>JACLAC010025417.1_pt1 | contig 75799 bp, 64 predicted proteins | sample 8027881 | NCBI WGS metagenome assembly JACLAC01 (sample SAMN15725517, study PRJNA655200) | protist metagenome | isolation source: fluorescence activated cell sorting (FACS) single amplified genomes of... | place: Spain: Blaines Bay Microbial Observatory, Mediterranean Sea | collected 2016-01-19
ACCTCTGTACCTGTTGCGTAATCGGTTGTTAGAGTCGGTGTAGGAATCGAAGAACCTCCACCGCCACCTGCTGGAGTAGCAAAAGTAAACTGCTTGCCTGTCTCATCCCACCTTAGGAATTCGCCTGCGGCAATTCCTGATGGTGGCTCTGGAGCCTTTGTTGCCAACTCTGCTTCAACAAGCCCAAGATCTGTAAATGTGGATGCTGATCCAATATCTGCTTTGAGAAGAACGTCAGAATCAAGAGCAAGAGAACTAAGATCCTTTTGGACAAAACCACCCTTGTTTGAATTTAGTGTCTGATCCCACGCCAGAACCTCATCCGCCAAGCTTGTTACAGAAGGCTTTATGGGAAAATCACTGGTATGTTGTAGTGAGCTTCCATCCCAAGTAAGTGCTGTTCCTGAAGTGGAAATGCCTGTTGGTTTTACAGCATAGGCATTTAAGGATTTTTGCTGAAAAGTAGATCCGTCCCATTGCAGGACATCTGTTGCAGTTGAGATTGTTGATGGTTTGGGCGCAATTCCTCTATTGATGGCTAGGTCGTTCTGAAAATCAACACCATCCCAATAGAGAACGTCTCCAGATTGAGTGCCTGAAATGCTGACAGTTATCCCGCCACCACCGCTGCTTACTGGCAAAGTATAATTTACTAATTTGCCAACACCTGTATTTGGGTCAACTGACCATTGTAAGGCTTGTCCAGCTACTGATTGCCCTGTTGGAGGAGCTATGGCTGATATCTGGGAATCAACATATGTTGTGAAGGCAAATCTACTGTCTTCTTGCCAGTCTCCTCCATCCCAAACAATGACAGAGCCATCAGTGGTAGCAACATTGGTTGGTGGCAGTATCTGACCACCAGCGGCTGTAATTGTGCTGACCTGAGTATTTACATAGGTTTGTAAATCCTGTTCGGTAGGAACGTCTGAACCACCGGGAGTTTGGCCATCAAGAACCACGATTGAATCAGTATCAGAATTGATTACAATCATCCCCTCAGAGCCTACATAATTAGCTAGTTGGGCACTTGTTATTTTCGAGACCTGCATTACTGAGTATGCCATTTTCCTCCTTCAAGACCTTTTCGAATGTTTACCAACTCTGTCCGGTTTTCTCTTCTTCCTGTTTCTCTTCTTTTTCTTCTATTTCTTCTTCTTGCTCTACAGCCACCACTGGTGCAGGAGGTACATAACCTGTGGCAAGATATCTTTCTAATTTATCTACTTCTTTAAATCTATATCCACCGACTTTAATTCCATCCATAGCAACGAAATCACCAGACTCTTCAACTTTAAGAACCTGACCTTTTTTGCCTTTGTATTTTTGTAATTGTTTTTCTTTTATGAGGGGAGTTTTTTGATATTTTTCCATTTTTTATCTCAATTAAATTACTAAGAAATCTCATCCTAGGCACACCATTCCATGGTTTGCCTAGATGAGCATAATCAAAAGAGATTTTTACATTGTTCCCATGTCAATGCTTTGCATTCCGTAGTTATCAGCATCAGCAACAATAACTGCGGTTCCAGAAACTGGTTCACCAAAAGTGATTTGACAGTTATCAGAATCAATATTGACCATATTCACAATAACTGTGTCACCAGACATATCAAATACCTGATATACATAGTTTGTTGTGGTCATGTTATGAGCAATATTCCAGACCGAAGAAGAGGATGTCTGGACATGTGTGTAACTGTTTTGAATGTTGGTAAGCGGATACCACGTTAGTGATCCTCCACCAGCTTGTGAATAAATCCAGAGAATTCCAGATTTAAAAGCCAACTCACCAACTTCTGGTGAGGCGGGAAATTCATTAACAGCAGCAACCCTAAGAGTGGTGTTGTTGCTCATATTGAAATTTGCAAGTACTCCAACAGCCATGTTGAACTCCTTAGTTAGTGTTGTTAATTAGATGTATCTTTTTTCTACTACGACTTTAATGTCTCTTGCTGCATTCATCACAACTTCTAGATTGTTGAAGTCATGCTCAATTACCTCAGCAATATCCATTCGGTATTTACCATCATCAGGGTTCTTTACCCATAGCTGAACACTTACATACTCTGAGTTCAGTCCATGACTGATTGTATGTGTTGTGGTAGGAGTGGAAGACTTGAAAACAAACCATCCGCTTTTATGAGCATCATCAAGACTCTTGATCTGGCTATCAACAGCAAGCACTGCAGCATTCATGGTGGATGCGCTACCTACATAGTTTCCACCTGAAAGACTCATGTTATAAGTACTTCCACCAACTGCTGGTGTCTCAACCAAGCCCAAGATGCTGGCAATATTGACTTGCTGGCTGTCCACTTCGTTGACTGCACCTTTTAATGAGGCTTGCTCATCAGTGGTCAAAAGTGAAAGATCACCGATTCTGGCATCAAGGTTTTGCCCTTCAATGACATCAACTCGGCCTTTGATCAAATTGTCTTCTGAAATAGATCGATCTACTTCTGTCTTGATAGCAGCATCCAGTGCTTCGTCAGCACTCTTGAGTGATGTTGCAGTATCAATGTAATTACCAACAGACGGTATGTAGATTCCACTATTCTCAAGACCAGCACCTTCTTGAGTAGCATTAAGCTCATCCTGAATTATTTGGCTGTCTGTTGATTGGGTTGATAAGGCAGTTGAGACGTTATCTGCATTAAGCTTAATCTGGGCATCCAATAGCTCAGAAGCATGCTTGACAGTAGTGGCCGCACCAATGTAATTGGCACCTGCTACTGGGCTGTAGCTTCCATCACTGTTGAGTCCAACGCTCAATCGTCCTGCATTAATTGCTGCAGCCCGGATTCCAGCTTCTTCAACGATGTCATCAGAGTTTACTTTTACCTGAGCGTCCAACATTCCAACTGCGGCAGGAATGCTGCTTGGGGCAATCACATAGTTTAGACCAGAATATGCGGCGTTATTTACTGCACCTGTGGTTGTGCCCGTTGCTGTCTGAATACCAAGAGCAGGCATCATTGTGGCGTTGATCATTGAGGCCAAGCCTTCTACTGCACTATGGATGTCAGCAGGAGCAGCAACCTTGGTGACCAATGCGCCTGATCCTTTGTAAGAACCATCAGCATTCAAGCCAGTTCCGTCTGTGATGTTTCCATCTAAGGCTACGGATCGTGAAATCTCTGCGGCCAGTCCATCTGTATTGATCTTTACTTGATCATCCAACTTTGAAGTGGCATCAACCACGCTTGTTGCGACAGCAACATAGTTTGCGTCAGTGTCAGGTGCGTAGCTACCATCAGCATTGAGTCCAATGCTCAATTCCAAAACGTCATCATGACTGCTTCGGGTTGAGATTTCAGAAGCCAGCGCATCATCAACACGCTTAAGGTTTGTATCCAAGTTCTGGATTGAACCCATAACTGTTGAGGTTGTGGCTACATAAGCGCCTGCTCCATACGGAGTATATGTCCCGTCTAGATTTAGGCCGATTGATCCTTCAATCAGATTATCTTGTGCGACACGCTCTGAGACTTCTTGATTGATTCTACCATCCAGATTGGCTTCTTCTGTTTCAGCACGTACTTTCTCTGCATCAACATCAGTGTGTACCTCATTAACTGCATTGACCAAAGTGTCTTGTGCTACAGTGTTTAGGGTAGACATAACGCCAATGTTTCCGCCAGCCTGACTCTCAATGGTGCTTAAACGACCATCAATTGCAGACTCAGCAGCAATTGCTCGGTCTTTTTCTGTCTGCAGTGCAGTATCCAATTTATCGTCAGCATCTTTAAGAGATGTAGCTGCCGCAACAAAATTACCAGCAGTGTTGGCATCATAAGCACCGCCACCCAATAGACCCGCACCAACTTGGGAAGCATCTAATTCGGACTGAATAGCAGCATCAGCAGCTAATCGGTCAGTAACCTCATTAGCCAGACCTGTTGTAGTATTGCCATCAAGCTCCAACAACTTGGTCTCAATCTCTGCCAAGGTATCAAAGCTCTCACTTACGGCGCCTTTCAACTCACTTTTGGCATTGTCAATATTGACAGTAATCAGTGAAGTGATTGTGTTGTAGAGGTCTGGATCATTATTAAGAGCGGTGCTGATTTCCTGAAGGGTATCCAGTGATTCTGGAGTAGTTCCGATTACTTCACTGATTGCTTTTCGGAAAGAACCTTCTACAGTGCTGTCACCATTCATTGTATCTACGAGACCCTTTAGGGCATCATGCAGACTTCTTGGAGTTACATTCTCTGTAGAGCCATCACTCTTGAAATAAGTATATTGGTCATTGGTACTGTCATAAACCAAACGACCCATCACACCACCAGTAATTGCAGCAACTGCAGTATCCGCTAGTGTTTGAACGTTTAAATTATGAATCTCGCTTGATTGAGCGAGTTTGATTCCATGATAAATAGGGTAGCTCATCTACTTCTCCTGTAATTTCAGTAAGTTAGAGTTTAATAGGTTGAGAAACCTCAACCAAGATATCTGTAGCACTCAAAGCAACACCTAGCCGAATTGAGAACCCACTTGTCGGATTAGATTGAGAAACTGCTCCTGCAGTATCCAAAAACACGGAAGAACCCGGAATAAGGCCTGAGAAGCCTCCTTGTTGGGCTGACACACGAACTGAGATTTGATCACCAAGATTTCCAGAGGATGTGGCGAATCCAACAACTCTTATTTTGGAATCATCATCCTTGTCAGCTTTAACGACTCCTGTGCTATTGACGCACAAAACACTGTTGGGTAAGGCATTTTCAGCTAACGTCATGAGGATGACATCACTGCTTTGAGGCATTGTGATATCTAAGGTATCTCCTCCTTGTAATTGTTCGATAGAACCATCAGCCCCCAACACTAGAGGTTTCTTTGTTGCCATATTTTACTCCGTAATTTATTATTTTTATTACAATTTTGGTTAAAAAAAGAGATTAGATATTGCCTGAAGTACGAATGCTTTCTGTCGGAACAGAAAGATTTTCAGCATCTAAATCTCCCACAATGTCAGAGAGTGCTTGTTTATAACCAATCAATTGTTGATGCTTGCTTTGCAGTATTCTTATCTCTTTGAATGTCTCATCAATGTTTTTGTCACAAAGAGCCATCCTATTTTTTATAACGTCCAACATTTGGTCCTGATTTTTAAGTTTTATTAAACAGGTATTATAACACAAACGTTTAACTATTTGGCTTTGAGGGCCAATGATTAAAAGAAAGTGTTCCTGCTTCAGAAATCAAAGGCATGGGAATATTCCCCACCTTAATTTCAGAAGGTAAATTTCTTAATTGGGTTCTATATTCAATCCATGCAGGCTGATCTGACTTAGGATAATCTGGAGCCATTCTCCAATCACATTCTAAAAGTTTGTTATCCCTTTCTTCTCTTAGTAGATTTATGGGCTTCTCAAGCAACATCTCTTGAATGACTCTGTCAATCTCCTGCATTGTCGGCTGAGTTTCATCATCTGCCCATTTTGTTATTTTCCCATCAGATATAATAACCTTTGCAGTTCTTCCAAACATTCTTTCCAAGGCTTCTATAATCAATCTTTCTCTTCCCATATTTATACGATCTCCATCAGCGTCATGTTTGTTTTGATGTCCACATCACCTCCTTCGGGGTAATACAGTGTTCCGAAAATAACATCAAAATATGCCCTGTACTCAATCTCTGCACCAAGTGGCCTCATTGGATCATGGACTGAAATCGAAGAATCTCTTGCCTCACTCATCGAATAACTCTCGTAAATTCTTAGAAGAATCTTTCCAGTATCCTGATAACTACTCCATGGATCTGATGCGGTATCACGATATCGCCAGTGGATTGTCATCCTCGACTCCCCGTTAGCTTGAGCAGAACCAGATGTCATGAAAAGGACTTTGCTAGAGTGTGTAGAAAGCACAACGGAAGCAAAGGACTTTGAAGAATAGCCACTGATTGAGAGAACCTCAGAGCCTGATGAGGTATTGTTGACAACTTGAACGATTCCTGTAGCTGTTGATGATCCGCCACCTCCTCCACTACCAGCAGGGACACTATTAATAAATCCACCTTGTCCACTATTTGCGGTTGCGTCCCACTGCAGATATTCGTTGAAAGCTGATACTGCAGGTTTTGGAGCCTTAAGAGATAAAGAAGTTTGAAGGGTGGCTATGTCAGATTGAGCAGATGAGATATCACTCACGTTATCTGAAATGCTTGCAGCATTTGCAGTAACTTGAGTTTCAATCTTACCAAGTGTTTCGAAATTTGTGCTGGCACCTCCAATCAGATCAGAAATCTCTGAATCAACATAAGAGACTTGAGCATAGGAAGTGTCATTCTGGAAAGCTGTTCCATCCCATGTGATTACCCCTGTTGTTCCTGTAGGTAGTGGGGCTTTGGTGAGAATGTCTGCTTGGGCTGTAGCAATATCAGTATCATTACTTGTGATGTCAGCCGTGTTGGCCAGAACTGCTGTCTCTATCTTCCCAAGAGTATCAAAACTGGTCGAAGCCGTGCCAATTAGTGCCAGTAGTTTTGTGTCTACCCATGTCTGTTGAGCAAATGACGGATCGTTGACCCATGTGCCAAAACGCCAAGCAAGCACTTCTGTTGGTCCTGTATCAGGCGTTGGAATCGGAGCCTTGGTAGCCATCGTTGTTAGAAGTGAGGCAATGTCTGAATCATTGCCTATTAGCTCGTTCTGAATCTCCATCAAGGTGTCGTAAGCGCCGCTTGCTCCTCCAAGAATATCATTTTTAAGTGTATTGATCTCAGTAGAGACAAAAGACTGAGTCGCAAAGGAAGAATCATTCTGAAAGGCACCAGCCACAAAAGTCAGCACCTCGCCTGCTGGCGTTGGCGCCGCAGGCATCGGAGCTTTTGTCAGCATATCAGACTGCAGAGTTGTTATATCTGTTTTAGCAGTAGATATGTCAGATTCATTGACTTGGACGGCAGACTCTAGCTTACCAATCGTGTCGTAAGTGGTTGCACTGTCTATCAGACTTAATACTTGCGAATCAACATAAGTAATCTGGGCAAAGGATGCATCATTCTGAAATGTGCCACCATCCCAAGTCAGTGTTTCTCCTGCTGGAGTAGGAATCTGAGGTAGTGGGGCCTTTGTGATTAATGCTGATGTGACACTAACCAAGCTTCCTGTTCCACTTGTCATCTCAGCTTCAATCTTTCCAAGCGTGTCATGGGTGGAAGAGGCTCCACCTACCAAATTTGTAATCTGTGTATTGACAAAGGCTGTTTTAGCAAATGAGGCGTCTTGGATAAATGTGGTGCCGTTATAAATGAGAACTTCGCCAGTGATTGTAGTAGGTGGGATAATGTTATCAAAGATAACAGTTGTTCCATTGGCTGTTCTTACCTTATCTATCTCAAGTACAATTGGTTTTGCTGCCATACTTTCCTTAGAGTTTTATTGGGGTAGAACCAATTTCAATATTTAGAGAAGTGGCTGTCCCACCATCTCCTACATGGATAAGCCACCCGCTTGTTGGGATCAGTGCCTTGATAGTTCCATCAGATTGCAGGAAGTATTTTTTACCAACCTGTAAGGCGCTGCCTTCCCCTCCGGTTAATAATGTCCAGTCATTGACTTCAAGGCTTCCCAAGGCGCCGTATTCTAATGAATCTCCAGCAACAACATCTGTTAGAGCAAAGCCTACTAAATTTGTATTTGTTACAGAATCAGCGAGATAGAGCTTGCCGTCTGAAGATAGATGTACTGGTTGCCCCAGCTTGATTGTTTCTCCTGCATCAGAATCTAGAGCATAGACAATCTCTGTGGCTGTCTTTTTAGGATAGCTTACCGCTACTGTCGCTTCGCCATCAAAACTAGGAGATGTGATCACAATAGTAGCGTTGGCATTACTCACAGATGTGACGATGTTGCTTGCTTTTTTTGATAGGATTGGCATGGAGTCGGCTCCCTTTTTGCTCTGGTTTGGCTGCACTTTAAATAGCTTTTAAGTCAATCACATGGCTATCATTTTCTCGGTCAAATGCCATATGATGGTTGCCTAGACTTTCTCTTTCCGCATGGAATTTATACATTGAAAAGATAACCATATCCTCAGGCTTAAATTCTTTATCAACAGTTTCTGGTTTGATTTTTGTTCTGAGAAGAAAAAGGAGACTGGCAATGGATTTATTCTGCAGGACAAACTGCTCTGCTCTAAAAATTCTATCATACACATGGAACAGCCTTGAGAGTGCCACCCCAGCACAGGCAACCAATAACATTTTCATTTCAGCAGTATCTATCCTTCCCTCTGAGGATTGATAAAAAAGATAAACAAAGCCTAGGATTGCACCAATCTCAAAAAGGAGTGCAGCACGAAAAAGAGGATTTACAAAAAGTCTGAGATTGATTATCAGCGAAAATCCCCAAACAGCTAAAGCTGTCCAGCTTAATGTTAGAATCATCACAACTATCTCCCTTTCCTATGTATTATTTCGCTTGCGATAAAGAACCTGCCGACCACAATTGGAGCAATTACTAAAATTCCTTCTCCAATCACCAAGCCCTGCCAATTATGATTAATAAAAATCAAAGTGAGGATTGCTATCGCAGCAAACTCAAAATGTAATCCAGTTTTATTTAGCTCTTTTGGTTGGCTGTTTTTATAGATAACCAATACTGAGCCTGTCCAAAGCAATATGAGAGAAAATACTGAAATGTTTGTCAGAGTTAAAAGTTCTTCCATGCTTATCCAAAAGTCTTATCGATGAAATCCTTGTTTTTTTGATTCCACTCTTCGTAAGAAAACTTCTCATCAGACTTTTCAGTTGAACCCTTATCCTTAGGTGTCTCCCCTTCTTTTAACCCTCTGATTGCGTTGTAGTGCTTGTATAGAAAATCGGCAGGGCTCTCTCTAAAAGCTTGGCCCAATATGATGATGCCTCCAGCCAAGTCAGGCCCGACCATTCCAGAAATTGCGATGATGGCATATCTCATATTGTCAGAGAGATCCATATCGTCAACCGTGATTCCAACCAGACTACCAACAATAATTGCGGCAACTAGATCAAGTAAGAATTCAACAAACTTGGTCTTCTTTCTTGTCACGATTGACCTGACAACAAACCCAGCCATAGCAAGAAGGGATGGCAGAATTAGAGGCTGTATCATCATTGATATTTGGTCTATCGCCTCCACTTCTTCGCCCACTGCAGAATATACTTCTTCTGAGATTCTGTTTTTTTCAAATTGGTTCCCGAAAAAAAATGATGAGTCTGTGCTTGATGCACTTGAGGGGATTCCTCCTCTTTTTAGCTCATTGCCCCCAGAAGCTAAAATTGCTGTTTTTTCCTCCATATAAGGTCCGATAATATCATGTGTGTATCAGTACTTTGTAATCACTCCTACACTTAGGATGTTCTTTATATGTAAATACAGTTCGATCATTTTTGAGGATCAGCATTTCGAAGAAAGGCTGGAACCTTTCTTCTGAAATGTTGAATGCTTTCATAAACTTGCTAAATAGTTTCTGCTCTCCTGCCTCAGCTTTGCCATCTGATAGCAACGAGTCACAGATGTTGATTAAGATGCTCATTTTTTGTACATCGTTAATCATCGGAGAGACCTCTGATAAAAAGTTATCAATGGTATTGTTCTCTACATAAACCTGTGCAGACCGAAGAAGCTTTTCGTTCTGATCTCCAATTTTCATCTCACCATCCTCACCTTCTTCGCCCCCTAATACAGCTAAAAGCTGACCGATCTCCTCATTTTGGATAACCCCATCAGAGGCAATCATATAGAGAAGCGAAACCACAAATGCTAACTGTGGATCTAAATCCTTTTTGACTTCCGCTTTGAGGAACTTGCCTAAGAAATTATTGTTCATGATTAAACCTGCGTTGCCCCGAAGTTGATAAAGACATTGCCCTCAAGAGCCCGTAGCTGAGTTCCATCTGCTTTTACTGCTACTAGGTCATAGACTCCATCCAGCCAACTAAAAGTCTCTGTTTCTGAGGCACTGAGATTAATGGTTAGCAATCCATGCGTAGGATCGACAGTGATCCCGCCATTTGTCATTGAGGAAAGCTCAAAATATACAGTGCTGCTTTGTACAGAAGGACGGCACTGCATATGGAAGCTGTACCCTGTTAAGTCGATTGGTATATCATCTTCCTTTAACTCAACCTTTGCCTGAAAACTGGCGTTGTTGAGTATGACTATGTCTACTTTTGATACGTTCATGATTATATTATTTTTATGACAAAATTAGGCGGATTTCTGGAAGGCTCTGATTGAACTCGCATTATATCAGAACCTGTATATTTTTGGGAAATAGCGCCCAGTTTTACTTTGGGCTACTTTGCTTTATGACAACGCTTATTTTTCTGCTGCTCAGATGCTGTAGACCACTTAACATTACTAGGCTCATAGTGACCATCTGGATCAATTCTATCCAAAGTCCAGACATGCTTGCCTGATGGATATTTCTCATAAGAAGGGATAGGCATCATAGTGTCCATGTATTGACAAAAGTTTAATGCTCCATCTTCAGGATTATCCGAATGCCATTCATCACAAACCTTAACAGGTTTGGGTGTTTCTGTTTCTGGATCTGCAAAGCCGCCATAGCGATGGTAGCCAATATGATTAGGATTGTTGCATCTATCATTCATCCCCTTCCAGACACCATAGAGTGGATGATGATACATCCCATGCTTTGTATTGGTTTCTGCAACACGTTCTTTACTGTAACAACCGCATGAGGTTGCATGTCCACTCCTTAAGTTCTTCGCTTGAGTAATAGAAGTGTTCCCACAATCACAGACACAGTTCCAGTAACTCATTCTACCAGTACCCATTCCCCAATAACTGACAACGGTCAGCCTTCCAAAGGCCTGACCTGTCAGGTCTTGGAAGAGCCCATGTACTAACCCTTCTTTGGTTCTGGGGAAATCTGATACTTGATGTTCCTTTGTGCATATTGTCATAATGTCTCCTTGTTTATTAGTAACTATTTATTATACTAAAAACTAATACACATTGCATCAATAGTCAATCAAAGTATGACATTATGTATCAAATCAGCTTGGTAACGGTTTTATTTAAAGTCACCATCCCCGACATCAGGATTTCCACATGAGTCTTGCCAGCATCAAAAGCCAATAAATCATAGACGCCCTTATCGAAAGAAAGGGTTTTTGTCAGATCATGCCTGAATACTAGCCAAAGTTTGTTGGTGTGGGTGCTATCTAAAATAATTGTTCCGTCTGTACTGCTCAAAGAGAAAAAAGGAGTCTCAGAAGACGCTTGCAGGCTGCAGTCGAGTTGAAAATCAAAGGTACTCAGATTTCTTGGAGCACCTAGTGAGTCCACTATCTCAATAGAAAGAGTCTCTGCTACTTGTTGTGAAATTACTAAATCATGCCTATTTTTCATGGTTCCCTCCTATTACGCTGAGAATTTATAAACGAGATCGCCTGTCGCTACTTCTGTTGTGGCAACTAGATTACCAATACTAACATTAGAAATTGCTGCCGCCGCATTGGCTGCATCAGTTGAGGCTTGGGCCGCATCAGTTGAGGCTTGGGCCGCATCAGCGAGTGCCTGAGTGGCATCAGTTTGAGCCTGAGTCACATCACTCCCCATACTAGTTAGCTGATTCATTACTGAGGTTGCTCCAGATCCATCAAGCATATCTGCGATCTCAGCTAATGTATCCAGCGCTGCAGGAGCCCCTTCAATGATTTTTATCGGGTCATAATAAGTCACTGAGCCTAAAGGTAGGCCAGTTCCAACGTCATTATTGATCGTGATTGTGGACTGTGGCGAGAGCAGGCTTTCTTTAAAGATAAGGTTACATGCGGTGTCGATAATTAATTCTGTATTGGCTTCCATCACTAGTCTTGAAGAGAACTGATGAGTGCCTAAAAGATTCAGTTCGCTTGTTCTAATGATATTGTTAGATCCAGTAACCTCCGCAATAAGATAATCAGATCTTGAATCAGCCCAATTTTGAACTACGATTTTGCCCTTGTGCGCTGAGGACATGTCAGCAACAACACCTGCAGCATTACCCAATATGTGCCCCTGAACAATCAATGTTGCACCCTTGATCGGCTTGCCCATCGCATCAATTGCGCCTGTTCCTGAATCGACTGTCAATTGTACTGGGTTCCCATTCTGATCATTAGTAGCGACAAACAAATCACCAGCAACAAAATAGGTAAAACCAGCAGCTAGTGTTCTGCTTGAATACACCTCCCCATCGAACTGTACGGCTTGAAAAGGAACCTGAGGAAGCCATTCATAGTTTCCTGTGTTGACGCTATTTGGATCAAGATCAGGTGGGTCAGCCCATGTGACTGCACCAGCATTTGAGACTTGGAGGAATTTGTCGTTCATTCCTGCTGGATCAGGCAATTGTAATCCATTCTCTAAGTTAGACACTCTCCCATCCATCCAAGTTTGCAGATTATCAAGAGACGCTTTATTTACGGCATCTGTGGGGTCTGTTCCTTGAGCCACTCCTACGATTTTAGATCCTGAAACATCCAAATTACTTAGTGAGGAAAGAGTAAAAGTGCCGTCAACGGTCAAATTATTTGTTGCAAAATCTTGAGTATTGTCTCCAGCTTTATTGGCAAAGGTTAGCAATGATGCATTGATCTCTGTTTCTAACTCATTGAATCTTGCATCGATGCTGATGTGGGGATTCCCCAGAGAATCAAGACCACTGTCAGTTACATAACTGTTTTCCAAGGTATCCAAACGTCCTTCAGCAGCATCCACCTCACCTTGGGCGGTTGTAGTCGCTGCTGACATATCCAATAGTCTTGCATTAATTGACAAATAGGCATTGCCATTTATGTCAAGTCCCTTATCTGCAGTGTATTGCAAATCAATACTGTCTAGACGGCCTTCTGCCAATAGGAATCGATCATTGATTGTAGCCACACCTCCATTATCAACGTCATATTGAGTGTCCAAACTATCCAGTCTATCTTGAAGAGTAAGGCTTCCTCCTCTGGCATTAATGACTTCTGTGTTGGCAGATGATGAGACAGCTTCTACAGAATCAATCCAGCTATTTATGCTGCCACGATCAACACCTAGTGTGTCTATCTTGGCATTGCTTAATGCTGTTTCTGTATTATTGATTCGCAGCTCGTCTTTTTTAAATCGGTCTTGGATATTGTGGTAAGTTGCACTCTCGTCATTATCAGTATATGCTGAACTTATTATTCCATCTAAGTAATTGAAACGATTGTCTAATGTGGAAAACCTCAAAGAAGAAGCATATAGATCTGATCCATCAGCAGACTGCCAGTCTTGTGTCGCAGGAATATTTATTAGACTGTTTGCTGTAAGTGCTTCTTTGATTGAGTCAAAGTTGGCGTTTGCTGTAGACTGCATTGCGGAAATGGAATCGCCTAGAGAGGCGCCACCAGTTCCTGATGCAGCAATAGTGTCCTGATAGTCAGTTTCAAATTCGATCATTTGCCCCAGAAACTCTTCTAGGTTCTCACGAAACTCTTTTTCAAAAGTAAGTGCAGAAGGGTTTTCGGGCACAACCTTTCTATTTGCGAATTTGGTGCTTAGCTCTGATGCCATAAATCCTCCTTAGAATACTTGCTGAATTGAAAAATCTAGATCTCTCACAATACCAGTTCTATAGTTTAGACTCTCATTCGGAGTCGAAGAAAAGAAGCCGTAGAATACAGTTGGAGTTTCCTCAACCATCTCACTTAATATTTCCACAGGAAAAGGCTTCACTCTCTGATGTTCTGCAAATGTCAGGAATCGCCTCACCCTATCCCTGTCCATAATGAGCCTGCCATTATAGACTTTGGCTATGTTTCGATTGACAGCATGATGACCGCCATCCAATGTTTCTGTTTTCTTGCTGTAGTCCTTGTAGGTTCTGGTCATACCTGTTTGAGGATTTGGAAACTGTTCGATGTAACCAGCCCTCATCAGGCCAATCCTGATTGAGTTAAAAAGATATCGAATAATAATAGTGTTGCTAAAATTGATGTCGGTGTCCTCAACTGGGACTGTTGTTGTCAGGTTTACCCAGTCTTCCAGATCCTCCTCAACTGGATCTCCATTGCTGTCAACAGTTTCAAAACTTCTGATCAACAAACAAACTGATTTGCTCTTGGAGCCGTTTCCACGAACCTCACAAATTTGAGCATATCTTAAAGTGCCAACCCCACTTGAGTTCGAAACTTCTACCTGTATTACCATCCCCACTTCTGCATCTCTGGCAAAGTAGTTTGATGATGTTGGAATGTTGCTCTCTGATATATTTGTAAATGTGCCTTTTAACTTCCAATACCTTCTTCCAAGAGTATCTGTGTAGCTAAGCTTAGAGACGGTTTCTGTCTTAAAGTTTACTTGCCCCAAGTCTGTTAAATTGTTGATACTGGAGCTAACTGTGACTCCAATCTGGAAACCTGTATAGACATAGAGCCTGCTAAATCCCAAGTCCTCTAGTGTGTAAAGATAGTCATCGTATTGTGATGGGATACCTCTGACAAAATGACCAAAGCTGTTGTAGACCATGACCGGAACATCAGCAGCCGAACCTATACTTTGGAAAACACCTGTTGTGTCTAGCTCAGAAATCTCATAGGTAAGAGAATCTCCATTAAAGTTTCCTAAATAGATTCCATTCATTGAGCCCACGCCCTCTGCTGTCAAAGAAGAACTAATCTTAAGTCTTCCCGTAGTTGTGTCAGTTTCAATAACTTCTGGAAAGCCTGCAACCCACTGAACTGTCGGGTAATCATCCAGCATATTCCCGGCGCCATGCAGTGGTGTACTGGAATATGATGTTAGATGATCAGCATTAATTGACTGAATATTATTTTCTATTAGAATTCGCATTTTTACCTGTAAACAATTTCAGAAAATTTAGCCAAACCCTTTATCATCGTGGTCTCATTATTAAAATCATAAGCCATTTCCATGATCACCATATCAACAATGATTTTCCGCAAGTAATCAGTAAATCTGACTCTTGAACCAAGTGCTGCACCTCTATCAATGCCTTGATAAATTAAAGTCACAGAAGGAAACGGATCTGTTTCTGAGAATCGTCTGAGCCAGCTTTTGCCGCCACTGAATGATTGTGCAAACAAGTCGTAGTTCTTTACATTCCCAATTCCACTCCCAGCAATTCTGTATTTAAAACTAAGAGACTTCATGATCGATTCTCTGTTGCTGCTCTGTGTGGCAGAATACCGCTCATTCTTGGTCAAGGTGCTTTCAAAGGCTTTTATCGGATATGGATAGTCTGTGCTGATTTCAACAATCTCACTCTCTCTGATAATAAAGTCGTATTCTTCTCTGGCAAAGGCAGCATTGACATCAATGAGAATCAGGTTTCTTTTGATTGAGTCTGTTGCATCATCGTAAACGTATTCAAAATGGAAAATGTGATTTGTTGCCGTTGCTATTTTTGTTGCCATCTCAAGAACAGTGATCTCTGAGTCTTGGTAAACGGGCAGTTCCATTGTTGCCGCATTTGGAGCAAGTGAGACATCAGCATTTAAGGAAATCAAAGGATCTTCTTCGTTTAATTCGTGGCAAACTAGATTGTTAAAAAAGTCAAAAATAGTTTTTCCATAAAAAGAATCTCCACTGATGGCGATCTGCCCAAACGGATCGACACTCAAGTGGATGAAATTCAAATCAGAAGCCTCATAATATATCTGGTCTGAGTCTACTCCTAGCTCTACACCATCATCAAAAACCCTCAGGGTTCTATTTCCAAATTTATCAACAGATGTGGGAATCAAATTGGGGTTTCTGATTGAATACACGTTTTTCTCATCTGACACCCCTCCATATTCTTCTCCACTAACCAGTCCTTGTTGCACATCCAATATATTGTAAACCTCGGCAAATTCTGTGCTGGCCTTAAAAATAGAGCTATGGTTAGCTTCAAAAGCTTGCCCCATCCAAGCTGTAGCGTATCTGTTTGATTCGAATGACCCATTGTCTCCAATGACAGGAAGAATCCTTTGATGGATACTAAAATCAAAGCCCATATTCTGATAAGAATATGTATCCATGATCCTTGATCCATAGGCGGTCTTAAACATTAACTGCTGTGTTCCAATAGGAAGTGGATATTGCTGAAAGGTTTCTCTAAATCCCCCTTCAGTACCATCGGGATTTGTTTCTTCTAAAACTGCTCCTGAGGAGTCCATAAAATAAAGATTTGAGATTGAACAACCACAATAACAATTCAAATTGATATATGCAGAAGAGGTATCGTCATAATCTAGGTGTATGTTGCTTAGACTAAAAATCAGTTCTCCACGATCAGTTGCTGATCCAAACGCTCCTCCTGATTGCTTAGTGAAACTCGCATGAGAAAATGCTTGTGGATCTTTTATTTTAAAAAACCCCATATCCTGACCTATCCCATCAAGGGAATCTCCTCTGTAAATCCGAAAGATTTCAGAGTTGATTCCTGCCGCTCTTTGTAAATCAGTAACCTTGACCTCTTGTGGAATATCCTTCAGGCCATTCACAAAACTTCCACTTGTCGAAATCTTTATCCTCTCATCACTCTCTGTTATTAATCCTCCATCAATAATTATTTGAGATAAATAATAACCATGATCTGACTGGTCAAACCTTCTGTTGTTAGCCCAGTTATTACCCCATGCAGAATGCGGCACTGACTGTCCATCTCTGTTATAAATGTACTTTCTTGATTGCTGATAATCATATTCAGCAACACCTGTTACCCCTTCTACTCTTTGAGTTGTATCTCTGAATGGATTGTAGTTGTAAGTGTCAGATTCTGTATAAGAGTCATATCTGATGCTGTAGTAAAAATCCTGCGGAGGGCTATATGAACTGCGATAAAGATCATAATAATGTGCAGTTTCAGAAGATCCTGAAGATTGCCACCAGTTGCCATCAAATTCTGTTTTAAATTTAGGATTTTGCCTGTGATAAGTATAACTGCCTACTTGAACTTGAGTTGTGTCCCAAGTAACCACAGGATCTGTTCCCGTTCCACTATCTCTCGCTGTGTTGTAGACAATGTTGCCATCCCAATAAATTAACAGATTCGCAGCATTGCCCGGATGCATCTCCCAAAGTTGATAAACACGAACATTACTATTTAGGCCTGACACCACCTGATGTGCCCCTCTCAAGAAAACACTTCCATTGTAAACGATAGTGCTTGTGTTCCAAGTATGGGTGGAATTACCAGAAAAAGAGCCGCCATTTACGGGAGATCCGTTTTTGTAAATATAAATTAGCCCAGAATACATATTTACATACCAATAAGTATCAGTTGACCCATGCCCATGCCCATAGCCTGTATAAGGATGTTGGGTATATGTCCTCTGAAAGGTCCAATTGTACATTCCATTCCACTGTGTCCCACCACCTTGGTTAAATAATGTTGAAGGCTGTGTAGTCGGGTATTCATTGGCGTTACCTCCACCACCTCCACCAGACCTTGAATAGAGAACTCCTCCACTCTCATAATAAAGGGCTCCACCTTGGGTGTAGACATTATAAGTTGTGGTATTGCTAACTCCTGATCTGTTGTCTCTAAAGGCGTATCCTGCAGAGGTATAAGGCGGATTAAAATTGTTTAGATTTCCTGATGTGTAAACTGGCCCTGAGTATGAGTTTCCTGCAGAGACAGTCCTTGAATGAAGCCTCTGCCCTCCAGATGCTGATGATGTTGGATTCATGCTGCGAGACCAATATAGGGTGTTGTGATCATCCTCTCTCACCCAAGCATAGTATCCTTGAAAGGAATACGTTCCATTTTGAATAGTCCCCTGTGGGACATATTTGGGGTTAAACTGACTTGCATTCGTGCTATCTACATAGACATTAGCTGCAGGCACTTCAGGGATTGGATCTACCCTGTCAAAAATAGCAAAATTGCTTTTGTGGTTTACTTGAGCGCTTGCTGAGATGGGTGTGCTTTCCTGAGTAGTTCCATCATAATTAGTGAATTGCTTCTTTATCTTGCGGTCACCAAAAACAACAACGGGGTCACGCATTTCTATCCCACCAAAAGAAAATGGATTGGCTACAGGGCTACCTAATCTGTACTCGTTTTCTGGTGGCGTATTGATCTTAAATAATTCTCCTTCAGCATTTCCGTTTGAGTCAAAGATCATCAAATCATTATAAGGAACAGATGATCCAAGTATGTCATCACCATTTTCATCAAGCTCTTGATATGTCAGTCCAAGTGGCGCCCCAAAATCAACTCCCATTGCCTGATATAAGGCTGTATCTGTCGGATAGTAGACTGCACTGTCTCCAGTAATTTCTACATTTAAAAGATCTTGTATTGTGATGTACTTGGTATTGTCCTCAATATCGACAAGAAGCCCTCGCTTGCTGTTATCATTAGCAACCAGATAACGATTTTCTTTATCAGGCGAGTAGATTAGATTCATAAAAGGATCAACTAGGTACTGCTGATCATAGTAGGAATACATTCTTTCGATTATAATCTCGTCTTGGGCATAGAAGATAAACTCTGGGCAGGCCAACATCAGCCTGTATTCTTCTACTCCAGTGGGCTTGTAGAGATAGAAAAAATCTATCTTTCTACTACTGTCTTTATTGATCACCGGATAGACTAGCTTCTTCTCAAAATCCTCTTCGATCACCAAAAATCTAAGCTCAGACTCAGTCACCTCAGATAGCGTTAGGGAGCCCTGAAAGAGAGGGGCCTGTTCATCCTCATAGGACAGACTAAAGGCGATTTTCTGTGGATTGTTGATCAGACTATAATATCTGTCTCCAGAGAATGGATGTGTTGGGTCATCTGACAGAATCAGGCTAAGGCTTCCAGTGGTTACTTTGGCGTAACCCTCTCCACCTACACCAATTGATGGGACGGTAATGAGATAAGGGTAGTAGACCTTATCTGCCGTCACAGCAGAATTGGATAAAAAATAGTCATTTCCCAAGTATGTCAACTTGACAAAGATATTGATTGCCATTTTTTAACTAAATCCGTTTAATTATATTTTTAAGATAAAAATCATACCACAACCTGTTAAATATTAGGAATTGCCCTACTTGACTTATTACCTGTGAGGGTTGACTCCTCTTCGATTTAATTCCTTTAGTTTTGATTCGTAAGCCATTATTCCAGCTTTGGTCTGGCCTTCAAGATCTGTATACACGCTCACATCAGCCAATAATTCTAAATCATCTAATGCTTCTGTATTGTTTTGATCGCTCTCTCTTACGGCATGGATCAACTCTTCCAATAGTATTTTCACATCTTCCCTTTCATCTGATGTTCCAGATTCCCCCATTCCGCCCTCAAAGATGTCTCCACCATCATTTAGATACTCCATAAACGGAACGCCCATTTTTGAGACAGCATTCTTTCTCATTACATACTCACCACCCTCAAGCTCAGCCATGATGCCGCCTTGAGCATGTGATGGGCCGGATAAATAGCCGCCTTGTGCATACTTTAAAGACGCTACAGACATGTCATCTTTGAATAGCTCGACAAAACTATCTTTTGTTGTCTGATCTGGGAAAAACTGAAGAACACCCCAGCCATGATCAATCCAGCTTACTGCATAATCATTGTCTGCATATTTTGAAGCCTCATTCATCGAAGAAAGGGATAATGACGTTTTTTGATTTTTAAGTGTCATTTCTCCAAACTTTTCAGCAGAATCCTTGTCTGTTAGGAACCTGTAGAGTGAGCCATGTCCGGGGTTGTTCATACCCATATAATAATTGATGTCTTCAATCTGACTATTTTTATTAAGACTTCCTGAGACAGCATCACCAGACAATGCTGAAGATCCGCCTGTTCCACTTCCACTACTTGATCCACCTTGGTAAGACTGTGAGGTTGCCGCACCAGCGCCTGCGGCATTATTTCCTGTCTGTGTATAGCTTGGGGCTTCTAATTGGGAAACCCAGATCTTAATATCATCAATAAACTTCTTGAAACCACCAACCAGTGTTGACGGGTCATTTTGATTACTAAAGTCCTTGGTCCAGTTAGAAATATGAGTTTGGATTGTTCCGTTTTTGCCCAGCAGTGCTGAAAACTGAGTACTCATAGACTGAGACGCATTTCTCATGGTTGTGACCATCTGGCTGGTTACCTGTTCAACATCCACAGAAACCATTGATGAGGCATTGGTCATTAGGGCATAAGCTGAAGTCAAGCCGTCTGGCAGTCCTTTCTCAAGTGTTCCAATGAGAGTTGTGATGGTTGCTGCGGCACCATCATCAACCTCTATTGATGTGCTTAGTTCCCCAAGAGCTTTAATCAGTCGCTCTGTTTCTGTAACAGTTCCATAAACGCCTGCAGTATCAGCAACTGACTGGATGTCTTTCATTACTTGATTGTAAATCTTGACGTACTCAGATGATGACTTGTACATGTCCTTGTTGTAACCAAGGAACTCGTTGATAAAGCCTTGAAACTCATTGATTGCTGATGAGTTAAAAGATCCGTTTTCATCTGGAGTCAGTGCAGTCGCAAGGAGTCTTTCGTATTTATCAGCAGCATTCTCCAGTTTCTCAGAGAAAGGAGAGACATTCATATCACTGTAATAGAGGTCTTCTACTGTCTTGTCCAACGACTTGATAACTTCTTCTAGAGCCTCAAGATTTTCTTTAAAGGTGACAAAGGTATAATCCTCTTCCTGAGCACCAAAGAATCCTGATAGATTATTGATATCAGCTTCTCTTTGTGTTTTCTGAACCAAGGCAAGTTCTCTCTTTCTTCCGTTGATAGCCTCTGAGGTCAGTGTTTTAACCCACTCTTGCTCTTGTTTGGTCAAGTGGGTTATGTCTCCAAGAATGTCTGAGATTCCAAGAGTTGCGTTCTCTGCCAAAGAAGTCCAAGAGAAAGAAGTGCCGAACTCATTAGCAATGTTTTGCAGTCTTTCTATGAAAGAATTATTGACTCCACCAAGGTCACTGTATTCGATACCAACCTCTCTGAGTCCATCAAGCAAGTCGTTAAAGATGATGTTGGCTTCACGATGTCTTGCCGCATTTAAGCTACTTTGCTTGGACTCCAGATGTTCCAGTGTTGCTAGCTCTTCTTTATCTAAGTCAGCTTTTTCTTTCAGGAATTTGATTGAGTTTTGAACTCTTTCAGAATCTTTATCATACTGCTCCATCATGGACTGATATCCTGATGTTGCTCCAAATCCTCTTTTGTTTATCTCATCAAGCTCTTCACCTCTTCTGAAATCCAATGCAGCTTTCTCTGCAGCAATAAGTGTCTCCATGTTGTCAGCACCAGAGAGCCTAATTTCCTGAAGCCTTTGTTCCAGATTGATCAAATCAGTCAGAGCAGAATCACCAAATGTATTAATGTTTAATCTTTTGGCTTCCAACAGAGTGCTGTACTCAAGTGCAGCATTCTGTGCCAGAAGCTGTTTGTTGTACTCCTCAAATGTTTCAACCAGATTTTTGGCTTGTTCAGGATCGATCTCCAATTCTTTGGCTAGTGCTTCAAAATCATCTCCATATTTTATTAATCCAGCCATTCCATCTGCAACCGTTGCTCCTGACTGATTGATGAGATCCTTGATCTGTCTCTCGACTCCTTGTTTGATCAAGTCTTTCTTCGTAAGCCCTTCAATTGCTTGCAATGATTCTGGTAAATCAACTCCAAGGATCTTATTCAATCCTTGGAAAGATGCGATCTGATCATAGGAAGACTGATTTAAATCAATAATTGAATTGGCAAGATCACGATTTGTTTTTTCCAGATCAATGGACTGCTGACGCTCAAACAAACCCATCAACTTATCATAGTACTCAGACTGGCTTTCCAGCATTTCACCATAGGCTACGCCCATCCTTGCCGCCTCATCTTGTGCGATGCCAGCATCAACTAAGGATTTGGTGTAATTCTTTATTTCTGCCTCAACATTATCAACAGCCCCAAAGCCAGCCTCATAGAGTTCTCTTTCAAATTGCTCTTTCTCATATTGTTGTTGGCTCTGTTTGCCGGATGCCCCAAGTGCTGATTCCATGCTGTTGATTCTTGACTCAAAATCTCGCTCACGATTCTCAAGCAGTGCCAGTGTCTCACCAAATGCAGCTTGGTTTGCTCTTATGATTTCACGATTGACGGCTTCCAATGCTGATTTATTGGCAATACCGTTTGTTTCAAGTTCAGTCCTTGTGGCCAAAAGGCCGCCATCTCTTTGACCTGTTCCGTCATTCATTTTCCCAGCAAGCTTGTCTAGATAATTGCGGCTGATTTCATCCATCTTGATGCCAATGTTACCAAGTGGGTTTTGCTTCCAGAGGTTCTCAGTCAGCCCACTGGAGATAGACTTAAAAGCCTCAGAGAGCATGGTGTCAGCAGAAAGTTCAATTCTCTTCGCAACCTTGTTATAATCAAACTCGCTATCAAACTTTCCACTAGTGTCGTTCAAGGCTAAGGACAGCTTGCCAGCACCCTCTGCAGCACCATCAATGGCATTGACAAAGAGTTGAGTTGATACGCTCAGGCTTTTTTTGATGTATTCAAAGTCAAAGGTTCCATCATCCTTGGCTATCAAATTTTCGCTAATCAAACCTCTTAAATCTTGTTGCGCACCTAATCCAATATCAATAAGTTTGGTTGCAACTCCTTCAGCCATCTCAACAGCAACTTTTTCGGGATTTAATCCTCCAGCGTATTCAGTCCCATAAACATCATACTTTGTTTGATAGTGCTGACCACCTGCGGCAATGATGGAATCTTGAACTGTCTTTTGAGCATATCCGCCAGCCAATTCTTGGGTTCTTATTCCCACGTTTTGAGCAAGCTTTCGCTCATCGAAGCGAATGGGTGTATACCAGCCACTATCATCATGATGCCTGCTCTCTCCTAAAGAATAGGGGAGATCATATGTTTGCTCCATAATCAATGGGAGGTTTGCAGCCAGAGACAGTACGTCTTGTTCACCTCCACCTTGATCAATAATTTTTTGATAGAATCCACTTCCAGAAGTTAGCCCACTGCTAAGTGCTGCTCTTATTTCTTGGATTCCATTGTCTGTCCTGCTTGAATCCATGATTGCAGAGACAAAGCCGTCCATCTGATTACCACCAGTTCCTCCAGAAAGATTACCTGAGTTTGCGTTAACAATGCTTGAGAAAGAAATCATCTCACCACCTTGTCCAAGCCCTTCGAAGAAGGCATTGGACTGTGTGGCTCTCATGTTGAACTGCTCCCCAATTTGTTTAAATGTATTATTGACATCAACCATTGTTGAGTTGAGGACTGTCATGGTCTCATTGAGAATCAGTTCTCCCTTGATTCTATCTAGCTCTGCCTTGGTGTCTCTTTTCCTACTTGAACTATTAAGCCTGTCAATTTCTGAGTACAGTGAGTCAAAAGAATCAGAGATTGTTTCTACGGTTGATTTGGATTTTTTATCTTTGTAGTATTCGCTCTCAAGATTTCTCATTGAGGAGTAGATCGACTCCTGAATCCGCTGATCCTTGCTTTTACTTCCTCCTCCTCCAAAGATTCCAGAAATAGCGTTGACTACACCACTGAAGGCATTACTAACACTGTCAACAATTCCACCAACTGCTCCTGTCACTGCTCCAGCAATCTTGGCAACACGACTCAATACTTGAGCAAAAAGTTCAATGACTGGCATCAGGGAAGTGAGGATCTCAGCAAGCTCTACAAACAACTCACCAACAGCCTCAAATACAGGGACAAACACTTCTGCCAGAGGATCTAGTATTTTTGTCAGGATGGCGCCAAACTTTTCCATCACCTTCTGGACTTTTTTATTGCTCATCACAAAGTCAGCAATCCCTTGAGCCATCATTGCAGGATTACCTGAGATTGCGGCTTCTGCGGCACCTGCGCCCAAAGATGTGATTAACTGACCTCCTCTTCCAAAAGAGCTTCCTGTCTTCCCTAAGGCGCTTAGCGTTTTGCCTCTTTTCTCAGGGTCCATTTCTCTAAGGGAAGCCATGGGTGAACTAAATTTTTTCACCTTGTTATCAAGCCAATCCCAACCAGTACCAGACTTACTAGAGTGGTCTCTGCTATAGCCATCTTTTTCCCAAGGAAACTTTGGTTCCTCAGTCTCTTCTTCTTTTTCTATCAGCGTCTTTACCCATTCTCCAAACTCCTTGATAGCATAGGAAATCTCATTTCCTGCACTACTTATTGATTTCCAGAAAACTTCTGAGGCGGGACTTTCAATTGGTCCCATCTCATGCCAAGGAATGGCGGAAGCAGATTGTGTCATTCCGCCGATTTTAAATTTTTTGTTGGCAGGAATAACTCCTGTCTGATTCATATAATCTAAAGTTCTTGCTCCAATTCGATCTACCGATTCTCTGCGAACAATATACTCTCCTCCTTCTGCCTCATGACGAACACCATTGATCACTCCAAGATCAATTCCTCCTTGATCATGGGAAGGGCCAATCAAATATCCTCCACCCATCAGGCGTCTTTGCTTAGGCAAGCATCCGCCTTTCCCATGCCTTTCTTTAGCTAATTCGTAAACAACAGGGCCTTTAGAATTCTCAGCTTTGATTTCCATATGGAATGTTCTCAAGTCAGAAAAGAATTCTGTAACCATGTTACTCAAGTCAATCGACTTATCTTCCAACTTGATGAGGTCAGCGATGCGAGAAGACATCATTGTTTCAGCAAACTCTAAATCATCTTTTGTGGAGTGTGGGTCAGCTAGGATCGGCCCAACATAATCACTCAGCACTCTAGTCAACTCTTTGTCTAGAGCCATTTGCAGATGATAGACATCAATCATCTGCTCACTGACTTTTTCAGCATGGGGAATGATGTCACTGGGTAGCTGCTTTTCTCCTTTGTAGGACTTTAAGAATCTGTCGTAGTCTTCCTGTCCTTTAGCAATCTTTGGATAGAATTGACCAGTATCTTGGATTGCCTCTTTAATAGAATCACGAATTATGGGGAATAATTCTACAAACCCTTGGTCATCAGGACCATGCTGCTCAAGCCTTGGAGCTAAAAGTCTATTCATCCAAGACTCAATAATTCCATCAATTTCTGCATCAGGGATACTTGGAAAGATACCTGCTCCAGACTTGCCTTCAATCCCCCTATATGGATCAACTCCTGCTTTTTTGATTCTGTTGTTTTTTAAAGCCTCAAGATGCCCAGTATGCCCAGTAGAACTGGCTATAGCTTCGTTAAATCCGAAGGTTGGCATAAAAACATTTTCGGACTCATTGTCACCAAACAAGGCTTTTGAATAGGCCTGATAAACCGCATCTAGGATACTTCCATGAAGATGGGCAGAAGTCATTGGCTGAACTTCTACGCCCATCCCTCTGGATGCCACGTCAGACTTGCTAGTACCACTGTACTTGCTGGGGAGTGGAGTAGTCAGCGGAGAAGCACCTATAGTGAATTCCTTTGCTAATTCAAGTGCCCTTAAGATCGTTTCAGATCCTGATCCGCTTGTACTACCACTAGTTGTGCTTTTTCCACTTTCAACTTTTGCCAAGTAATTAGAAGCAAAAGCCATAGCCAGTATTTCTTCTGAAGCAGGAGGTAATGCCATTGAGGACATTGCTCCTGTTTCATAAAAAGCCCCTATAGAACTTAGGAATCCACTACTAGAGCCTCCAGTAAGCTTATTAACGTTTAAGGGCTGAGTTGCTCCAGCCACTCCTTTTGCGAGTGAGCCGTTTGCATATGGATTATCTGGCTTTTTTAAGGCAACACTGGCAGGTACGGTTTTACCAGTAATTATTGATATTGCCTCTGGAACACCCGGAACATAAATTCCTTCCTCAAGCCAGATTCTTCTCAACTCTGCAAACTCAGCCTTTGTTGTTTCTTCCAACTGATTAACAGCACTAACTGTTGGTGTTTTGGCTTTCTCCGTAGCTACAGAAAAACCATCTGAAAGACGAGCAAATGCTTGATTCGGCTGTTGAGGACTGCCGATATTATTCAGAAGGAATTCTAATCTGGAACCACTGTTTGCATTTTGTGAAAGCCCAATTCCAGCAAAATTAGCCATGCTTCTTCTGCCACCATCAATGGCAGTTTTTGAGATGAATTTGGGGGGAGGAGACGGTCTGTTGGGTATAGAATGGAAAGTTTGCCTTTTTAGCCTTGCTTCACTTTTAACGTCATCAGAGAGAGCTAATCCTTGAGGACTTCCGCTGCCGTATATTAAATCATCTGATAGGGGGAACAGTCTTGGATCGAACTCTATAACGGCTTCTTCTCCATAGGGAGCCCTAATATAATTGTTTATGTTTTTATTTTTATGGAAGGACTGAATTCCTGCTCTTCTGCTAACTTGGGCATCTTTGGCTGTGACAAGTTTTAATTCAGTGGTCAGTAGTCGTACTTCATCAATCAGTTCACGATTGGTGGTGTCTAGCTTTTCTAGGTGGGTATTTGTATCTGTGGCAAGTCTGGCCCTTACTTCTTCTCCAAGATCTTTTTCCTGCTTGCCTAGCCTATCAATCCTCCCTTGCGCCAAGTCTGTTTGTGTCTTCTTCCTCTCATCCTCAGAGCCAAAGATCAGACTCCAGATGGAAGAAAAAATACTACCAATGAATTCAAAATAAATCTGTAGGAGGGAAGCTAAGGCGCCCTTAGCCCTCTTGAGAATTGCTTCCTGCTCTTCGTTTATTTTTTTGAGTTTATCAGCAGTATCCAAGGCAACTATGCGTTGTTGCCCTTGGATGCCAAGCAGTTCTTTCTCTTGATGCAGTCGTGCTTCTGCAAGCTGAGCCTTTTGTTTGTAATCCTGTGATCCTTCATTGTGCTCATAGCCTAGCTCAGTCATGGCCAACTGATGTCTTTGGTCCAGTAGCTCTTGCTGGGAAGCAATTTCAAGCCTAATGTTCTCCTGTCTTTTCCTTAGGGCTACCTCCGCTATTTGAGATTGAGATAAATCATTCTCTCTTTTGAGTTCAGCTATTTCCAGTTGGACAGCAAGCTCACGTTCAGCGACTTCAAGACCATCAAATGCCTGAGCCCTCTCAATCTGGAGATTACCTTTTAATGATTCCCTTTGGCGCTCATTAAATATCCCATACTTTTCAGCAGAAACTTGAAGCCTTTCAATCAGCATTCTAAAGCCTTCTGCAAGCCTCTGCTGAGATTCGGCCTCTGCAAGGTTCCCTTCAGTTGCCGCATCCCTAGCAGCCTGCAAAGCCTCATTCTCTGCACCAAAAAGTGAAGATAGATTTGTTTCTATATTCCCACCCTTTTTGGTATTTATCTGCTTTTCAATCGAAAGATAATCCTGCATTCCCGGTGCAGAAAGATAGGGCATATAACTTTGAAGCTGTTCTGCATCCATTGCAAAAACATCAAATTCCTGATCAGAAAACCCTTTGTATTCATTCCTTAGCGTGTCAACAATAAACTGATCAGCAGCCCTTCTAGCTTCCAAAACAGTCTCTGCATTCTCATTGGCAACATCCCTCACTATTTTAGTGTAGGCTTCTGATGTGGTCGAAATAATCCCCTGAGAAATCCTCCTTCTCTCAACTTCAGCATCCTGATTTAGTCGCTGGGCTTCAATCAACTTCCCCTGTTCTGCCTCAATAAAACGCTCCAACAGACTTTTTGATCGAAGAACAGAATTTTCAAGCAGTGTCGAAGCAGATCCCGACTTATCCACTCCATCCTGAAGGATATTTGCTAGTTCAATATTATTGTCTGCAAGGTTGTTGGCTATCCTCTTTTCTCTTTGGAATGTCTCCCTTGCATTCCTTTGCATTTCTGTTAGATATCCTTCTTGAATATTATCACCAGCAGCGTCCAATATAGAGGAATCAGCATTAAAATTACGCTGATATTCCTGATTTTTAAAAGCAATGTTCTCATTTGCCGCATCAAGAAATGATCCGTATTGGGTTCCTTTTAAAAGCTGTGCAGCATAGTCTTTCTGGCTTTCTGTTTCCAAACTAGACATATCAAAAAGTCCACTCAACTCTAAGGCTGCATCCCTAGAGGACTTTCTCCTTGTGTCTGCAAGCTCTTGCTCTTTGCTAATCATTCTATCAAGGACACGTAGTTCTTCTCCTGCAGACCTAGTCATGGATTCTCTTAATCCAGATGACATCTTCTGGATCTCAAGCAACTCACTTTCCTTTGCTCCTCTTGCTGTTGCTTGAACGAGTAACTGTTCCTCACTGATTTTGTTTGCAGCAACCCTTTTTTCAAGCTCAAGAGTAACTTCTGCTGTGCCAGCTATTCTTCTTTGAATAAAACCTTGATCAGACATTTCTTTTTCAATGTCAATGATCCTTTGCATCTCATTAGCATTTAAAGCTATCCCCTTACCTCTCTTCGCCTCTAATTGTGCTTTCTCTCTTTCATTCTTTAAAGATTGAACATTAATATCAAAAAGAACCTTGTTAATCCTTGTTTCTTTTTTAATGTTGTTTTGAGATATCAAAGATCCTGTTTTCTTGGCTACAGCAAGCTCAATTTCAAGACTTATCAAGGCCTTTGTTAGCAGATCCTGATTACCAGTATCTAAACCTTCAATAGAAGCATCCACAGCACTTGTGTTGCCGCCTTCCTTGATCAACCTATCCCTTTGCCCCTTAAGTCTATTGGCGGTTAAGTTAAGCTGTGAAGAACCTACCATGAAAGAATTTGTGATCCCAGCCAAGGCCCCACTTCCACCCTCACTTCTCATGGTGGCCATGTTCTCACCGAACTTCGCCATGTTGAGTCTATAGAGTTCCAACTCTATTCCTAATTCTATGTTTTGTCGTTTGATATCAGAAGTTGTTTCGTTAAGACCATCAATAAACTCTTGGTCAAATTGAATTTTTCTGCCAATAGCTTTATCCATAATCCCTTCAAGTTCTAAAGCTATCTCTTTATTATCACTAGCAAAATCATTTATCATTGCCAGCATCTCTGCGGAGGCCTCATCACCTGTCCAGTTGGCCATGCTATTAATAAATTCCTCAGCATTCTTTTTGGTGAATGCGTTACTCTCAAGAAGATAATTTGAGAACTCCATTGCTAATTGGTTTTGATTTTTTCTCTCAGCAGAAATTTTATCTGCAATTTGCTGAGGCTTGCCGACAAGGTCAAGCGAGGCAAAGGTGCCTAATCCAGATTGAGTCAGCATTAATCCTTTGGATTGTACTGCCATCAATTTTTTCTCAGAAGCAACCTGCTTTTCCAATAAAACAATAGCGTCTTTTCTGGTGTTGTTTGCAGCTTGAATTGCTAAATCTCTTGCCTCTTCAATTTCCTTAACCCTAGCATGGAACGTCTCATTTTCTTTTAAGGTATCTGGATCTCTTCTAACTGTTATTCCTTTTGTGTTTGTATATTCTAATGCATTTCTCTCTGCCTTGCTTTTTTCAAAATCAAAATCAGCATAAGCCTTCTCTATGCTCTGAAATTCCGTAAGCATAATCGCAGAGTCGCTTTTCATTAAAGCAGCCCTGTTCCTAGAAGATTGGACTGTAATCTCTCTCAACAAAGAAATTGTATTTTCGGTTGCAATTTTATTTGCATTTGCAATTCTCTCTTTTGTTGCCTTCCTAATAGATTCGTTTGCCTCGTCACTAGTAGCTTCTGCTTTTCTTGAACTAATCTGTGTAGTTTTAGCATTAATCGCATCCATCTGCTTTTCAAGTGCCTGTATCGAATCAACTTGATCAGAAATTTGATTAATTAATGATTGTTGATCTTCGGCGCCATACATAATTTTCTTTACATTATTCCTGATAGACTCATCTAATGAGTCATCAGCTATTGCCTTGTCAGCTATTGTTTGAAGCCTTTTGTATGATATGTCTCTTTGTAATTCTAATTCTCCTATTTCCTTAACAATTTTTGCTCTTGCCTCTTGTTGATTCTCTAAAGCTGCAGTTTGCACTCTAATGCCTTCATTATCTTGCTCATTTATAGCTTTAGTCTTAAGCTCTTCTATTCTTTCTACTTTTCGATCAATTTTTGCTAATACATTCTCTGTGTCAACAAGGTTTTTGAGGTCTTCTTGATATTGATTGCCCATTTCTTTAAAAATACTGGCGGTAGCAGTACTTTTCTGAATTTGATCAGTTGTCCTTACTATTGAATAGTTAGCAGATCCGTCATCTTTAAGTTCCGCTATTCTTTCTGGAATTCCAGCAGCCAACATTTCTTTCCTAATATCAGGATTCATGTCTTCAGTATAAAGAGGATTCTTTTTATCCCTTAGTATTAATTGTATAGTAGACGCCGCTGCCTCTTCTATTAAACTGACATCTCTATTAAATTGTGACTCGACTTCATTAAGTTTTGCCCTTTGAAGGTCAATATCACCCTTCTTTCTTGTCCTAATGCTTTCCTGCTCTGCTAATTGAGCTTTTTCATATTCTGTAAATTGAGTTGGATTTGCTGCTACCTGAGTGTTGTGATATTCCATTGCGGCAGATATCCCCTTTTTATTTGATGCTGATCCTCCAATAGCTTCCTGAAATACTTCAGCCCTTAATTTTGCATTAGCTACCTTCTGATTTGCTTCTCTTACTTTTTCTGCTGTAGCAAGCTCTATTGCTCTCTTTTTATCATTCTCATCACCAAATATAGGTAATGACATTACCCATCCAAGTAATGTATTTACGCCTGAGGCAAGAACATCTAGAAGGTTACTTAGCTGTTCTCCTACCCACTTGAATACCTTGCTCAAATTTTCACTACGATCACCAAGGGCATCAAAAATAGCTATTAATCCAGCGATCCCCATTACTATTAATCCTATTGTACCACCACCAATAAAACCACCAGTTCTTCTGGTCATAGTAGCATCTGTTTTTTTACCATCTTCTGCTCTGTCTTTTTCAGCCCTTCTTACTTGATCTGCTGTATAAAGAGTTCCCTGACTGTCCATATGAGAGCCTGCCGCAAATGCTTTGGCTTTATCTAATAAAGTGACTTCTCGTCTTAGTGCCTTAAACTGCACACCCAGCGACTTGCCCCACATGATAATACTTGAAAATACAGCACCAATAGTTTTTAAGCTCCACATTGAAAACCAAACAACAGCAATTGCTTTAAACAATTTGAGCAATTTTTCCAATTTATCCAGCAAATCTGGGAAATAAGTTCCATTTGCTAGCTCCAACAATTTGTCAGAAACATCTTTTATATAGCCTGACAGACCGCCATCCTTATTAAGATTTTCAAATAAACGACCAAGTAAAACAGAGAGGGCATTTGAAATACGTTCAAATGACATCGCAATAGTAAAGTTTACGTCTTGGAATTCTTCCTTAATAGTTGGAACCATACTTAGAAGAGCTTTCATAATCACATTAGGTGTGATTTTACCTTGCTCACCAAGTTGCTTCAATTTTGAGATGGGAACATCTAAACCTTCTGCGATTGCAGTTGCCAAGCGGGGGATCTGTTCACGAACAGACATTAATTCTTGACCTCTCAGTTCTGTACCCAAGCCTTGGATAAACTGAGTAACAGCACCTTTAGCACCTTGGGCTGTTGAACCAGAGATACTGATTGTCTGGGCAACTAATTCAGCTAGCTGACTCTTTGCGGCTGCTTGAATTCCAAATTTGTCACCTGCCCTACTAAACTTCTCAAAAAGCTCACCAGACTGGTATAGACTAATTGCCGTTCTGTCAGCAACACCAATTAAATCTTCTTGAACAGCCTTAAGTTCAGAAACACTATCAGTAACAAGTCGAATCCTGTTAGAAAAAGAAGTCCATGCATCAAAATAATCTCTGATGGATTTAAGGCCAAGCCCAGCACCAAGAGTGAATAGTGCCACTCTCAGCATTCCTGATATTCTTGATACAGAATCAAAAGTTCCTCCAAGCTTTTCCCAAGCCTGTCTGTATTCAATGATTGGCTCCTTTCTCATTGTTCTGAGAAATCCTGATTGCTGTGGGGGCTCACCACTATTAAAACTGCCGCCTCTTCCACGGGAACCTCCAGATCCTCCTAGGGCAAGATCACTTCCAGATGTTCCTCTCTGACCTGTTATTTTTCTTTGCCTGTCATCACTTTCTTCAAGCCTCCTAATCTTTTCTCGCTCTCTGCGTATGTGATCAAGCTGTTCTTTTTGTATCTTTGTCTCCTCTCTGTAGGCTTTATTAGCCCAGAATTTACGTGCCTTGACCTTGTCACTTAAATATTTCTCCTGCTGTTCAAGCATCTTCTCATATTCGGCACCAACTGAGTTTCTATTCTTCTGATATTGCAACAACGTTGCTGTGTCATTTTGAGCCAAAGCCTTTCTTTGCTTACGAAGATCCCATCTTTGTTGAGTGCTGAAATCCTTATTTAGAAGAAGTAGTTTTTCATTATAATTTCGTAATTCTTCTTCAGCCTTTCTATAGGATTGAGATGTTAATCCGTGTTGACGGTCTATTCTTCTTTTATTTTCTAATGCATCAGCCTCTGCTTTTTTTGATACTAAATCACGAATGCCATCAGTGTTGTTCCCATGTATCTTTTCTATATAGTCACGGCTCCTGATTGCCTTGTCTGTCATCTCCTTAAAATATCTTTTCTGTTCCGCATCATCCATCCCTATTTTGTTAGGGTCAATCCCCTTCTTTGCCATTTGGGCGTTGTATTCTTTAATCAGCTTTTCACGAATACTTGTTTCTTTATCAAATCTTGCTTTCTCTATTTTTTTAATTTGCTTATCATTAAGTCCACCAATCTTACCCTGATTGTATTTACCCCTGCTTTCTATACTGGCGAAAGCAGCATCAGACTTGTTTTTCATCTCCTTATATTTTGCGCTTAATGCATTTTGGTAATTATCCAATTCCTGCAAATGCTTCTTTTTGGTATTACTATCAATATTAGATGTTTTTGGAATTAATGGAATCGTGGGTAGGTCTTTTGTAAATCGGGCAAGTTGGCGTCTCTGCTTCCTCAGCGCATCTTTCTGAGTCTTGGTTATCTTTTCAGTATCAGCCTTAATATTTATTTGCTGCTGTTTAACATGATCTCTTCTTATTTTGTCTAAGTCCTTTCTTTGTTTTATGTCAAGACCTACTTTACTGTAATTCCAGTTTTCAGATTGTTTTATTGACTTTTCTGCATCCCTAAATCTTCGTTTAGCTATTTCTTTTTCTTGCTTGTCTCTTTCTTTTTCATCTTCTTTTCTCTTATATGCCTTATCACTTCTTCTTTTATCTGCAGCAAAAGCATCATCTAATATTTTCTGTTCTCTCTTTATTAATTTTTCTTGATCTGACAGTCTTTTAAGTGCCCCTTTTTCATCCAATAAGTCTTTTTCACTCAGCCCTCCAATATTTTGTTTTACACCACCACGGCTTCCAACTAAGTCATTAGCTCTATTAATTTCAGCCAACTTTTTTGACAATTTCAACCTTGTAGCCTCAAGACCCTTAATCTTTCTTTCAACCTTGCCTGTGTGAGTGTCAATGGCACTATCCAATATTTGATCTGCTTCCTTGAATTGGTCTTTATAAAATTTACCAAACAGTTTTTTTATCTTATCACTATCCCCTTTTTTAAGAGCGTCCTCCATAGATGCAAATGTTCGGTTAATAGAATCTGCGATTTGTTTATTGTTAACACTCTTTAATTGGATTCCTGATAAATCAAATATTTCTGTTCTTAACTTATTTATGGTTGATGCTTTGTTTTTAAGAGTGTTCTCATATTGATCTAATTGGTTCTTGTTAATAGCAATGTCTTTTTGTAACTGCTTTGTGCTTTCTCCTGACCTCTTTTTATCATTAAGGCTTTTTTCTAACTCAACTCGTTTTGCCAATGTTTTGAGATATGAGTTACTGCTTGCTTGGAGTCTTTCTGTTTCCTGCTTATATTTGAGTAATCCTACTTGAGCATCTTTCATGTCCTTAGAAAGAAGCTGAAAAGTCTTATCGTTAGCTACACTCTTTTTAAACTTCTTGATCACCTCATCTGTCTGACTAATTGATTTTGCTAGCTTTTTGAAGACATCATCGGTTGCTTTTGCAAATATTCTCACATTCTTATTAATGGCACTACTTGATCCTTCAGCATTTTTGGCAAGCTTCTCCATTTTCTTACCAACTGACTCAAACTTTTTCAGCATTTTCTCAAGAGACTTGGGAATCGTTGTCTGAAGGTCCGTCAGCGCCGTTTGAGCTTGAGAGGTATCAAGAACTACATTTAAGTCTAAATTCCCTGTATTACCCGCCATAAGCATTCACTTTTTTATAATTGAGCATAAAAAATGATTTCATTGAGTCGAAAACCAAAAACGTGAGAAAATTTTGATGATTAACTGATAAAGTTGCAGCGATGAGTTCTACTTGTGTCATTATCAGACTCATCTCTTAAAAATGAGATTTTGATGATAGATGTCATCTTCTTCTAGAGGCACGACCAGAAGATCCTTGGCTGGATTTTCTCTTTTGATCCTCACGCTTCCTTTTGTCCTCACGGTCTTTCATCCGTTTGCCAAAAAGAACCATTTCGATCTGGAGCACCTTCTCATAATATTCTGGGGTATTTATACTGTATCGACTAAGGCAGGCATCAATGGCTTCCTCTCTTAGAGGTTCCTCTGACATGCCCCTCGACCTACCGCTGTAGTCAAGTTGTTGCCAGCGCTGGTAAGCGTATTCGTTGGCGGGAAAGAGTTGGAATTCAAAGCGTGGGCAGATTTCGCATGGTGGTTCTTGATTGAAGTGACCCCATACTTCGTTAGGAGATTTGCAGCACCATTCTTCCTTGAAAGAATCACCTGTGGCAATTCCGTGCTCAGGAGAGTCTGACTCATAAGTCAGATCTCCTGTCATTAGCTCAAGGAAGTGTTTTAATTTCCCTCAACAATATTGTGCTCCTCTCGACTGAGTTCATCAGTCCGGTCAATAATGTATTGAGCCAGCTTGTTTGTTGCTGGATGAGAAAAGAAGCTTCGCTTTTCAGCTTCGTTACATGGAACGTCCTGTCCATCACGAACAATTCCTTCCCAGTCTTTTAAAATACGAACAAAGGTATCTACAATAAATCGGCTATCGATCTTGCCACCCTTCTTCTTTGCTGCCTCATAAAGCTTAAAACTGACATCACTAGGTAGTGGCTCAGTGAAAAACTTGACATCAGCGTAACTTGTTTCTACTTCTGCCTTTGGGTGTACAATCTCAAATGTTGATCGTACTTTTCCTAAATCTAACATATCGGTCCTTATGTATAGAAATAATTTAATTAACACTCATAAAAGAGCGAGAAAGTCCCAGCTTGAGTGGGGGAGATGCGCCAGCGGGACCAACTCTGACTGCCTGAAAACAGGCTCTCCCCCTTGATTGTATTTACCTTCTTAAATTTACAAATTCCTGAAAATTACGAGCCGCATTAAGGATCGTTTCTTGATTCGGTATAGATGCCATTACGTCCTGCATGGCAGACATTGACTTCTCATAGTTCTGATTAAAAGATTCCGTCTGAACGATAGCTTCCTTTTTCATTAGTTCCATCATGTCTTCTAATATACCTACCTGCTTCTCTACCCAATATTCCTGTTGAGCGTAATTGTCTGCAACATATTGTTGGGCCAGCTTGAGAAGTTCTAATCTAATTTCGTATGGTGTTTTACCTGATATATCTGACATCTTTAGCTCCTGTAGTGTTGTGTTGTGTGGAGTCCCTTTCGTTTTCTGGAGGGACAGAACACATACCTAAGTATGCAAATAAAAATATTATCGAAATCAAAAGCTTGATATCAACAATGAACAAATTATAACACTTAATATATTTTGATTGGAAAGAAGCTCCCTTTTTATTATTTTTCTTTGGAGGGAGTTTTGCTGCAGCTTAAGGAGGAGACGCAGAGCGTTCCTCCAAAAGCTGAGTGCTTACAAAGAAGGGTTATGCATACAGAATTGACATCAATTCCGCATCACTCTTGATGGTTGATCCACCAGAAATAGCTACCCAGTTTAAGGTTGCGCCTTCTGCACCATCACTCTCACTTCCTTCGACACTTACTCTTGCGGCTCTGATTGCGATATAAACATATCGATCAGTTCCAGCAGCATGTCCTACAGAAGGGATCTTAATCGCTACGCCCAAGCTTTTTTCGTAATCACGAAGGCTTGAATTCAGACGGTATAGATCAGCAGGCCGTAAAACCATGGACATGGTTCCACTGACAGAGTAGTCCTGTGCAACGTATGTAGGAGCCGGATACATTTCACCATTCAGTTCTCCAACACCCGGATCGCCTAGGGACTTGTCAATTGTCATTGTAAAATCTGATGCCAAGAAACTATTGGTTGGATCAAACAATGCGTCTAGAGTCGCATCACGTGCAGCCATGAAAATCTCAGCGTTACCTTGTGGAATTACATTGGCAGGCTGAGTTGAAAGGTCTGGATCAGGCAGAATTGGGACAAGATAAGAATCATCATTAAACCCATTGATCAACGTATACCCAGAAACCAGAGTGACTGTGTTCTGTGCAACTGATAGAACCTGTAGAGTGTCATGTCCTACGGCGCCTAGTGCCACACCGTTGGCATCTGCTGAAACCTGACCACTCTCAAGAACATTGCCCTGATTAGCAGTAGAACTTCCGTCAACAATAGCAAAGCGGTCACCTTGCTTCAGTACGTCTTCGGCCTTGGCATTGGAGCCAATAGGCAGTTTGACTTCAATAGTCAGACAGGTATCACCTATAGCGCAGGTGTGTCCTTCGTTGGCTGAAGTGGTTGTTGCGTCCACTGCACAAGTACCGGAATACTGAACACGTGCAGATCTTGAATTCATCTCCCACGTCAAGGCGCCCTCACGACTAACATTCAAGCTTCCACCGGACAGGATACTTCCCATTGCGCACTTCAGCATGTGTCCATTGACTAGCTGGCTGATCTGGAATGTGTTTGGTGTGTCTTTAAAGCTGTATCCAACACAGTCCTTTTTTACTCCACCACCAAGGGCAATTCGATTATCAGTTCCACCACTACCTGATTCGTCCAGATACTCAGTGTAATCACCCATTAGCTGGTTGATGAGGAAATGCTCTGCAGGACGGTAATCAACAGCTTTTGTTCCAATTGGATTAGCCAGAGTCAAAGCAGGTGTTGCCTTGATCTTAGAAATAACTGAAAAACTTGCATCAGTTCGCTCACCGTAGTTCAACACACTCTGCATGTTGAGAAGTCGTGTTCCAACCTCAGTAAGGTCAGTAAAATTCAATGTTTGATTGAGGTCAATCGGGTCAACTGTAACTAATGCTGCGGTGGCATCTGGGTACTTGTAGTCGAAAGCAACATCCTCTGCGGTGAAGAAGGCAATCGTACTGCGCCGCCGCAGAAATTGATTCGGGATAGCCATTATATGCTCCTTAAAATAGTATTTTTAGGACAAAAAAGATCAAAAAAATGAAATACAACTGATAACCGCCATGCTTAAGAACTTGCCTTGTACCAGTTCAGATGATCCAAGTTCGACTTCCCCGAAGTCTAAAGTAATATGGTGATTAGTACCGTCTTTTGCTAGTCGAAGCAACTTGCTGCTATAGATCGTGTTGAGTAAATCTATAACCTCAAGCGTATTCTTGTTCCCCTGTCCTTCTGGCTCCGCTAAAAGAACATTGAAAACAAAATCGGCTTTTTTCATACCTAAGGAAACAGGAATTTCCATTGGTACTACTGATAAAATTTCTAGATATGGTGAAACAATAATCTTTGGATCAGCATTCGTTAGGGTCTTATCTATATCCTCATGAGCATTCTGCATCTCCCAAAGAATAGGACAATAATCCCAGTTGTCTGCAAAATGCCGCAGCACCAATCTGTTTAAATCTGCGACACTTACCAAGGTTCCCTCCGCTATTATTTTCTGTACGTCTTAGGCTTGTTAGTGGCCATGAATTTCGTCAACTCACCCTTAAATTTATATACCGTATTCTGGATAAATCCTTTTCTGTACTGACCTAATGCATATTTTTCCTTGCTTGATCCCTTACTATCATTTTGGGGATTTACAAAGTCAGCACCTCCTTCTTTTTCTTGCCACCACCTACTACCTTTTGTATAGGTCGCTCCATAAATACTATTTGCGCCTTCTAAAAACTTTAAATAAGGTAAATCGTTACTTATTGTGATTACAGAAACAGTAGCGCTTCTCGGTCCACCACCTGTTATCTTAAAGTTCTTATCTATATTTCTTTCTGCAGACTTAATCATATTAGTGACTGCTGTAGTCTTTTTCCCGTACTGAGTTTGACTCTTAACTGGCTCTCTACCTTCCTTATCTGGTTTACCAGTAAAACTAACATACTTAGTTGCGGTTTTTGGACTTCCTGCCTTGTTTGCTATCTTATCTAACCCAGTATCAATTAAATCCTTGTTAACACCCTTTGTTCTTTTTCCTGCTCCTTGGCCAGATCTGTTGAATGATTTGTCAACATTAAGACTCCAATGCATCCTTGCTGTTCCTCTCCAAACAGGCGTCCTGTAAATCAACCGACTATAAAAAGGAATAACCATACGAGCTAATTCAAGCTTAAGCTCTTCTAGCCTATTTTGAGAAGTAACAAATCCTTTGAAAAAGTTAGAAGCATCTATCTGTAGGCCAACCTTAACAGGGCCAGCATTTACACTAGCACTTGCTTTATTATTAGCGCCTCTGATTGAGATCTTTCCTTTGATAGACATTAGGAAGCCATCACCTTCCAGAGCATGGGCTTTCCACCCAGTCTGACAACCTCAATTCTTTTAACTGCATACTCCCTGTCCTCATGATAAAAAGAATCTGCTAAAGCCTTTTTACTTGTTCTCCCATCTAACGGCTGCATTTGAAGGATCATGTCATCATCAGCAGCAAGGCTCCTCTCATCAGATTGCTTTAATTCTCCTGCTCCAATAATTACCGGAACCTCCAACTGGGACTCATCATTTGAAACTTCTCCAGTCAATGGGTCATATCCAGTCTTGTCCCTTACCATCCATGTTATCTTCTCTGTTGCCTGAAGGCCTTTTACCAACTGATCTGCAAAGAGATCATCAACCAGCTTTTGAACCGTTGCATTTATGCTCATCTAGAAACCTGCCTGTTGCCAAGCCAAGGCCTCAATAACGATTTAACAGTGCTTGTCGAGCCCCCAAATGCTCTTTGAATGGTTCGTGAGTCCTTTTTCTTTGCGTATTTTATTTTTGCTAGACCATTGAGTACTTCTATTTCTTCTTGGTCTTGGTCTGTATAATTTCCTGTCTCACCAAGCTCTTTGTTCATTAATACAATTAGTTCCAGTTGTGCATCCTTGATCCGCCTTGCGATACAATCAGAAGGATAAGATTTCTGACCTATATCTCTTGGAAACTCTAATGACTGAAGCTCCTCAGTTCTCTCTCCAGAATAAGAATACATCCGGTCAAGAGAGCGAGTAGAACTCTGCAGCCAGTACTCTTTTTCAGAGTCAGACTTTGAAATCCAACTTGATCCAAAAAAAGGATTCCCATCAAAATAGCTGTCAGCCTCCGTAACAGAGACATAACTGTTTGAATGGGCTCCACTGACTGTAGAATCAATCATATTCCCTCTATTTCCGAACTCTAAGTTTTGACTTCGGCTCTTCCTCTGCCTTTACCTCTGAAGCCTTCTCTTCGACTTTTGGTTCTTCCACTTTTGGCTCTTCTACAACAACAGGTTTAACTTCAACCTTTGGTGCTACTTGAGGAGGTGCAGGTGGAGGAGGTGCTACAGGACGAGGGGGAGTTGGCGCAACATTAGGCTGAGCTTGCTGCTTCTGTCGCTGCTGTTGCTGAACAAGAAATGTAACCATACCCATATTTTATCTCCTACAGATGGTTATAGAACCATGACTAGACCCCAGAGGGGATCTAGTCTAAGGTTCCTAGATTAGATCGCTAATGATTCTAGAGCGACCATACCAATCTGCTTGTCAGGGACAACCTTGACCCAGTTGTCTTGCTCACTCAATGACTGAGCAGGAACAGAGATATGGGTATTGGAAGGATTGACACTACCTTGCCATTTGAATCCACGTGGGTGGAACAATAGGCGCTGTCGTGTAATCATGATGTCTTCTGAACCCAAAGTGTTGCGGTCTGTTTCGACTGCATCAGCAGCAGGAATATTGCCCATGCCGAACTGAACTGCACCTTGAGCAAAGATGTAGGTACGGAAGACGGTTCCAGAGGACTCAGATGTACATGCATCATCAATGATTACTCGCTTACCCAAGTAGGTAGCGAAGTCGGTTGTTGATTCGCTATCACGCTGATAATCAATCAGGTCATTCTTGCTTAGTGAATGATAGATAGCGGAATGCATAACCATAGCTGTCAGTTGGTCACTGTTGTCACCCAACTTAGCCATTGCATCAATAATCATGTTTGGATCAAAAGGATTGGCGCTTTGATCTACTAGGTGAGTAGACCGAAGGACTCCCTTATTGGCTCCAGCATTTGCAACATCAGTAAACATCGCTTGCAGAATAGACATCAGAACCTTCTGATGTGAACGTGCCCAGAAGTCACCAACCATGTTACCAATTCGTCCCATGATATCCTCTCCAGATGTCACACGACTGAGATAACTAGCGCCCCACGCTTTTGCACGGTTGAGTGTCACCGCCACTTCTTGGTCAGTTGTAACATTATTGACATTAAGAAGGACACCTTCTTGTAACACTTCATCATCGCCTGTAATTTGGTTGAAGAAGGGAAGATTAAAGACTTGTCCAGCACCACTAGCGAAAGCGGCCATTTGTGGATCATTATTAGCGATTCCGCTTGTCAGGACTGCTGACTTTTCCAAAGATCGCTGAGTAAAGTATGGACTGAAAATTTCGGGTACGATCAAGTCGCTGATCGAAGTACCACCACTTGGCAAAGGCATAATTCTTCTCCTAGAAATAGAAAAAATTTCGTCATTAATCTTAAGACTAATGATATTTTTATTACAGAAGAAAGCGAATGACCCCGTCAGTAGCTCCTTCGAAATACAATTAAAATCTCAACACTTTAGAACAGCACTCCGTGCTATGCAAAAGACTAAAACTCAATCAGTTTTAACGACATTATATCAAACACTTCCAAAGCTGTGTAGATTAGCGCCGCTTTTTAACTCTTCCTTCTTCTTGACCTTCTTGATCTTTGCGATCTCGTTGGCTTCTTAGAAGCCTTCTTCTTTTTGCCAGCTTTCCACCAGCAAGACTTTCCTTTCATCATAGGCAATCCATATTAGAGTTTACCATTAATTATATATACGCTATAAATCTGTTCAAACATATCAGCCTCCCCCTCAAGAGGTTATTGTGTTTAGAGTCGCAGGGGTGTCCACGCACCCCATACGACTCGTACACACATAATCATGTGACTATTGCATTTTTACTTATACAGAGAGTATAGTAATACCACAACACAATGTCAAGTAATTATACTCACAAGGTAATGCCTGCCTCTGCGGCCATTTTCACAGCCAAGTCTCTATTTTCCTTGAATATTTTAGTCTGCATATCCAAGCTGCGATGCTCAGCCGACCAAGGATTATTTTGAGGACGCTTCGTTCCACCAGATCCTGTAGCACTAGAACCGACACTTGCCGCAAACAAATGACGTGCATTTTCTACCAAATTTTTGCTCCACTCCGCTGGGCTCATTGGCTCATCACCACCCTTAGAAAACTGCTTGTTGCCAAACTCATCTACAGCATACAAAGCCCCATCTTCGCTTAGGCGCCACTGTGACTTTGCTCGTTGCATAATGTCACTAACTGCAGCGGCATGAGGAGTAGCGGTGGAATGGATAGCGTCCATTACACGCTGCTGAATGATGTACTCACTCAGCTTGGCCTGATTCAATTTCGCTTTTTTCTCTGCCTCATCCTTAGCTGCCTTTAACGTCTCCAACTGCTTCAAGTGGTCAGCCTTGTTAGCATTAAGTCGCTGCTGTACTAAGGTTTCAATGTCACCCGACTTTACCATCTCTTCTTCTTCCATTGTTGCCAGCTTGCCTAGAGCGTCCCGTGCCTTATCAGCATCCAAACCCTCAAAGACCTTTAGCTGTGCTTCTAGATCTTCTCTTTGTTTTGCTAGTGCAATATTGTTCTCACGAAACTCAGCAATCTTTGCCTGAGCTTGAGGGGGAACCCCATCAATAGCCAAGACATAGCTGCCGTTGCCTGTCTCTTCGTAAAAGTTCTGAAGTGCTTCTGGGACTTCTTCTAAACTATCAATCTTAGTTTTTAAAGCTTCTGCCATTTTTTACTCCTGTGCGAGAAAAGTGGTCCTCTCAACCCAAATAGCTGGGGCTGAGCCTTTTCAGTATGGAGAGCAAATCATTTTGCCCACCACGATAAATCTCACCACCCCTTGATCCAAGTAGTGAGTCTTGAGCACTATTGCTCAAATCCTTAAACCAACTATCAAACTCTAACTGCTCTATTTTTTTGCCATCAAAATCGTCTGGCAAATGCTGGGATCGGCAATTCCAGTGTCTTGGTGTTGCTAGGAATTTCTTCTGATGCCCAATCCCTCGCTTAGAGGCGGCTTCAAAAGATAATCCATGATAATGTCTGCAGATGTTTGTTGTCCTGCCATCTAATACAGCCACACTTTTAAGAACTGAAACCTTGTCTGCTCTTGCATAGGAAAACTTTCTTACTTTTGAGACCATCTCATAAAAACCAGTGGTCACTAAAGTTTTGAGATTACTCCGCAACCTCGACAAGACCCCGCCTTGAAATTCGTTTCCTTGCCAGCTACCGACCTTTACTTCCCGTTTCGTATCTTTACCAAAGATGCGATCAATAACGGTTTCAATAGAACTCTTTTTAGAGACTTCTAATTTTAAGGACTTGCTGAGCTTTTTCTTAACCGGAATAAAAACTTGGTCGAACCAATTACCTTCCCCTGAAAAAAGGGGCTTATCACGAACTGTTGTTATCTTTCTTGGGTGATTTCTTGTTTTAGATTCTATTGTCTTCCCAAGAAACTTTGCTTCTTTCTCTGCCAAAAGACGGAACTGAGCTTGGATCGTCTTCTCTATCTCCTTACGCTTATCATCAAGCAGCGCTACAATAGCTTTGATGCCAGAGGCTGTAGCATCATTTATGTTGCGCAAAAACCTGAATACTCTGCTGATCGCTTCTTCTCTAAACTGGATCAAAAGTCGATAGATCTGATTCCAGATTCCTTTTTCCTCACGAAGCATCGCAATCGATCTGCGATAAAACTTATCAATCATTCTTCATCACTTGATGGATTCTTAGCCATATTAACCGTGCCTGCCATTGCTGTTGTTATGTTCTCTGGCAGATCATCTTCCTCAAGCAGTTCTTCCTCTTTGTCAAATGTCCAGTTGTCTGGATAGATTTCATTCTTTTGTCTAATCTCAAATGCTGCCCTTCTACTGATCAGCCCCATTACAACACTTTCGTTGATCGTCTTTAACAAGTCAGCAGACATTGTCGCATCCAAGAAATCTCTGTTTATATTGATACTCATTTTTTCGTTAGGAGAGATCCAAGCACCAGCAAACCTAAGCATTTGATTGATGCCTTTTTCTGCATAGAGAACGATATTAGACATGGCGGAAGTCTCTTTCGATAGCCTCAGCCTGAACGTTTCAGCGTTTTCTGCAGCATGCTGATTTGTGAAACTGGCATCTCCACCAATGCTTGCAATATGAGAAAACTTGTTTGACATGCTTTCCATAATTGCATTCACACCTGTCCCTTTAAACTCAAGGACATCAATTTTAGCATCAGGATTTCTAAACAATTTAAACTCGCTTGGGCCGAGAATAAAATCAGAGGAATCAAGGTCATCTTCCTCAATCCCAACACCATATGGGGTGCTGATCGCTGTAGTATGTAGTGATAATTCAAGATCTGCAGAATTGCGATAAACAGAGAGAGACATCAATGCTATATCTAGCAATGGTGGCTTCTCGACATCACTCAATAAACTATTTGGATTAATGAAAGTGAACGGGATTTCTCGTAGCGGAGTTCCAAACGCTAAAGGCTGATAAGTGGCCAACAGACCCAATTTCTTACTACCCCCAAGGATGGACACACGATAAACTTCGACAGTGTAGTAGCCTTCTTCGTCAATAAAACAACGTCTTATTCTTCGCTCAGGCTCAATCTCACCTTCCTTATCAACAACATATGTCTCTTCGATGAGGTGTACCTCTACGAGGTCACCATCATCTTCTAGCCAATTAATAATTGACTCAGCATTATAAAGACTGAAATAGGGAGTTTCTTTCTTGTCATTGTAATCAGCCAGAATCCCAACCCTGCCAACTTTCATTAATTCTTCTAAAACCTTCCCACAGAAAATAGCGATATCCTTGCTGTCTTTTGTGACAGACTCTTCCATCCAGCCAATACCTTTGTCTGAGCCCTTCTTGATGGGGCTCTTGCGCATAATCTGACCAAGCCTTCCAGCAATTGTGTTAGACAGTATGGGGTAATATACAGTTCTCTTTAGATAGCTGTCATAACCGCTTTCGTTTTGAGAACTCAACCTTGGGAGATACATATCTCGCTTTGATTTAATTGAGCCTTCGCCCAGAAAGCAATCTCTGCATAACTCCCACTGGAGAACGTTTGCCTGATACTCAGGATGGAATGTGTCTACTTTCAAAAGTTAACCTTTGTTGAAACAAGTTATTCTAATTTGTCGGAATTATATCATTTTTATTACATTAATTGTAAAAGAGCTACCCTGAGCATTACGTTTAATGTTAGTTATTTAGAGTAATCCTATAAAACAGCTACTTCTTTTCACCATGCACACGGTCAGCATATTTCTCTAAATAATCCATGACTTTTTCCTTCCTATTATCTTCTGTGTCTTGTCCTTTTAGGCCTAATGGATCTTTAGGGTTATCCATTCTTTCTTTGATTGAGCTTTTCATCCATTCCTCAAAGTCACCAAGCACTTTTTCAAACTCAGCCTGATCTTCTTCTGTCAACTCGTCACCATTGAGTAAGTGCTTTTCCAGCTTAGACATCTGATCTTGATTCATCTCCAGCTTCTTTTTTGACTTCTCCATCTCTTCTTTTAGATTCTCTATCACGTTCCTCCTTGTGTTTCGCAAAACGTTTTTGAAGGGCATCTGCTTTTTCTTTCATCTCCTCCAATTCTAAGCCGTCTAGTTCTATGTGGACCATAATCCTCTATCTCCTCAATGTGATATTATTATATATGCTGAGTGATCAAACCTGCAGATAACCTCCCTTTGATTCAATCTCAGATCTACACTTTGCCTCTGACATTGCCTTAACCCCAAATTCTTTCACATACTCTGGCCCAACATGCATGTGAGCCATCCAGCGTCCTTGCTCTTTTGTGGACTCTTCCAGAAAAATTGCCCCTTCTACAGGTGATGCGTAGACTTTCTCAAAATGGTCACAGAACGCTACAACTGCTTTCATATACATAACAGATCCTTTGTTAGGAGGAATAAGAACCCATAAGGGTTCGTTATTCCATTTCAAAAAATACCATCAACAGTATGACGGCTATAATTAACTCAGTAGCCACTCAGATCTCGCACTGACCGCCAGCACAGGCAATGTTCTGATTGGCACCAGCAGTGTTATCTTCCTCTTCGTATTCACCTAGTAAACTGTAATCCACCTCCACAACAACCTTAATCATCTCCTCATACTTCTCCTTTGTTATCTCCTCTAAAGGAGCCAATTCGTAAGCATGAGTTGATTTGTTCAAGAAACTGATTCCAGTTACATGCTCCCAGTTTTCCAGCATCCAGTTACCAACAGACATCCACTCATCATCAGCAACCGTCACTGTTGCCGACACAGTATGCTCAGCCCAATTGATCTTTACTTTCTTCCACCACTCTAGCTGCTCTAATGCGGTGAGTTCGCTGGCGCAAATAGCCCCTTCAGGACTCTTTACTGGGAACTCCGCAACCCAACTATGAGCGTTATCTACAGTACTTCCTACTTCTGGCTTAAATTGCACACCCTGATCTTTCATCAGCTTGTACAATGGATCATCACCATTAAAACGAACACGCCTAATATAATAAGGTGCATATCGGGCATGGAAACCGCTGGCTACTGGCCCAGAGACTAAAGAAAGTGTCCCTTCCGGTTTTACTGCCGTGACAGCCATAGATTTATTAATGCCAAGCCTTGAGGCATATTCTTCGTTTGTATGCACTGCAACCTGCTTAAGCTCTTGCATATTCTCAGCAGTAAACAGATGTGGAGCGTCCATGATTCCACAAAGTGAAACACCAAGAAGTGCCTCTTCCTCAGTGTTCTTTTTCCAATCCTCACTATAAGATAAAAGAAGATCTCCAAAATCTGTCATTGAGGCTTGGATTGTCCCAAAGATGGCGGCGTATCTAACCTTCTCTTTTAAGGTTTCCAGCGTGTCATCTGCCCTGACAATAACTGAAGTTAGATTGCAGAACTGCTTGCTTTTCAACAGGATTTCTAGGCAAGGATTGCCTGCTATTCCTTCCAAGTCCTTGATATTCATTACATTTCTTCTTCTTTCTGGCATTGACTTCTGAGCGCCTTCTCTATTGAACACTCCTCTTTCTCCAGTGCCACTTGCAGCCAATGCAGTGAATTCTTTCATAAACTCAATACCATTTGGCTTTTCTGTATAGACCGCTGAGTTGTTGGCCATTGATCGATAAGGATGGTTGTTCCAAAATGCCCCCACTTTGGCATCACGCATTTGAGCATCACCAAGATCTGAAAAACTAATTTCTGCACTTCTGCGCACTCCACCACAAACAACAACCTCTCCACACATGCACATGATGTCATGGCAGTTAATCGGAGAGAGCTTTCGGCCACGATGAGCAACAAGAATATGTTTTGTGAAATCAAGCAGACGCTTTAATGGCTCAGGCCCTGAGGCTCTGCCACCTGACTTTTTGAGTACAGAACCCTTAGGTCTAATATTGGAGAGATTGTAATCAGCATCATATCCACTCCATATGGCCTGAACAAAGTCGTTATAGCCCTTACTCCAGCCTTCTCGACTATCCTCAAACATAACTGTCACCACACCAGAATCTTCTTTGTATTCCCCTACGGCAGGAAGCTGATCTACGAATTTCCTCTCAATGCTGAACCCAACGCCAACCCCTTGAAGGAGCAGTATTAGTGCTGTAGCAAAGCAATTAATGTTATCTATTCCCATGTATGAGCAGTTAAAGATTGAAGTGTTGTCACTTCTTGCCATCTCACCAGCAGAAAAAATGCATCGCATGCTTGGAAATGCTTTCATTTCTAAAAGAGCCTTTCTTAGCTCATCGTATTCTTTATAGTCCAAAGCCCCCTTGGCTTTCTCAGCCATAAAATCAATTGTTCTGTCTACAGTCTCTTCCCAATTCTCTCTTCGCTTCTTTTCTGGCAGATACTTAGCGTAAGTCCTCATATAAACATTCTCTGCCAATGTTGTGTTAAACCACTTGCTCTTCCCTTTTCCATTCATTTGCTGTCTCCTGTATTTATTGTTTACGTTTTTAGTCCGCTATATTTGATAACAGCGTAATCATATTTTAAAACAACCACTCCCCCACTGATTCCCCTCTAGTATAATAATACATTCCGTTATTGTCAATATAACAGTGGATAACAGGCAACAAAAAACCCAGAGACATTTCGCCCTAGGGAAATGTTCTGGGATTAAGAATACCTTTTATAAATTATCTAGGAATTCCGCCTGCAAACCTTGAGAATTTCCAAGACTTAATGGGCTCTTGGTAAATTGATTTTGGGATTCTAGGCGCTAACTGATTCTTATATCGATTAGTCGCAGTCCTCGCTGCTCTAGGAGAATCCCTGAATGACGGCTTTGTGTTAGATTCAGTAGTCTGACGAATAACAGCCTGAATCCTTCTGTTCTCCTCTCTTCTCTCCTCTAAAGTCATAGCACTTAACAGGAAAGGAAGTGCCAGAGCCATGAAAATCACCGTAGGTGTTTTCATTGGTCTTCTGGCTTCTTGTAGATGTCTAATTCATCAGCAACAGATTGAGAGATCTCATCTACTAGCCGTGCCTCCTGTTTCTGCTTATAGTCAGCAATAGCAGCTTTGATGCTGGACTCAGCCAAAATTGAGCAATGAATTTTTACGGGAGGTAAGGAAAGCTCCTCTACTATTGTAGAGTTTTTAATCTCCAGAGCCTCATCCAAAGTCCTTCCTTTTACCCACTCTGTTGTAAGACTTGCAGAGGCAATTGCAGAGCCGCAGCCAAAGGTCTTCGCTTTCGTATCAATGATCTTCCCATCCTCCACAAGTATCTGAAATTTAAGGACATCTCCGCACTCAGGAGCGCCAACCAAGCCTGTTCCTACGTTAGGGTCATTCTTATCCAAACTCCCCGACATTTCGTGGATCATTATAGTGATCCATTACTTTTTCACTATAAGCCATGCCACCTCCTTATTTCTTTGTCTCTTTCTAAAATTTATCTAAAAATAGTAAAGCATAATAATTATTTTGTATAAAAACACCCTAGTGGATAGTCTCCTTGATTGGCTCACTGGCATCTAAATGAGAACCAATTAACTCAGCTTTGATCGAAGGATGGAGCCTTCCAGTCCTGTCGTACCTACAAACAACATAATTGCCTAGACCTGATGATATCCCGACAACAAACGAAATATCTGTTCCAGCTTCTATTTCATTGATGCGCTGTATATAAATCCCACTAAGTCTATCAAAGTCAAAGCCGTGCTCAGTGATCAGTATGTGGATGGATTGTGTGACCTGAAGAGATAGGGCCGCAAAGAACTGGGCAGGAATAACAGAGGAGACTTCTGCTAACTTAAACTTTTCTTTATCTTCCAGTTCCATAGCCCACTCATGAGCCCTCCTGTCAGAGACAGATTCTATCTGCTCAAGCTCAGATAATGGAGTTCCCCAATAAAGAAAATCATAATCGTCAGCTACTTTATATATGTACATGTCTCACCAAGTATAAATCTTATTGTTGTTTGAATAACAACAATCATAACACAGCGACTATTATACTTGGTGAATAGCTACCCTCAGTATTCTACACGGCTCACAGTCGCATGTAGAAGACCTAGCCCCGCATTAAATTGGTGATTGCAGACTTGGCAAGTAACAGGAAAGTAAAGAAAATTCGGGTGCTCCTCCGTTCTCAATCCAACGATGGATAATGGGGGTGCTGAGATACCAGACAGTGTGGCGTCATAAGATAAGTATAAATTACATGATTCATAGAAACTGGTTTTAATCGGGATAAACTTTAAATATACCCGCTCATTATATTTAGCTTCGTAAGTATTATACTCAACCCTAGTACTGGGGTTCACTATCTTATCTACATTAACTATTATGTAGTGTCCCTCAGTGCAAACATGTAAATCATTGTTTACAATTACATTCTCTTCTTTCATGATTCTGGTTGATAACATTCCATCCTTGTAAAATAAAAAATTGACAAAATTATAGTATTACGTTAAGTTACTAACTCAACGTTTGAGAGGACTTAATGACCTCTACCCTCTTTAAAAGCCTAGGGGCACAGCAAAAGGAGACGCTTATGTGGAGAAAAGATATGAGGACAATCGTAGACGGATTAAAACATCACATGAATCTACGATCAGACACTCAAGCAGCAGAATTTCTAGGAATAACCAGACAACACCTTCACATCTCAGTCATGAAAGACAAGTTGATGCCAGACAGGCTTATAGAGTCTTGCATTAAGCACGACATCGATATTACTCGTCTGGTGAAAGATGGTAGAGCTACAAAGCTCTCAGAAATAGATTATTCTGATACAGATATTCCGATCTCCGTTTATAAGGACGGATCAGTCATACCCAACGCAAAAAGAAATTTGCCTAAGTGGTTTGCAGAAGTTGTGTTCAGGAGGAAGGTAGGTCTTAACGAGGTTCTTGGTATGATCGAATTGGAGACTGATGAAATGGAGCCTAAGATAAAGCAAGATTCGGTTGTATATATTGATACAGCTAGCAAAACTCCTGTTGGTGGGCTTTTCTATCTTGACGTTCAAGGATACGGAATGATGCGCAGGCTTCTTAAGGCCACAGAACAAGATAAATGGTTTTTGACAGGACACTCTGATGATTCCCAGAGAAGTGAGGCGATCACTTACGGAACAGATTTCACAATCATTGGCAAAGTCCAGTTTATGACTACTAGGATCTGATATTTTGGGGCAATTTGACCAATAGGTAGACAAACTTCGCATTTTTATCTGTAAAGCTTGCAAATACTTAGAATTAATTGATAAACTATTTTGGCTCATGGTTTGTGCGGTTCGTGAGAGTATTTGATTAAACTGCTTCCCTACAAGTCGGCAGTTAGTCATAGCAATCAAAATTGGGAGGGATTCCTTATTTGGTTGCGTGATACACCTGAGAACCGCACTCCTCAGGATCACCTTCCATTTATTGAGTCCTTCCCATCTGCTAAAAAATAATAAAAATATTACATCTATTTTTGCTAACAAATGGACGCAAAAGCAGTGTATCTTTTTAATTTGATAGCTTCAATAGCACTTTCAACAAATGCTATTAATAGTTTGGCTAAAGGATTTTAAAGAAGGTAAAGCCAAGGGTGTCTTCTACTCGCCGCCTGCCCCTGACAGGGCTGAAAGGCAGTTCGTGAGACAAACTCTATACTTTGCACACTATATGTCAACAGCTTTTTTGGTCACATTGGGTCACGTCAGCCTCCTATTAGATAGGTAGTTTTAGGCTGTTTTCGACAAAATACGGCTGCTGTTACAAATATGTTAAATTTACAAAAATCGATTAAGTTCTCTTAGTGGTAAAATAACAACTATAATGGTTATTTAACCATTACTGTTTTTTACTCATCTGTGACTTTTATGAAACAATTAAGTTTTAAATTAATTTAATTTTTTTTAAAAAAAAGTGTTTTTACCTACTAAACAGCAGTAAGGAAGATAACATATGCAGAAAATCGATCAGGTCGGAGAAAAATATGAAGATAGATTAAAGAAGAGTCCTGCACAAGATGGCAACCAGATCCTTTTGAATACGCTAGAAGAGTTTACAAATGCTGGTGGGTGGTATTTAGACCTCCAAACCATGATATTTGAAGCCCTTGGGAACATGATCTACAAAATCTACGGGATCGAAGACATGATCGACAAAGATGTAGAATACACAAAATTTCTATTTGATTATATTGTGATTGAAGATCGAACAAAGATCGAACAAATCAAAATGAGACTCCTGAGTGGAGACAGCCCTCAAGTTTTTACACATAATATTATTAAACAGGACACTGGTGAGATCAGACCACTAACTAGTATCGCCTATTCCGTTTTTGATAGAAACGAGAATGTGATCGCTTTCCGGGGAATTACGATGTTTGCTGATGAAAGCCGATATGACAAGTTGGCTAGGTCAGGAATTAGTGTATCAGGGCCTGAGCAGCAATTTGATAATAAAGATGGCGAATGATTTTTGCTCAAAAAAATGGTAACCTCAGCAGGTGACATGGAAACATACACCTGCCCATGCTTCAAGAATTAACTGGCAATAACATAAGAGGTGAAAGAAGGGGATAATAAAAACTGGGGAGTGCGGAATGTCAGAAAATTCTATGCTTGATACGATTGAAGAACACACAAATTTAGGTGTTTGGTATCTTGACCTGATAACGATGGAATTTACGATCAGCGATAAGATACGTGAGATGTATGGCATCGCTAATGGCACTTATGAGCAGCTATTAAATGATTTCACACTTGTTGAAGACAGGACAATTCTTGAGCAGGCCCGACTTAAGCTCATGAGTGGAGAAACACCAGTGATGGTTCAATATAGGATGATTGACCAGACAACAGGTGAGATCAAAAAAGTCGAGTCCACTTGTCATCGTGTTGAAAACGATGAAAAGGAACTGATCGGGTTTAAGGGGGTAACTCGACTGTTGCCAAAGAGAGGGAGAAGAAAAAAATAAAAGATAAAATTCAAAATACCAGCACCACCGAAGCTGCCTAAGCAGACTTTGGTGGTGACTGGAGTTAGTCCCTCTAATCAGCTTCCTGAGCGCTGTTAAAGAAAGTTTTTTCCACTTTCTCTGATGCTGCAATCATTTCATCCTCCTTAATAGTAATATACCTCTCCGTTTGCTTCATCGAACTATGCCTCATTAACCCCCTTAGCACTGGAATCGGAGTGCCTGCAGCGGCATGAGTAGACCCATAGTGATGCCTCAGGCCATGCAGCATGCGAAAATCAGTCTCTATCCCTGTTTTTTTCCTCAATCTGTCATAAATTGTCTGTATCGATCTAGACTTTAATTTCCAGCAAAGTCCTTCTGGTGTGTAAAAGACAAGCCCTAGTTTTTTATCCTTAAATTTAGATTCCTCGACTAAATCCTGCTGATCCCTCAGTATCTTCTTTATTCCTGCCGTGAGCTTGATATTCTCATTAGCATCACCACTTTTAGGATCAACAATTCTTATTTGCCTCTGAGCCCATTTGATATGTTCCCACTTTAATCGGAATAACTCACTCTTCCTCATGCCTGTATAGATTGCTAAAAGAAATAAGTTTCTCACTTGAGGTGTTTCCTCTTGCAATGCTTTCATCAATAAAAGTACTTGCTCTTCACTCAACCTCTCAGTTGTTTTAGGCAACTCTTTTTCTGCAGGAATTAAGGGCTTCCAATCAACTTCTTGAGGCTTTAGTTTTAATTCGTCTCTGGCGAAGAAAAACAAAGTCCTCAAATGACTTATATATAAATAAATAGTCTTTGCTGCTCTACCTCTAGATAAGAGTTCATATCTAACTTTCCTAACATCCTCCTCAGTAATCTCCTCAATACGTTTATTTTTAATCTTTTTATAATTAGCACTAAAAGCTGTTCTCAACCTATCCTCACTATTCAATGGTTTCCCATTCATCTTCTTTTTAAAGATTAAATATTTTCTAAATACTTTAGCTAGAGTAAGATAGGATTTGGCTGGTACTTGTGGGGATGATCGTGCAGAGGATTTTTTATCTGAGGAAGGATCGTTTTTTTTACTCTTTGTCTCTCTATCTATCATTGTTAATCGGAGAGCGTAGGCAGACTCCAAAGTCATGCCTTCGCTCTCCTTGCCTAGTATAACGCCTTTCGGCTTACCATCATCTCTCCATCTTCCAAAAAAAGAAATATCTCCTGAGGCCAGTCTCATAATATAGAGACCTTTGTATTTTGTAGGTATTTCTCGCTTTTTAATTTCCTTGTTTTGAGTACTATCTTCCGTGACATCCTGTTTAACATCCTGTTTAACAACAGCAAAATTCTTACTCTTTGCACCCTTATGACCAAGCATTGTAACTCCTTGAATAGATTCAAGAAATCAAATAAACACTGCTTATGTCAAAACCGTTAAACAAAACATGTTAAACAGCACCAAAAAACTCAATTTAACTGATCGTAAATAACTGATATCGTTTTGGAATATAGCTGGTCGGGGTGACTGGATTCGAACCAGCGACCACACGCCCCCCAGACGTGTGCGCTACCAGGCTGCGCTACACCCCGACTCGGATTTCCAAACTATATCGTTTTCGATCAGTGTCAAGAAGAAGGTGAATGCTCCCTAGAATCGTTTTAGTAGAAACCAAAGGAGCCCTCAATGTAGGTTCCATTGCCAGAGTGATGATGAATTTTGGGTTCAACAACTTAATTCTTGTCAATCCTCGTTGCAATCCACAAAGTGAGGATGCTTTCAAAATGGCAACACATGCGAAAGAAATCCTTACAAATGCCAAGATTGTTCAAAGCTTGGAAATTGCTCTTCAAAATTGCACCAGAGTTGTTGCTACAACTGCTCAGGAGCGACATCGAAATCGGCAACTCGAGGGCCCAGAATTAGCTTTCAAATGGCTTGTTCAATCTGGTACTCCCAACGCAATAATCTTTGGAGCTGAAGACCGTGGTCTAAGCAATGAAGAACTTGAGTGGGCCCAGAGATGGGTTCGAATTTCGACAGGGCCATATCAAACACTAAACCTAGCTCAAACTGTGGCAATCTGTTGCTACGAACTGTTCGGAGTCCAAGATCAAATCCCTAAAAATCTCTCAAAAAAAACTGCTGTTCAAGAAGCAGAAATAGATCGAATTTATCAATTCCTAGAACGATGGGCGGATCAACTGCAGCAGGTTGGCTTCCTTCATTCTCACACCAGAACAGAAAGAACGGCAAAGTTGCGAAGCATTCTCTACCGATCAGCGCTTTCTCAAAACGATTTGGCATTGCTTGAAGGTATTGTTTCTCAGACCAATTGGGCCTTGCATACCAAACAACAAAACAACCACAAAAATCTACTAGATCAAGATGGACAAGATACTGATCGTTGATGATCAGGAAAATAATCGATTAGTCATTGAAGATATTTTGCGGAAACAACTCTCAAGTATTCGAAGTGTTTGTAGCGGCAAAGAAGCACTGGAAACTGTAAAGGAATGGGTTCCAGATGTGATGCTCATTGATCACATGATGCCTGAATTGAGTGGAATAGAAACAACAAGACTATTGAAAGGACAGCCCCGCTTTGCTCATCTACCAATTTTGATTGTGACTGCAAAAAATGACCGGCAAACCTTACGGGAAGCTTTTGATGCGGGCGCGGTCGACTACATTCTAAAACCCGTAGAGAAAATTACACTACTTGCCAGAATTAACTCAGCTATTCGGACGAAAAAGGCTTTTGATCAAGTTCAAAAACTTTCACAGAATTTACTACAACAAAAACAGGAATTGCAGGATTTCACTCATATGGTGAGTCATGATCTAAAATCTCCTGTTGTTGGTGCAGCCAGTCTTTTCAATCTTTTTTTGCATCGATTACAGGAAGATTATCCAGAAATAAAAAGTGATCCAGGTATGCATGAGTTATTGGAAAGAATTCCAGGTTCTTTTACAAAGATGCTCACCTTTATTGACACTTTGTTAAATTACGCCATGGCTGGAAAAATTATTGGAGAAATGCAAACTGTTTCCTTGGGAAAAATTTTACAAAATGTAATTGAACAATTTGAACAAGAAAGTCAACTGGGAATCGTTAAATTCAAACTCCCAGCAAAATGGCCGATTGTGAGGTGTGATGTTCTTAAGATGAGCCAGGTTTGGCAAAATTTAATTGGCAACTCAATCAAATATCGGGGTAAGCTCGATCAGGTTGAGATCAAAATTGGAACGAGAGTTTCGGGGATTTGGTGTGAGTGCTGGATTGAAGATAATGGTTCGGGTATTCCTAGCTTGGAAGGAAATAGAATCTTCAAACCTTTTATAAGATTGGATGATTCAAAGCAGGGAAGCGGCATTGGCCTAGCAACCGTAGCGAGGATTCTTGAAGCCCATAAGGGCATAATTCGCTTGGATTCAGGTTACCACGATGGGGCGCGATTCTACATGCGATGGCCCCATCTCGTGTCTACTCGATAACTTAAAGTCGTTAGATTGTAATATAACTCAATTTGTAAGGACGACTTAATCCTCGTCCTCTACCAAACCTGACTCAGTTCCCTCATAAGTTTCTAAAGTTACTTTCTTACCTGATTTTTTGATTTTGACTTTCATCCCAATATCCCAACCCATTGTAGCAAAAATTTCATTGGGAAGTGCCAACCTTCTACCCTGACCGCCTTGCCCTGAACTTCTGATCTCAGAGATGTGATCTTTCATCCGAGTTCGTCTACCTTTTGGAAAATTCGGAGGGGCTTCCTGTAATCGCATTGCTACATCCATCAAATGGTTTTTGTAGGTTTGCAAACTCACTCCAGCTCCCAAGGCTGTTGCTCTTAAGCTTTGGCCTGATTTGGCCGCACTTTTGGCCGCTTTCATGAAATCTCTATCAGCCATGCTTATTCGTTTTCGCATTCTTAACTCCGTCAAATAAAAGTTACTGGAAAATTATTATAACTTACAATGCATAATGCATATAACTATTGATAAAGGTAATATTTTTGAACGTCAAATTAATTTTTTTTCGATTAGAATTTTTGAACAAAAATTATTCAAATGTAGGTCCAAAACCTAATGAAATAATATGCTTGATGAGTTTCTAAATCTTTTGAAAGAAGCTCCACCTGGTGATGTTTTTAATCCTTGGTGGGAAGTGGATTTTGACAATGATAAGTACAATGATTCCTACAAAGTTCGACAGCAGAATCTTCGTTCTTATTTTTCAGAGAGACTAGGTAAGATTCAATATATAATGTTAGCTGAAGCGCTAGGTTATCAAGGTGGTCACTTCACGGGTATCCCGATGACATCTGAACGATTACTTCTTGGAGAGTTAGAAGAAAAGCAGTTGTTTGCAAACTATGTATTTACTGGGAAACATCAACGAACTAGCAAAGAGGATTTGAATCAAAAGGGATTCAACGAACCTACTGCTACAATTGTTTGGAGTGAACTTGTTCGTTTTAATTTGACTCACAAAATAATTCTTTGGAATTCTTTCCCTTGGCACCCTTACAAGAAAGAGAATGGGTTTCTTTCTAATCGCACACCTACTTCATCAGAGCGAAGGAGCGGGAGAGAAGTCCTCAAGTATCTAAAAGCTAGAATTAATAATGTAAGGTTCTTGGCGATAGGCAGACAGGCAGAACAACAGCTAGCAGAAATTGGAGAATCGTGTGATGTACTTCGTCACCCGGCTCATGGAGGAGCAAATCTTTTCAGGCAACAAATGCGAGATTTAATAGCAGGACAGTATTCGGAATTAAGAAGGAAGGATGTTGTTTTGAGAACTCAACAGCAGTATTGAAGCTAAGAACAAAATGATGATTGAGGAAGTGTAGAAGATTAAAATGTTAATTTAGTGAGTTTTTTGGACAAGCAACTCGGAGATATCCTCCAAGTTCAGCACTTGGTCAACTCCACCATTGGCCAAGGCAACCTTAGGCATCCCATAGACCACACAACTGCTTTCATCTTGTGCAACATTGAATGCACCAGTTTCCCTCATTTCTAGCATACCCGCGGCTCCGTCATCCCCCATACCAGTAAGTATTACTCCCAAAGCATGGTGTCTAGCTTCCTGGGCTACAGAACGAAATAAAACATCAACCGAAGGACGATGTCTACACACTAGAGGACCATCATTGAGTCGAATGCGATAGCCCCGATTTAAACTTTCCACAAGCATGTGCTGCTCACCAGGAGCCAAGTAAACTTTACCAGCTTTCACAGCCTCACCATTAGTTGCTTCAACAACTGTAAGTTTAGAGTTTCGGTCTAATCTTTCAGCAAAACTCTTTGTAAAGGATCCGGGCATATGCTGTACAACAACAATTCCCGGCATTGATACTGGCAACTTTGACAGCACTGCCAGAATAGCTTCCGTCCCACCTGTCGAAGCACCAATCGCAATTAGAGGGTCGATAGCATGCCCCCCAAGATGTCGAGGAGGATTTTTTGGAATGATTGCGTCCGCTGTATATTTTTCTGAGGATTTTAGAAAGAGATCACCCACCTTTTTCAATTTTGCCTGAGCAGCAGCCTTGACCGCATCTACAATTGAAATTGAGATCTCTTCCATCCCCTCACGAACAGTTGTATGAGGTTTGCCTATAACTTCAATTGCTCCTAATTCCAAAGCCCTCAACGCATCTGGTGCACCTTTCTGTGTTAAGGCACTCACCATTACAACTGGCATGGGATGAGATTTCATTAATCTTTCAAGATATTCTAACCCATCCATCCCAGGCATCATGATGTCAAGTGTCAGGACGTCTGGTTCTAATTTTCTGATTTGTCTTGTTGCAATCTGTGCATCGGGAGCTGTACCGACAACTTCTATCATTAAATCAGCAGATAAAATATCGGCCATAACTCTTCTAACTAAAGCTGAGTCATCAATGATCAATACTTTGATCTTGTTTCCTGAAGGGCTCATTTCCTAGCAAATAGGAGATTGAAAAGCATTAAATTTGGTCAACTGAAAATCTTTTTTATCAGCCAAATATTCTGAGTGCCCCAAAAGTAGGTATCCACCTGGTTCTAAATAGTTTCTCAAACGATTTAAAATTGTATTCTGCCAAAATGGCGTCATGTAAATCAATAGGTTGCGGCAAAAGATAACACTGAATTTTGTCTTTATAGGATAATGATCGGAAATCAAATTGATTTTACGAAAGTGAATCATTTCTTTCAAAGGTTCAGCCACACAATAGTTTTCGCCTGTATTCTTAAAATAATTGAGTCTGTTTTCTCTGGTAACATTGTGTAATGATTCTTCAGTATACTGAGCATTTTTGCCTATTTCCAAGGCATTTTGGTGGACGTCAGAAGCCAAAATTCTAACATCCCACTCAGTGGAAGGTAGAAATTTCTGATGGAAAAGAATCGAAAGAGTATAGGCTTCTTCTCCTGTAGAACAACCACAACTCCAAGCCCTTATTTTGAAATCACCAGCGCTGTATTTTCGATGCTTAATTTCAGGTAGAATAGTTTCTTCGAAAAATTTTATCTGGGAAGATTCACGAAAGAATTCCGTCTTCTGAATTGTTAAAATTTGCTCAATTTCTATCCATTCTGGATGATTCGGATGTGTCTCTAGAAACGAAAGATAGTCAATGATATTTTGTTTGAAGGTCGCTTTAACCCGCTTATTTATCATTAAAAAGAGTCGGTCATGGCGCCTCTTGTAAAAATCCATCCCCAGATGATTTTCAGCAAGCCTTGCGAGCATATCAAGTGCCTCTGGGGGAAACCTAACAGTCTTAGGAGCCACAGGATCCAAATTTAAAGTAGTCGTCAGCATTTTTATCGATCATTCAGATATATCAATTCACTCAAAATCCGGAAGACCGTCATCCATTGAGGTGCTCGGACGACCCACAGATGACCGGTTGTTCTTAATGTTTGTCAGTAATTTTTGAGAAGAACCTGACACTTCATCTGGTTTGAACTCTATTTGCTCCAATTTAAAAACTTCAATAATTCTCATAAGTTCATTTGAATGTTCAGACATTAATCGACTAGTAGTCGCTGATTCATCCACCAAAAGAGCATTTTGCTGAGTAATTCGGTCTAGTTCTGAAACAGCGATATTAACTTGCCTGATGCCTTCGGCCTGTTCATTCGAGGCAGCTTTTATATTTTCTATCAGATCAGTCACTTCTGAAACAGCTGTTTGGATTTCCTTCAAATTATCAGAAGTTTGGCTATTGAGTTTTTCAAGATTTTGTCGAGAATTTTCCTTGAGTGCTTCGAGAGCTTGGTCAGCTTTCTGAATCATTTCCTGAACGACAGTATTGACTTCCCCCATTAAGGAGGTCCCCTTGGTAACCTGCTCCAAGCTGTTCTTAATTAAGGTACTAATTTCTTCAGAAGCCTCAGCAGACCTGTGAGCTAAGTTCCTGACTTCCGCAGCCACAACAGCAAATCCTTTCCCATGCTCTCCGGCACGCGCTGCTTCCACAGAAGCATTTAGAGCTAGCAGATTAGTTTGAAAGGCAATGTCGTTGATGACGGAGGTAATTCCGGAAATCTTTTCAGAACTTTCTCCAATCCCCTTCATTGCTAGAACCATCTGATCATTCATCTGCTCTGCCTTCACGAAGTATTCACCGTTTGACTCACGAACTTTATCAATGTCACCTTGGTTCGAAGTGATTGTTTGATCGAGAAGTGATTGCAGGAGTGATTTTCGCTCCTCAACAACTTCACGCATATTTTGTGAGATATGATTGGCATGATTTGCACTTTCAGCATTTTGTTGAACGTTTGAAGTCATCTCTTCCATAGCAGAGGCTGTTTCCTCAAGGGAAGATGATTGCTCCTCTGTTCTAGTAGCAAGGTCTTGACTACCCTCTGCCAAAATTTGTGAAGAACTACTGATATCTGCGGCTCGTTCCTTAATTTTGGTAACAATTTCAAACAGCCGAGTAGTGAATACATCAATTGCATTTGCAATTTGACCAATTTCATCTCTTCTTCTCAAATCAAGGCTCTTAGTGATTTCAAGTTCCTGTACCTGGGCGACCATTTGCTTCAACGGTTTTGCCAGGCTACTGCGCACATAAAGAAATGTTATCAGCATTGCAATGGTTGAAATCAGAATTGCAATGGCAATGATTAACATTATCAATTTGTTAGTGTATTCATTTACCTCAGCTTCCTCGATCTCAGAAATGATTGCCCAAGTAACATCTGGTATGTTTAACGGGCTATATGCACTCAACACTTTGTTGCCCAGGTAATTAGTAACCAAAGCCGTGCCCTTTTCACCTTGAATGGCTCTTGTAGTTGCCTCCGATTTAGCATTTTGAGTCAAAATACTACTTTGAAGACTTCTTATACGTGCAATTTTTTCAGTAGAAATGTTTTGCTGTTGCAAGTTTCCAAAAAAACTATCTGGATCTTCAATTAGTAGTCTAGAATCGTTCCTCATCGAATAGTCATTTGAAACCATATAAGTTTCACCTGATTTTCCCAAACCAACTGAATTCCAACTCCCACTATTGGTCATTGTCGTATTTATTTGGTCAATTGGGATTTGAAAAATAAGCACTCCAACTTGCTCATCACCGTCGACAATTGGAACAGACAAAAAACTCGCTGGACTTTGGTATGAAGGATAGTATTCATCAAAATCAACCATCTTTACCAAGCCTGAATTTCGACTACCCTGCACAGCGCGGAAGGCAGCTGCAAAATTTGATTGAGAAAATGGCCCATCAACCAAAGAAGTTGCAAAATCTAATTCTTTGAAAACACTATAGACGACTTTACCATTTTCAGGTTCCACTAAAAATATATCATAATATCCAAATTTTTCTAAGAAGTTACGAAAGTATGAATGGTATTGAGCGTGAAATCCAGCATATTCAACTCTTTCAGCAATTGTTGGTTTATCCATTAGATGTTTGCTTCCAAGAGGATTCGGGTTATCTGCAATAAAAGCATGTTGAAATGCTATTGCCTCAGGACTTAATCGACTGAAAAACTCATTAATTCTATCAGTCTTCCTTCCATTTTTATTAAAAAATTCTTCTGAAAAATCTCCTGTATAATAAGACCTCAATTCCTTTGCTCTTTGTTGAATCGTTATCTGTGATTCGTAATGAAGTAGTTCACTAGGATAACTTTTGTATGCCATATCAAAACTTTTCATTGCTTCAATAACATAATTCGATTGGGCCATTGTTTGAATTTGCTTTCGATAATTATTAAATTGATTTTCCAAAGCAGATTTCTGGACTTCTCGTATTGAAACCATTTGCTGAAATGCTTTTGATTCTAACGCATTTTGGATTGTTGAAATACTGATGTAACTTATAACACTGATAGATGTGAGTGTAACTGCTAATACCAAAATCAGGAGTTTAGCTTGAAGGGAATTTTTACTCATTTTTCCTCAATTAATTACTATTTTCAGTCTTGCTAATGATTGCCTGAATTGACTTATCTTGGGTAAATAATGAATCCAAGTTTAGCAAAATTAACATTTCACCTCTCCATTCACAAAGCCCTTCAAGAAATTGTCTTTCTACAATCATCTCTGTTTCAGGTGGTGGTTGAAGATTTTCAACTGGCAAATTAATGACATCTAAAACTTTATCAACTACCATTCCAATGAGTTTTTCTTCAACAAAAATAGTCATCAAAACTGTTCTTTCATTGTATTCTAATTGTGGATATCCAAAACGTAACCTCAGATCCATTACTGGAATTATCGAACCTCTGAGATTAATCACTCCTTTGTAATGTTCTGGCAAATTTGGAATGATGGAAATTCGATCATAGGTAATGAATTCACGCACTTTTTTAATATCCACCATGTACGTTTCTTCTGCGATTTTAAAACTTACGTATTGTTGCCCCTCATGATTCGAAAATTCATAAGAGTCTTCATATTTAGATTTTTCTTTCAACCCCATTAAGAAAATCCTCTAATTTTGTTTAAAACTCATTATCATTAAGCTTGGCAAATCCAGAATTAGAGAGACTCTCCCATCACCTAAAATTGTTGCACCAGCAATACCTGGGATTTGGAAAAAATTTTCTTTCATACTCTTAATCACAACCTGTTGCTGATCTAAAATACGATCAACTAAGAGACCACATCTCATCTTATTATTCTCTATAATTACACATATTTCTTCTTCGTTTATTTTTTTCTCTCTTTCAAGATTAAAGACTTTGCTGAGGTTTAAGACCGGAAGGTATTCACCACGTATCTCAATCACTTCACCTTGTTTCTGCATGGTCCTGAACTGGTCAACTGTTGGACGAATCGATTCTAAAATAGAAAGAAGAGGAATGGTAAAGACCTGGTCCTCTACTTTGACAAGCATCCCCTCAATAATTGCCAACGTAAGGGGAAGTTTGATTTGAAAGGTTGATCCCTTACCGACTTTACTATCGATGAAAATAGATCCTCTCAATGATTCAATCTCCTGACGAACCACATCCATCCCAACTCCTCTGCCTGAGATGTCCGAGACATTCTCAGCAGTAGAGAAACCCGCATGAAATAAAAGTCGAAAAATTGCCTGTTCGTCCAATTCTGCTTTCTCATCAATCAGCCCTTTGGCGAGGGCCTTCTTGAAAATTACCTCTGAATTTATTCCTGCACCATCATCTTGAACTTCAATGAAAACATGGCCTTCCCCATGAAAAGCTCTCAAATAAATCGTACCTTCCTCGCTCTTACCTTTTTCTAATCTTTTTTCAATCGACTCGATCCCATGGTCCATTGCGTTACGGACAAGATGCTTAAGAGGGCCACCGAGCTTTTCTGAAACATTTTTATCAAGCTCAGTCTCACCACCAGAGATCTGTAGTTTGATTTTTTTCCCTGAACTCACACAGTAGTCTCGAACAATTCTTTGCAATGGCAAAAAAGTTCCCTTGATCGGTACCATGCGAATGTTCATCACCTGATCTTGAAGCTCACGAACCACAATATCTGAGTCGTAGACGATCTGTTGATAGATATCCCCCATTCTTCGATCTGCCAAGCGGAGTTCTTGCCCAAATTCTTTTAGTCTAGCTTGGTTTATGACAGTCTCGCCAACAAGATTCATCAATTTATCCAGCTTCACGTTCGAAACATGAATTGATCCTCCAGACTCATCTTTCTTCTTGGGGGTATTGGGTTTTGGAAAGTTGGGTTTGGACTTCTGTGAAATGGAGGCAAGTCCTGGCTCTTCTTGATTTGGGGATTTAACTTTAGAAGATTCCTGAACATTGGAATGTCTAGGTTTTTCGGTAGTTGCCTCAACAATTCCAGCGTTAATGTCTTTCTTAAGTTTCGTTTCTTCTGGCGGCCCTTGAATCAATTTTATTTCAACCCCCTCCTCATCCACAAAAAACATGAGGATGTCCTCTAGTTCTTTCATTGTCTTGGTTGTCGAAAGAACCAAACTCCAGTGCAGGTACAGCTTTGTAGGATTGAGAAATTCTAAATCAGGGATAGAATGACAATGAGGAGTGACATAGCACTCACCTTGTTCATGAAAATCCTTTAGCAAAACAATCGGATCACCACCACTTTCCAAAATATCTTCTGAAAATTTAAGCCGTATTAGGTATCTAGAACAGTTGTCTTTGGGGGTGGATTTGCCTACTGATTCTTGAGGAATAGATTCTGATTGTGTCCTTGATTTTTGTTTTGGAGGTTCTTCTGGTTTGTTTGAATCACCTGATAAAATACGAATTTGAGCCAAACTAGCTTCTGCAAGGGCATGATCGAAATTGTCTTCACCTTCTAATTCAGAACAAAAACCTCTAAGGCAATCAATTGAACTGAGTAGGGCACTGATTAGTTCCTCAGTGACATTGCGCGAACCACCTCGAACATCAGATAACAGAAACTCTACTTCATGAGTGTATTTCTGTAACTCTTCAAAACCAATCATGCCAGCGCCACCCTTAATGGTGTGGAACCCACGAAAAGCATTATTAACTGCATCCTCATTCGAAGGATCACCTTCCAAGGTGAGTAAGCTTTCTTCGATCTGATCCTGCATATCTGTTGCTTCTTCAAGAAAAAGCTTTACCGCTTCGGGATCAAACTTGCTTAAATCCATATTTCTATTTGATGAAATAATGATGTACCCCATCCCAATCTTCATCTGGGGGTTTTTCTTGGAAGCCCTGCGCTCTACTCAAATACATTTCAATGGAGGCATCCTTCGGCAAAAGCTCATCACACTCTTTAAGTCCCTCGATAGCCATATCCCAATTTTTACTCAGGTAGGGAATCATAGCTTCCTCAAAAACACTCGCAGCCTTGAGCTTATTTTCGTAATTTTTATCTGAATATTGATTGAATACTTCATAGATACGAACTGGATCAGACTTACCCTTGACAGTTATCCGATCCAGAAGCCGCCAGTTAAATTCTTCAAGATGAAAGATCAGGTTTTTCGAGTCTTCGGATACCAACATTGGAAGACGATAATTTTTGGTTAAGCCCTCAAGGCGAGATGCCAAGTTGACTGCATCACCTAAAACCGTCGAATCCATTCGAGATTCTGAACCAAGCGTACCAATCACAACAGGTCCACTGTGAACCCCAATCCCAATATTCGTTGGAGGATAATTCTGTTTAGCTCTTAATTTATTGAAGCGAACCAAACTCGCCTGCATCTCAAGACCTGAACGAACTGCATCTCGAGCTTCAACCGCATCTGGTTTTCCTGGTTGATCGAAGAGCGCCATGATTGCGTCCCCGATGAACTTGTCAACAAAGCCATGGTTCATGTGAATCGGCTCTGACATGAACTGCAGAAAGGTATTAAGAAACTGCATTAATTCAGAGGGCTCCATTGACTCAGAAATATCTGTGAATGACCTTATATCAGAAAACAAAATTGTGATGATATCACTCTCTGCATGACCAACTGTAATATTTTCGATACCAGTCTTGGCAATTCGGTCAAGAAATTCACGGGGAACAAATTTCTCAAAAATTCTTGTCAACTCAGCAACTGCTGAGATCTCTGCAAGTTCAACTTTTGTCTTCTTCAACTCTTCAAATTGAAGCTTTTGTTGCTTAAGAGATTGATCCAATTCGCTGTTGAGCCTCAATGTTTCTTTTTCTGCTATCCTTACTCTGAGTAGTGATTTTACTCGGGCTTGCAATTCCGATGGATTGAATGGCTTTCCCAAGTAATCATCTGCTTGCAATTCTGTCAGGCCTTTTACTAGTTCTTCAATTTCTCCATGAGTTGTCAGAAAAAGCACGGGGATATGGCGCCATTGAGGATCAGCTTTGAAGATTCGAATAAACTCATCTCCATTCATTCTCGGCATGTTGCGATCGAGTAGCACTAAATCCGGGAGTCTTTCCTTGGTGGATGCAGCAACAACGTCAAGAGCTTCCTTTCCATCTACTGCTTCTGAGATTTCATAGCTATAATCTGGCTCAGCCTCCAAAATTTTACCTACTTGGAATCGTATGGTTTTAGAATCATCAACTATCAGAATTCTAGCATTCATCCCTTATTCTCACTTGCCACCCAACCAACTCCACACCAGTCTAGAATTTCTTCTAGATCTTTATTGAGAAGAATCTTCAACTCTCTATCTTTACTGCTCATGAACTCCCTCATCGCAATCAAAAGTTGAATCCCTGCAGTATCTATCAAAGGAGACTTGGTCAGATCAATTGTTAAACTTTCTGGAGGTTCTGGGATTTTTGTTAGGATTTCTCTCAGTTGATTGACGATATTTTTTTCCAATGGTTCGTCGATCACCACTAAATTTTGCGATAAACGGTACTCCATAACTACCTTCTCTTTAAAAACTGCAATTGTGACTTTATGGCGAAATTTTACTAATTTGGTAAAAAAAAATTCCTGTCAAAAGATTGGGAATTTTTCTTTTAAGGTTTTTAAAAGAATATCAATGAGAATCTTTTTTGATAAATTTTGTATATCAATACAACCTTATTGAAACATTACAACCAAATTTTCCAGAAATTTTTAAAGAATTGTCAGAATAAATGAGATTCTGGAGGTAGTTTATCCAGATGAAGGGGAAGGGCTTGCAAACTTGAGTTAAATCTTAAAAGAGATCCTAACTACTCAATAAAAGATTTAAGATTTAGGGTGTTTTCAACAACGAAGCGTTCAAGGATTTCAAACGACTGGGCACCTGAGATTACATATTTTCCAAAAACGAACGTCGGGACACCTGAAATTCCAATTTGCCTTGATCTTAACCAATCAAAATCAACTTCCTCTTTGAAAGTGCGATTTCTAAGTACTTTTTCTGCTTCTTGTGTTGACAAGCCAACTTCCCCAGCAAGTTTTACTAACAGCTTATTATCAGCTAGGTTTTGACCGTGAACAAAATAAGCTTCAAAGATCTTATAATTCAGCATTGATCTCTGTGAAAATCTTTCACCCCATTTTGATAATTCCTGAGCTAATCGACTATTGAAAGTATGTGTACGATTTCCATAGGGCAGGCCCTCAAAACCCATCAACTTTCTTTGATGCCTCTGAATGGCTGGTATGTCCAAATCCCTGCCAGCGAACAGTTCTTCCAAAGACAAACCTTCGTTTGGGGTTTCAGGATGCAATGGGAAATGAACCCATTTGACCGACATTTTGAATTTTTCCTCCAACCTTTTGACACGCCCGGTGACAAGATAACACCAAGGTCAAACAAAATCGCTGAAGATCTCTAAAGTAAGATTTAGTTGATTCATGTGAATTCAATCCATGTATTTAACTTGTTTCATTGAAATCTGTTTTTTGATTAACTTGAGATCTATTTCAGCAGAAGTGTGATTTTGCTCTTTTCAAGCCATTTCTCACTACCTCAAGGTGTGTTTTCATGATAGCAGTAGCATTTTCATAATCTCTTTCCCGGATTACCCGAACAATCCTATCTTGTAGTACAAAGCTACAATGATCGTTAGATCCCGTTGAGTTTTGGCTTCGAAGTTGTCCCCAGACGACAGCGCGGCAGATTTCATTCAATTGATCAAAAAGTGCCAGCAAAACTGTATCGAGAGGAGCCTCTGCAATGGTGCGATTCAGACAATTATCCACATCTTCTTATTGGCGTTGTTATTGTCTTCTAATGTGCAAATAGGCATTTTTACAAGTCTACAACTTGATAGCCTGTCGAATTGATTGCAGCTTGTCGAGCGAGTAAAGGTTGGATCAACATTCATGCACTCATCACTTCAATTGTGTTCAACTGCTACTCAACTCGATCAACAACAAATAATTCATCAATTGCTTTCGAACCAAAAAAGGTTTCTTAACCAACTTTTCATCAGAGTTCACCATTTTTTTAAAGAGTCGCAAGCGCTTTGCAAAGATCTCATCTGAACATATCAAGGAGATCAGCGAATTCTCGTTCGGGAGGTAATCTGCCTTCATTTGATAAATTACTTTGGGGCCACCAAGCTTTGAGCCTATTAAAGGCACTATCGGCATATGTCAACACGTCTCCTTGAAATTATAAAAAAGTATTGGAAGACGTTATTACAAAAATTAAAAAATAATATCAATATTTTAGATAGTTATTAAGCCATCCTATAAAATAGATTAACCTATCTCATCAACCATAAAAAAATCGTGTTTTTATTAAGTCGAACATTTACCTAACGTATTGCGCCTGGTGTTGCATTATTGAGTCAACCTAAATCATGGGTTGGGCTCTTTCCTTATGTTCGAACTAAGGAGAAGGAATTACGCAACTACCGAAAATTACAATCAGCGTAATTCTGAGTAAGCTGCTAGCCATATTGATTATATTTATAGGCCCAGCTAGGCTAACAAAATTTGGAACGTGCGAGCCGAAACACAATAAGATGAATTGGCTGCATTCTTTGTTGCTCTTGATCAAACACAAAAAAAGTTGTGGATTACAGGAGGAACCACCTTTTTTCTCCCAAAAGAATGCTCAAAACTTAGACACCTCACCGGTATTTCCCTACTCACCTCAAACAAGTGATATGCGTCATGAAATTGAGCTGGTTGTAGGTCTCAAACGTGAGTAGCTGATATCTATCTAAGAAACATACTTCTACATGTTAATGGGCAATACCTTCAGTTAGACTTGACTTGACCTTCGAGAGGAAGCCAAACACAAAGAGAGACCCTTGTAGGTAGGACAATTCTTTGAAAAATTGGCACCAATAAGTGAGCCTGTCCTGCGAGTGAGACATGACACTTGAGTTGAGGTCGAATCTGCCTAGAGTTAAGTTGCGAGATTAAACAGGACGAAGACAGAAATCACACGATCTGAAAAGTACCGAAAATGATCGCATACCTTTCAAAATTCTATGACATCTCAGAGGGAGATATGACCATGTCAGGTACTCCTGCGGTTGTGGGCCTTATGCAACAAGGTGATAAACATGGAGTGTTAATTTGAAAACCACAATACTATGACTTCAGAAGTCATTATCAACCAACTCCTCAAAAAACAAATAGTTGAAAAAAGGACATAACCGTGACGTTTCGATCCATTATTGATGCAGGTAGAGCTGAAGCCATTGCCCTTAGTGCTCCAAATCGGCCAGCAATAAGTTATAAAGACTTAAGAAAACATTGTGATCAAATCGGAAGGCAACTCGCATCTCAAGGCCTCACAAATTCAGATAGGGTAGCGATTGTCCTCCGGAATGGGCCTGAAATGGCTTCAGCGTTTCTGGCAGTTTCTAGCTACATGTCCGCGGCTCCGTTGAATCCTACCTACAAACTGAGTGAATACACATTTTACCTGAAAGACCTGAAACCAGGCCTAGTAATTGTAGAGGAAAACAGCACAAATCCTGTTAAAGCTGCGGCAGCAAATCTTTCGATTCCTGTCGTTGAAGCAAAGGTAACCGCAAACAGCCTTGCAGGGGCATTTGAGCTATTTCAATCAGAAGCAGATATTCAACCAGCAAATCTTGATCATGAAGCATTAGTAATGCACACATCCGGAACTACCTCCCGCCCCAAGATTGTACCTCTTCTCCAAAAAAAACATTTTAGCATCCACAAGGAATATCTCTGTGAGTCTGGAGTTGAAATCTACAGACCATTGTCTGAATATCATGCCCATGTTTCATATTCATGGTCTGATTGCAGTGTTGGCAACGAGCATGTCTCAAGGCGCTTCTGTTTGCTGTTCAAGTGGATTCAATGCTATGAAATTTCTTGAACTAGCTAAGGAAGAAAAAATCTCATGGTATTCGGGTGTTCCCACGATGCATCAAACCATTTTACTTAGAGCACAAAAACAGCCAGAGGCTGCTAAGGCTCTAGAATTACGCTTCCTTCGGTCCTCTTCGGCATCATTACCACCCACAGTCTTCAATGAATTAAATAATGTATTTGGCTGCCCAGTCATTGAGGCCTATGGGATGACGGAAGCTGCTCATCAAATGACTTCCAACCCGCTGGAGCCCGGAAAACAGAAAGCCGGTTTCGTGGGGATAGTCACCTCTCCAGAAGTATGCATTATGGATTCATCAGGCAATCAACTTCTACCAGGTGACGAAGGAGAGGTCTGCATTCGAGGTGAAAACGTTACTCCTGGTTATGAAAACAATGACGCTGCAAATGCCGTCAGCTTTAAGGACGGATGGTTCAGAACTGGTGACCAGGGTTTATTTGACCAAGATGGTTATCTGAAAATCACGGGTCGTTTGAAAGAAATCATTAACAGAGGTGGTGAAAAAATTTCTCCATTGGAAGTAGACAATGTTTTAATGGAACACCCTGATATTCAGCAAGTTGTCACCTTCGCTGTTGCAGATAAAATGTTGGGAGAGGAAATTGGAACGGCTGTTATTTTGGTAAACGGAAAATCAATGGATGCTGGGAAAATACGCAAATTTGCCGCAGAGCAATTAGCCAAGTTCAAAATTCCAAAACACATAGTATTTGTCGATGAAATTCCGAAGGGTGCAACTGGCAAATTACAGCGCATTGGCCTCGCAAAAAAACTTGGATTGGAAGATTAACTCGAGGGTCATGGAAAAATCACAATGACCAAAATCTGTATTTATGGAGCAGGTGCAATCGGCGGCTATCTCGCTTCAGCTCTTGACAAATCTGGGGCTGAAGTAAGCCTCGTAGCTCGAGGACCCCACTTAAGAGCAATCCAAGAAAAGGGGTTACGCTTCGAGAAAGGTGGTCAATTCTCAACACATCATCTCCCTGCAAGTGAAAATCCGAGTGAGTTAGGCCCACAAGACTTTGTCATTATAACTGTCAAAGCTCATGTCATCCCCAAAATAGCTCAAAATATCCTACCTCTGCTTGGACCCAAAACAGCAGTGGTTTCTGCAGTAAATGGTCTGCCTTGGTGGTACTTCCATAGAGCTGAAAGCCGAACTTCTCTCGATGAAAAACCCTTAAAATCTGTAGATCCAGGAGCAGTGATTTGGGAAACTATCGGGCCAGAACGAGCGATAGGGTGTGTGGTCTACCCAGCATGTGAAATTGCTGAACCAGGATTGATTCGACACCTGGATGGTGATCGCTTCACACTTGGAGAACCATCCTCAACACCTTCAGAACGAGTCAAGGTTCTCTCATCCCTGATGATTTCGGGTGGGCTGAAAGCACCACAAAAAACAAGAATCCGTGATGAAATCTGGATTAAACTTTGGGGGAATTGTTCCTTCAATCCGGTATCGGCCTTAACAGGGGCCACGCTGGACCAGATTGGACAAGATCCAGGATGTACAACCATGGTTCGTGAAATTATGACTGAAATCCAAAGAATCGGTGAAGCAGTAGGAGCACGCTTCAATGTCTCGATTGATAAGAGAATCAAAGGTGCAACCAATATTATCGGTCACAAGCCCTCAACTCTACAAGATATCGAAGCAGGACGACCACTCGAAATTGATCCTTTAGTCACTGTCGTTCTCGAACTAGCTGAACACTTGGGGATCCAGGTGCCCACTCTTCAGCACGTCAGTGCCCTGCTAAAACTAAAGGCCATCACACTCAGTCTCTACGAACATCCCCGGTCTGCCTGAAAACCCCCTTTTTTAGTAATCTCAAAACATCTCTGACTCGCAAGCCGCTGTTCACCTCAAGTGGATTATGAAAAAATTATAGTCGCACGATAAAATCGTTTACTTAAATCTTGTATGATGTATACAACACTCAAGCGAACACTTACTTCGGGTTCGTTAGCTCCATAGCTTTGTTGTGAGCGGAGCTTGGGTTTGGCTTTTCTTCCCTTTACTAATATGGCGGAAATTCTTCCGCTTCAATCTAGGAGTTTAAATGAAGAAAATTATTTCGATCTTGAGCCTAGTCTTACTAGCAGCCGTGGCCACTGTACAGGCTGCTGATGAAGTTCGATTGCGACTAAACTGGATGTATTATGGCTCACATGCAGGTTTTGCATATGGCAAGGACAAGGGGCTTTACAAAGCGGCAGGTATTGATTTGGATATTCGTTCTGGCAATGGCTCATCCTCGGCACATCGACTTGTAGCCAATAAAGATAGCCATTTTGCTTACGGGTCCTGTGCAGCAATGGTGAACCTAGCAGCTAAAGGGGCTCCAATTGTTTCTGTCGCAGTGATTGACGCAACAGGTACTGAGGCGATTCTCGTTAGGCCAGATAGTGGAGTTAAAACTGTTCAGGACCTAAAAGGTAAGAAAATTCTGACGACCGCCAATGCAGGAGTAAATACCTTTTTCCCGTTAGTGCTACAGAACAACGGCATGTCTGTAAGTGATGTAAACTTGACCAATGTTCCTGATGGTGCATTGGTCTCAAGCTACCTCCAGGGTTCTGGTGGATCAGTCGCTATACTTGGTGGCTTGGATGACAAGCCAGCTGAAATTAAAGCTAACGGTGGCGATGATCCAGTTGCTTTTGCCTATTCTGATTACGGTGTAAATCAAGTTGGCTACTGCATTTCGACGCACCAGGATACCCTGAAAAACAATCCTGGATTAGTTGAGAGATTTGTGCGTGCCTCTGTGATTGCCTATAAAGAAACTGAGAAAAATCCAGACATGGCAGTCAAGTCCATGGCAGATATTGTTGGAGGCACAATGGCAGAGGATGCAGGTGTTGCCCAAGCAAGATCAGTTTTGGATGTGACCCTAGGAATTCTTTATTCAAAAGGGAATACCAGCCGAAAACTTGGCTACCATGTAGCAACAGACTGGGAAGACATGATCTCACTGATGAAAGAGTTCAATGATCTAAAAACCAGTAATCCATCTTCGGCCTTCTACACCAATCAGTTCATCCCCTAATCTCTGTAAACCTTATGGGAGGCTCTCAAACCTCCCATCTCTCTAATAAAAAAGTTTTTCTTGAATACGACAATTCAGATTCAGGGTGTTTCTAAATCTTTTGAGACAGATGAAGGCCCCTTAGTGGCTTTCGGTCCAGCTGATTTGGATATTAAACAAGGGGAGTTTGTTTCACTACTCGGCCCATCAGGTTGTGGGAAATCGACATTACTGATGATGTTGGCAGGTTTGGAAGAACCTTCCTCAGGGAAAATCTTTTTGAACCAGACCCCAGTCCAATCTCCTAGAAATGATATCGGGGTAATGTTTCAAGAAAGCACGCTTGTGCCCTGGAGGACTGTTTTGGGAAATATCGAATTGCAGTTGGAATTGAGAGGGAAAAGACCTGAAAATTTTCGTGAGCAAATCGACTCTTTGCTTAATTCCGTCTCCATGAAAGGAATGGAAAAAAGAATGCCCCATGAACTTTCTGGCGGGATGCAACAAAGAGCTGCTTTATGCCAAGCACTGATTCATCAACCTCAAACACTCTTACTGGATGAACCTCTGGGCAAGTTGGATGCGATGACTCGAGAAAATATTCGAGGAGATCTCCAGCGGCTTTGGCTTGATAAAAAACCAACTGTCGTGATGGTAACGCATAGCATTGAAGAAGCTGTGCAGATGTCTACAAGAGTCTACCTTATCAGCCCACGTCCAGGAAAAATTGATAAAGTCGTTGATATTGAAATGGACTATCCAAGAAACTTGGCAGTCAAACAGAATCCAAGATTTATTCAGTACCTTGCTGACATACACTCTGTCTTTCACGGCTATGGGGTACTATGAAAGGAAAAGTATTGAAGCGCCTAGTTCGTTGGATCTCTGAATCATGGATGATGTTTGCCTTCTTCGCATGCTTTTTCCTGTTATGGGAGTGGTCGATTGATTGGTTTGAGGTACCCCAATACATTCTCAACAAGCCCTCAGAAATTATAACGAACTCTGCTGCCGACCTTCCTCGCTTGATGCAATATACATATATCACTGGCTTGGAAACCGTCTTGGGGTTTGTGGTAGCAATCTGCCTAGCGATTCCTATTGGAGTGGCGATTACTTTTTCAAACATCCTGAGAAGAACTTTGTATCCATTTCTCGTCAGCGTGGAAATGGTTCCCAAGATTGCTTTTGCACCTCTATTCATTTCATGGCTGGGATTTGGCCTGCTCCCAAAAGTCATTATTGTCTTCTTGGTCTGTTTCTTCCCAATTGTTTTAAATGCGATTCTTGCCTTTGGTTCATTGAGTCAGGAATTGGATCGGTTTTCCCAAATCACAGGCGCTTCTCAAATCAAGATCTTCATAAAGATTCGTATTCCCTCTGCTCTACCTCAATGTTTTGTAGGCATCAAGTATGCTGCTATCAACGCAACAGTAGGAGCAGCCATTGCAGAGTTCATTGGAAGTGATCAAGGACTAGGCTTCTACATTCAAATTGTGACTGGCAATATGAGACCAGATCTGGCTTTCGCTGGAATATTTCTTTTGACACTTCTAGGACTGGGCCTCTTTGGAATTGTTACCTTTGTCGAGCGTCTGATGATTCCATGGCATATTTCACAAAGGAGAGGCTAACACATGAGTTTTCCGGAAGACTTCCTACACATATGCCAAGATGACTTCTCTGGAATATTAAGAGGAAAAACTCTCTGTCATCCATCTGGTACAACCATCAATGATTGCAAGACCGGTTGGATTCCCAGCAACGCATTAATTACCTTTTTTGGTGCGCTCACCCCTCTACCAGACGCTGAAATCGGTGATTTACATTTTGTTCCTGCTTTAGAGCAACCTTACTCAGTCAAAAGCAAGGATGGATTGATCAATAGTCGGCTACTTTTTGGCAAATTTCTCAACCTTGATGGCTCACCGTGGAATTCCTGTACACGAAGCATTCTTGAGGGTGCCCTCAATCAACTTCGATCAAATTATGAATTGGAACTCGAAATCGGTATTGAGCTGGAATTTTATCTATTAGACAACTCGCGCAACCACTTGAATGCGTATTCTCTCGAATCCTTTATTGAAGAAGAAACTCTTCTTGCTGAGTATGCAGAATTATTGATCAGCTCAGGAGTGAGATTGAAGTCCATACACTCCGAAAACGGCACTTCTCAATATGAATTGACGATAAATCGCACTTCCCCAATGGAAGCCGCTGATCAACTGGTGCTGAGTAAAGCGGTCGGTCAACTGCTGGCTACCAAGCGGAAGCGGCATCTGTCGTTTTCACCGATTGTTGATCAAGCCAAGGTAGGAAGCGGTCTACACATTCATTTTTCGTTACGAAAATTGAATGGACAGCCGTGTAATCTGGACTCCAAGGGGAAAGTATCTGAACTCTCAGGGGCGTTTCTTAATGGGTTGCTTGGTCATCTGGGAGGCCTGCTCGCATTCACCTCTCCTAGTGTGATCTCACCAATGCGGTATCGACCTCCCAGATGGACCGCTTACTACAATAATTTTGCAATAGCTGACCGCAAAGCCGCGATTCGGCTCACTGAGATGGGTGAGGGTAATCAGGCAACTCACTTCGAGTTACGAACTGCCGATGCCAGCGCAAATGCCTACCTTATGCTGGCTGGGATGATTCAAGCTGGCATCTTAGGTTTGGAAAAGAACCTCTCAGAGGTCTCTATTGTTCCTACTTCAAGCATTCAAAAAAACAATCATCCCAACATCCATCGGTTGCCAGAAACATTGGAAGATTGTCTCCAACAACTAGAACATGATCTAGAATTCATCAAGAAATTTGATCATCATTTCTTGAGAAGCTATTTGGCAGTCAAACACTATGAAGTTCGTCTCCTTCATGGTAGGAGCGAAGCAGAGTTAATTCAACTTCACACCAAACACTATTGAGCTATGGATTATTCCCAACTGAAAAAAGACCTTGAAGGACTTTACATTACTATTCCAACACTTTTTAACGACCCTGACCTGACAATTAATGAGAAGGGAATCCGCCAACATGTTGCTTTTCTCAGAAGCAATGGGATCAATAATCATAATGCAGTCCTGCTAGCTGGGGGGGCTGCAGGTGATTTTTCAACTATGAGTTTTGATGAGCGTGTTAAAGTTGCTGGAATTGTCAAAGATGCTGCCGGAGACATCCCTGTCGCATTGGGGGCTCAGACAACTAGCACAATGGAAATTAAGGCACTTGCCAAAGCAGCAGAGGAAGTTGGAGCGTCATTCATTCAGGTCTCTTGCCCATTTTACTTTAATCACACACAGGATGATTTCTACGAGCACATTCTGGCTGTCAGTCGTTCTGCCAAGGTTGGACTTATAATCTATAATACTTTCTGGACCAGCGCTGAAGTTTCCTTTGGAATGGTTGAGCGATTGATAGAAATTCCGCAAGTCGTTGGTCTCAAATGGGCTACCAAACGTTCAGTGGCAATGGAGTTCGAGGATGTTGTCCAGACCTTTTCCTCCAAATTAACGGTCATTGATAATGACCTCTTATTCCCCATCAGTCATATGCTGGGGGCAAAGGCTTTCGAGGTTCATCTCTGCAATCATTGGCCTGAGTGGGGTGTCAAGTTATTAGAAACCCTAGAAGCAGGAGACTACAAGCAAGTCGAGTTGGACATGATCAAAGAAGCTTTGCCCTATTATCGACTC
>JACLAC010010270.1_pt1 | contig 75557 bp, 70 predicted proteins | sample 8027881 | NCBI WGS metagenome assembly JACLAC01 (sample SAMN15725517, study PRJNA655200) | protist metagenome | isolation source: fluorescence activated cell sorting (FACS) single amplified genomes of... | place: Spain: Blaines Bay Microbial Observatory, Mediterranean Sea | collected 2016-01-19
CTGCACTGATGGACTTATTTGGTGGTGAACCAATGCTCGAGACTGAAAATCACCTTTATCGCCCACCTCCATCTACATGGGCTGATCCACAGAGAGCTGGTGGTTATGGCTGGGGACAACTTTCACACGCACTCGCCGCACTTTTTTTTGTGAGTGATCTCGAGCCAAAATCAGTGAGAGCAATGTGCAGCAACTCCACAACGGGTGTTGATTACTATGATGCTATGCTTATAGATTTTAACGGTGGGGCAAAAGCTGTTGTCTCTGGAGCAGCAGGACTCCCTAAGGGAAAACCACCTCAATTAGATTTAAGGATCTATGGTACCGAAGGCATGTTTCTATTGGATGTTGAGTTTGGTAGAGAAAGAATGGTTTTAAACTGTTTGAACGGCACAGACTTAACCCATCAAATTGATAAGGGGGGAGGATATGGAGCCTATTCAACAAAAGAAGCAATTAACAGATTTGTGAAAATTTGTCGGGGTGCAAGTGCTCGTAATTCTGGAAATGAGATTGTGGGACTTAAAACTGTTCAGGTACTAAGTGCTATGTATAAATCATTTGAAAGTGGTAACCCAGAAAATTGTTAGTATATTGCAAATTTTATTTTTTGAAGAAAGTTAATTGTTGGAGATTGCCTATGAAATAAATGTCTAGCATGAATCACTCGTGAACGCTTTACAGCTCATGATAAATGATAGTTAATAAACCTAAAAGGAGGCCACGTGTGCCAAAAATCCATCCTCAAAGTTTTACTTTTTATATTGGGAATATGCTTTGTATTTGGGCAAAATCTCCATGCGATAGAGAAAGTCCCGAGAGAAAAAACATTAGTAGTTACTCCATGGAGTGACACGACTGGGCCCCTGAAAAATTCTGAAAATTGGCATATTTATCAGATAGGCAACAAAAACCAGCGTGAAATAGGCCACAAGACCGTTTATGAAGCGCTTATGTATACAAATCTCAACACAGGGGAATTAGTACCTTGGCAGGCTACTGGATTTGAATACAACGAAGATTACACCACTGTGACAGTTAATCTTCGACCAGGTGTTAAGTGGTCAGATGGTGTTTCATTCACATGTAATGATGTAAAATTCACTCTCGAGATGTTACGTGACAACTCTGATCTTAATTATGCTTATATTTATCAAGAGTGGTTAAAAGATGTGGTATGTGTCGATGACTTAACAGTTCAGATCAATTTAAATAAGCCTGGGCCTAGATGGTTTCATATGAACCTGGCTTTGGGGCATGAAAATCATCAGGTGATTCTTCCATCACATATCTGGGGTGATAAAGACCCAAAAACATTTACAAATTATGATTTGGATAAGTCGTGGCCAATAGGAACTGGTGCATACACTTTAGTGAGTTCAAATGCACAGCAATATATCTTTGATCGCAGGAATGACTGGTGGGGAACTGAAACTGGCTTCATGGACAATCCTGCTCCTGAGCGCATCATCTTAGTTTCAGTAGGCGGCGATGAATCAATGGCTCAAATGATTATTGCAGACAATGTTGATAGTGGTCATCCTCTGCAACCAGGTTCCTTCAAGGCAGCAACTAGTAGAAATGAGAACATCCGTTCTTGGAATCGTAAGGGACCTGTTTGGGGCGCAGCTGATGGATGTGGCTACGTCTTATTTATGAATTTAGCTAAAGAGCCATGGAATAATAGAGATGTTAGATTAGCGATTAATTATGCAATTGACCGCAAACAATTATCAACTATAGGTTACGAAAACGCGAACTATCCAGTTGTTTTACCATATTCTTCTTACATGTCTGGTCGTTGGATAACGCCGACTACTCAGAAGATCATTGATAAATATGACCGGGATAAAACAGACCATCAGTTGGTAGCAAAGCATATGAAAGCTGCTGGTTATGAAAAGAACGGTAAGGGTCTGTGGTCTAAGAATGGAAAAACACTAAAGGTACCACTGAGGACACCTCAATGGCTTGCGCCTCTTGCACCACCAATGAGTGTACAACTCAAGAAGGCTGGATTTGATGCGAGCGCAGTATTAGAGCCGGAAGCTTCGAGTGTTTGGGTAGATGATCTCAAAGTTGGTAATTTCGAAACAATGTTCATGGTTCACTGTGGAAGCCTTGGTGAACCGTACCAAACATTGAAAGATCTACACTCCAAAATGTCTGCCGATAACAAATGCAATAGCCCTATTGCGTGCTCAAGATATCGTAATGAAGAATACGATAAAATTATGGATCAACTGGAAAAAATTCCTGGATCACTTGATGATGAAAAGTATAAGAGCTTAGTCAATCAAGCTGTTGACATTTATTTGAGAGACATGCCTGAAATTATGCTCTTAGAGGAACTTCATGTAGTTGTCTACAATGAAAAGTACTGGACGAATTGGCCAGGTGGGGATAATCCATACGCGGCACCTTATCCGTGCTGGGAAGCTTGGAATTTAATTGTTCACAATATTCAACCTAGATAAGTATAATTGCCAGCAGTTCAAAGACTGCTGGCTTTAATTTATATTAAGAAATTAAGGGGAATTGATGAGATTATTCCAATGAATTTGAACTATGTTCTAATTAGATTATTCCAATCAATTCTGATTATCTTTATTGCAGTAACAATCAATTTTGTGATTCCAAGAATGATTCCTGGAGATCCAATTGAAGCTGCTCTTTCAACAAAAATTGCTATTTCAGGGACAGTCAGCGTTGATGTTGAGGAAATGGCGAAGATCTACAGAAAGAAATTCGGTTTAGACCAACCATATTTGATACAGTATGTTAACTACCTAAAAGATCTAGCTACATTCAATCTAGGGGTGTCACTTGTAAATTTCCCTGAAACTGTAGCAACTCAATTAATAAGTGCTTTACCATGGACAATTGGTTTATTAGTTGTGTCAACAATAATTACATTTCTTCTAGGTACAATTATTGGCGCTATAATAGCTTGGCCATCATGCCCTAAATGGTTTCATGTTTTGGTCATTCCATTTATGTTAACTTCAACAATTCCATTCTTTCTTCTGGGTATCATCCTGCTATTTCTATTCTCAGTAGTTTGGGCGGTTTTTCCTGCTGGAGGTGGATATTCACCATTACTTATTGTTGATTATGACTTAGAAAGTGCAATTGATATTGCCTATCACGCGGTGTTGCCATCGATCTCACTGGTTTTTGGAAGTTTGGGGGCCTGGGTACTATCAATGCGGGCAATGATGATCAGTGTGCAGGGAGATGACTACATTCTTTTTGCAAAATCAAGGGGAGTGAGTACTTCACGAATTTTCGTATGGTATTGTATGCGTAATGCGCTTTTACCCCAGTTTACAAACCTAGCTCTCACATTGGGAACAGTCATAGGAGGTGCAGTTTTAGTAGAGATTATTTTCAGTTATCCGGGTATTGGATCGATACTGTTTGCTGCGATTGCAGGGAAGGATTATTTTGTTATTCAAGGAATAGTTTATATTTTAATATTATCATTAGGAGTTTGTCTATTTTTGATTGACCTTCTTTACCCACTTATTGACCCAAGAATTAAATATACCAATTAAACATGAATAAAATCCCATTAAGTCTGATAAGTGGGTTGTCACTACTTTCTTCCATAATTTTGTTCGGTTACCTTGGGCCAATATTCATTGATGTTTCTAATTATGAAGTTGCTTCAGTTATGCCGTCACAGCCACCTTCGAACGAGTTAATTTTAGGTTCTGATTCTCAAGGCCGTGATATGCTATCGGTAACAATTTACTCGATACCTCAAACTATAAAAATTGCTGTCATTGCAGGTTTTTTCGGAATTTTTATTGGCTTATTTTTAGGATTATTATCAGGTTATATTGGTGGGTATGTTGATACCTTGATAAGAATTACATCTGATTCTTTGATGACAGTACCAGGTATTGCTATACTTATTATTATTGCGACCAATGTTGAAACAATGACCGTTGAATTAATGGGTCTTACCATAGCATGTATTGCATGGATGCACCCAACAAGAACTATCCGGGCACAGGTTCTCACAATCCGTGAAAACAACTATATTAAGATAGGAAGAGCAAATGGCCTCAACAATTTTCAAATCATATTTTTTGAAATATTACCGAATCTACTACCCTACATCGCAGCTTGTTTAGTTGCCTCAATCACGGGTGCTATTTTAGCAACTGTCGGATTAGAATCACTTGGTCTTGGAACTCAGGATGACCATACCCTTGGCACCACGATTTATTGGGCAAGGCGCTATAGCGCAATTCTTAGAGGTCAATGGTGGTGGTGGGGGCCACCGATAGCAATAATATCTTTAATATTTGTTAGCTTATTCTTGATTTCGTTGGGACTTGACAAATATTCGAACCCAAAATTATCAATGTTGAATTCCAAGAAAAGGAGATTTGGCAATCAAATAAATCTGGGGAAAAAAATTACGACAGAAAACGTATTGGAAATTGATAATTTGACTGTTGAATTTGAAAAAGATGGCAGAAAAATTACAGCATTGAACAAAATTTCTCTTAAAATATCAGAGAATCAAATTGTCGGACTTATTGGGGAGTCGGGCAGTGGGAAATCGACACTAGCAAATACTATTCTCTCAATACTTCCTGACAACGGCGATATTACTTCTGGAAATATTATCTTTGATAAGAAACCCATTAATAGTTTGTCTGATTTTCAATTGAATCAACTTCGTGCGAGTGACATGTCACTGATACCTCAGGCAGCAATGAATTCATTGAATCCAGTCCTGAAAATTAAGGATCAATTACTTGATAGTCTTGCATTTCAGGAAAAAGATTTAACTCTTAAAAATCAAAAGATAACAAACTTATTGAATCAAGTTGGTTTAGATGGAAATGTTGCTGATAAGTACCCACACCAGCTAAGCGGAGGAATGAAGCAAAGAGTCACAATGGCAATGGCAATTTCTCATAACCCTAAACTAATTATTGCAGATGAGCCGACAAGCGCGCTTGATGTGGTTGTTCAAAAGCAGGTTATGAAAACACTTAAAAAAATTCAGCAAAACCTAAAGTGTGGAATGATCCTTATTGGGCACGATTTAGGACTTATCACACAGTTTTGTGATGATGTAGTTGTTCTTTGTGAGGGGCGGATTGTCGAGTTTGGTAGCGTAGAGGAAATTATTCACAATCCAAAAAACAGTTACACCCAACACTTGATTGATAGTTTACCAAAATTCGATTTCCAAAATGCTTGAAATTCAACAACTTTCTAAAACCTTTTCTTCAGGCCCATTCTGGAACCGTCAGCACCACCATGCACTGACAGATATTTCGTTTGATATTGGTGTCAATAAAACCTCCTTTACAGGTATAGTTGGCGAAAGCGGTAGTGGAAAAACTACTCTTGCTTTACTCATTCTTGGGTTGCTGAGTCCAACAAAAGGTAAAGTTACTTATCGTGGTAAAGATATTAATCAGTTTTCTAAAAATGATAGAAATGAATTTATACGGAAGGTCCAGCCTATCTATCAAGATCCATTTGCGTCTTTTAATCCCTTCTACAAAATTGATCGGGTATTAACTTACCCACTCATTAAATTTAATCCTAAACTACCAAAAAGTAAGTATCCTGAAGAAATTTGCTCAGCACTGGATTCAGTTGGTTTAGAACCCCGAGAAACTCTTGGTAGATTCCCTCATCAATTAAGCGGTGGTCAACGTCAGCGACTAATGCTAGCACGTTGCCTTTTGTGTAAGCCTGAAATAATTATTGCAGATGAACCAGTTTCAATGATAGATGCCTCATTGAGGACTGATATTTTAGCTCAGCTAAAAAGTTTAAATTTAAATCATCAGATATCAATTCTTTATATAACACACGATCTTACAACTGCTTATAATGCATGTGATGAACTGGTGGTAATGAAAAATGGTTCTGCTGTTGAGATCGGTAATTGTAAATCAATTATTAAAACTCCTAAGAATAAATATACTCAAGATCTTATTGGGTCGATTCCGACGCTTGATATAAAACAGAATTGGTTAGATTCATGATCCTAAGACACTCAAGATCTGTGATACAAAATTTTGTTTCTGCTCATCATTTAGGCTCACTTCATTCACTGGTCGAGGGTGTGTGGAATCATATCAGTTATGACGATCCGTTATCCTTAAATCTGGTTTTAATCACACCTGGTCATGTTCATTGGGATCTTGTGAATGAGGACAATATATCGGTTTACGATAAAGAAAAAGAATCATTCGTTAGTAAGATGAGGCCCCTTGAAGCTGCCTCGTATTTTCACATTCCTGTGCACCAACAATTGGATACCCACAAGTGTGTTTTTCATATTCATACCCAACCCATCACAACAGTTGCCACAAGAACTGATTTTGTGTTCGAACCTCGATTGACTCAGCACTCTTGCTGTTTCATGGATTCTTGTGGCTATTTCAATGAATATAATTCAATCCCAGATGAACTAAACATCCAGAGACTTGTTGAGGCTTTTGAGAACAAAAATGTTCTTTTTCTCAAAAATCATGGTGCGCTGGTTTCAGGACCCTGTATTGAAGAGGCATTTATGTCTACTTATATGCTAAATATCGCTTGCTCGTTTCATCTCTCTGTAGTTGGAACCCAAAATAGCTGGGATCTGATACCTACAGAGAAGGCAAGATCAATGAAGAAATATTTTTATGATGGTTTGTACATGAAACATTACGATGGCTTTATGAATCATTTACTTTCCCTTTAGTTATTGAATCTTATTCTCCATATGACAAATGAAAATCAAATCCATTGAATGTGTTCGGGTTCAATTTCCGACAAAAAACTACTCCTCAAAGCCAAGAAAGCAGTCCTGGGCCGAAACTGATGAAGTGGCTAATCCGATGTCTCGCTTCCCATCAGTAAAATCACACCGAAGCCTATGGCTTCCCAAGTGGGGTAGTGTCTGGTGTAAAGTTACCCTTGAGAATGGAGTCTGGGGCTTGGGGATGACAGATCAAGGCGCGATTGCAGCAACGATTGTTCGAGATCATCTGGCTCCAAACTTAGTGGGTAATGATGGTTTTGCCATTGAAATGATTTCAGACATGATGTTCCGTTTGACAAAGCCCTTTGGAACAGTGGGTCTTGCTTCCTACGCAATCAGCGCTATTGATCTGGCTCTCTGGGACGCGAAAGCAAAATCATTGGGAGTACCTGTTTATTCACTCATTGGTGGGCCCAAAGAGAAGAAAATCTTCTGCTATGCAACTGGCAACGATGTCGAATGGTACAAAGAATTGGGCTTCAAGGCATTTAAGCTTGCTTGCCCTTATGGGCCTGCCGATGGCTTGGATGGTTTAAAAAAGAACGTAGATTTTGTTGAAAAAGCGAGATCCATCATCGGTGATGATTCCGAATTGATGCTCGATTGCTGGATGGCGTTGGATGTTGAATATACTGTTCGATTGGCTGAGCAGCTTCGACATTGTCGTTTAAGATGGATGGAAGAATGTTTGTTGTCTGAGGATTTCTTGGGTCATATTTCTCTACGCAAAGATCTTCCCTGGCAAACTTTGACGACTGGGGAACACTGGTACAGCCATTTCCCATTTCAGTGGGCTGTTTCCAATGATGTAGTAGATATTTTACAACCCGATATCAATTGGGTGGGGGGCCTAACAACCTGTTTGAAGATTGCTGCTATTGCTGAGTCTGCTGGTAAGAAAGTGATGCTGCATGCAGGAGGGCGCAACCCTTACGGTCAACATTTCTCCCACGCGTTATCTTGTGTTCCCTGGCTAGAATATTTCGTGAGAGGAGCACCAGGAATTCCATTAGAGGAAACCATCGACGTACCAGACCAAAAAATCCCAAAAGACGGTTGGATGGAATTGGATGATCGGCCTGGATTTGGACTTGGTATTGAAGAAAGCTGGCTCTCACCATACTGAAAATTTCCCATGCTGCGTTTATTAATTTTACCACTTGTAGCGATTGTTAGCGCATTAGCGGTCAATTTCCAAATTGCCCTCCTCCAAAGACTACCTACAATAAAAAAAAAACTTCATTCAGAATTGAATAAACTACCCTTACGACAACTTGGGCAGACTAATCTTAATCTTCCAATTCTTGGTTTTGGAGGAGCTCCTCTCGGTGAATTGTTCGACCGTGTCTCAGAAACACAATCACGCGAAACACTTGCAAGTGCGTGGTCTGTAGGCATTCGCTATTACGATACAGCTCCCTGGTACGGTCATGGGTCGAGTGAACACCGGATTGGGGGGATTGCTACGTCAGCAAGACCAAGATGAATTCATCTGTTCTACCAAAGTGGGTAGAACTTATTCCCGCTTTCGAGGCCGAGCCAGAGACTTTAATGGTGCATGGAATTCCCCATTCCCTCCGCATTTTGGGAAGATTGCAAATCAGCTCGTTTGATTCTGATTGGTGCTCCTACTCCCAAAACATTGGTAAACTATTGATTTTTTGAAACCTAATTTTAAGTATTAAAAATCCAATTTACTGAATATGATCGATTTTACTAGAAATGTAGAATTTATCTGTTAGATCATTCAAACCTATCACAGGAATTATCACTCCAAATGTGATGCACTCAGCCTCGCTCATTCACTTGTAGCTAAGTATTCTAATAAGAGATTTTAGTCAAACCTTGAGCCTAGAATTTACTTTTGCATCTCTGTATCCTTCCTAGTCATCAATAAGCTTGGGCTTTGATTTCAATGCACCAAGCAACCTTACCCCATCGACTCGCTGATTCTGATTGTCGATTGAGGAGTTCAATATGTTGACGTGATGTGCCAGTTGACGAATGCCCAGCCTGTCCGTGTACATGGAATTGGAGCCAAGCTCTGGGTAGAAGCTGACAAACAAAACTATGGTTATCTGCATGTCACCTTTGACGATGGCTCAGTGGGCTGGTACGAAGCGGTTTGGGGACCGATGATGAGTGAAGTCGCTTACTTTGTTAAGGATATCGTCGGGCCGAAGGGATGTGTTTCGATGGTTGTTCCATCGGAACAACCATCTGAAGCGAGTGAGGTAACAGATTCAGCCGACATTGATCGGCACACCAAAACCAATCTGATCCAGATCCACCATGCTGAGGTAGATCCCAGTAGCAAACAATTTCTCAAAAAAGATCAGTACGTGGATACTCTTAATGAACCATCGCACCAAGAACTCTGTGACTCAGAGCAACAAATGTTTCTGGATGTGATTGAAAAGGATCGGGATTTATCTGAATCAATGGAGGCTGCAATCAATAGCCTCAAGATTGTGTTGGCCACTGAGGAGAGTATTCAATCAGGCCAAGCCATTTATTTCTAGGATTGTAGCATGAGAAACAAAGCCGTTGAGCAATGGATTGAGCAGTTCAATACCTCATTTGCCAGTACCAAGACGATCGACCTCCATAGTCTGTTTCAGGAGAAATTCTTCTGGCGAGATATTCTCTGTATCTCATGGAACCTGAATACCTTTGAAACCCAACAACAGGTTACGGCAGCACTCGAGCAAAACAAGGCTACGCTACCCCTAAAGATTGATGACTACTATGATGTGAAGCGAGCTAAAGGAATTGTTGAGTGTTTTTTGGACCTAAGCTGTGGGATCGGTAGAGGCAAAGGCTACGTCCGCTTAAAGGGTGGAAAGGCCTGGACCCTCCTGACCACTTTGGAAGAGCTACAGGGGCACGAGGAAAAACGCGGTGAACAGAGAATCCTTGGAACCCGACACGGTGCGCACAAGAACCGACGCATCTGGCATGAAGAGAAACAAGCGGAAGAGGAGGCTATGGGCTATTCCAAGCAGCCTTACTGCCTGGTAGTGGGAGGAGGTCAGGCGGGAATCATGCTGGCCACCCGGCTCAAAAAGCTTGAAGTCCCGACGATTGTTCTTGAGCAAAACAAACGGGCAGGCGATTCCTGGCGCAACCGTTACCGATTCCTCACTCTGCATGATCCAATTTGGTACGATCATTTCCCATATATTCCCTTCCCCGATGATTGGCCGGTCTTCACACCCAAGAACAAGATGGGAGATTGGCTGGAGATGTACACCACGGTCATGGATCTTCACTACTGGACAGAGAGCAGATGTACCAAGGCTGCCTTTGATGAAACAAAGCTGGAATGGGAGGTTGAGGTCCTTCGTAAGGGAGAGAAGTTAACCCTGCGACCAACGCAACTTGTTTTTACGACAGGAGCCTATGGACCGCCAAAGGGTATTCCAATCAAGGGCAAGAAGAAGTTCAAAGGCCAAATTTACCACTCCAGTGAATACCAAGACGGGCGGGATTTTACTGGCAAGCGCTGCGTTGTAGTAGGCTCTGCGACTTCGGCTCATGATATCTGCCAGGATCTCTGGGAGTGTGGTGCCAAGTCGGTCACTATGGTTCAACGCAGTTCGAGCATTATCATCAAATCAGAGACTTTACTGGAATATGGCTTTGGGGAGCTTTACTCTGAGCAGGCATTGAAAAACGGAATCACCACGGACAAAGCGGATCTGCTGTTTGCTTCTACACCCTACAAGCTGTTGCCAGATCAACACAGACAGGTCTATCAGCAGATGTACAAAAATGACCGAGAATTTTATGAACAGCTTGGAGCAGCCGGTTTCCATTTTGATTTTGGAGAGGATGGCTCCGGGCTTTTGATGCGGGCCCTGAGGACCGCCTCAGGTTACTACATTGATGTGGGTGCTTCCGAGCTGATCATCCAGAAAAAGGTCAAGCTCAAGACGGGAGTCACACCGGAGCGATGCGATGAAGAATTCCTCTATTTTGATGATGGGAGTAAGTTAGCAGCAGATGTGATCTTCTTTGCAATCGGTTACCACTCGATGGATAAGGTCATCGAAAAGCTTATCTCCAAGGAAACCGCTGAGAAGGTTGGGCGATTCTGGGGGATCGGTTCTGGAATCAAGGGAGATCCCGGCCCCTGGGAGGGAGAGTTACGGAATCTTTGGAAGCCAACGAAGCAGTCAAATCTTTGGTTTCATGGGGGGAATTTACACCTCTCCCGCTTCTACTCCAAATACGTGGCACTTCAGATCAAAGGTCGAATGGAGCAGGTGAAAATGAAACCAGTGATGCCAAAATGAATTGAATCTCTGGTAGAGGCAGGTGGAGTCGTGATTGAGATCGTTTAGTGGACTAAACTTTCTCTTGGGAGTAACTCCTCTAGATTTTAGTTGATCTGACTTTTGTTCTACACGGAAGCGCTGCCAAAAGTCGGCAATTGAGGCAGGAACAAGTGAAAGCAGATCCACCCTCTTCATTTTCCACAGTCGATGAGTACTGAAGTTTTAAATTCTTCAGCCTCTTATGGATATAGAGACCAAGCACCGTTCCATTGCGCTCTCCCTTTGTGGAAAAATAGGGTTGAAAGATGTTGCCGTATTCTTCTTCTGAAATCCCACCTGCACTATCTTGAATTAGAAAAAGCTACAATGAATTTTCCCAGGGCAGCTCCAGCCTCAATTGGCGAAATTGCTGATCGGGAATTTGTCCCGGGCTTTCATGAAATGCAGAATCAGTTCTCGACAGATTGCCTGGATGCATTTTGTGTAGCTTTTGGAGCTGGCTATCTCCTGAAAATCCTGATCCAGTTGAATTTGATGGGCTTCCAATTGAGATTCCAACTTTGCCAAAATTGCCGATAAAAGACTTTTGAAGACCAATGGATCAGCAGGTTGGCTTATAACCGAAAAGAGTTTCCTGACATCATTGGTCGTTTGTGAAAGTTTCTGAGATTTCTTTTTGATGAGATAGCTTTAGGGTGTGTTTCCCCTTGCCAGCTTTCATCTCTGCTCGCAATTGGATTTTTGAAGCAATCATCGAAATTGTACCGAGCGGCTGATACCAGTGATGAGTATCCAGGTTGAGCATCTCGCTTCCTTGCCACCTGACGTCGTTGCACTTATGCTAACTTCATTTGTTTGCGCTCCGTAATATCGGTGGTGTTCCCATAGATTGATACCAACTTCCCCCGCTCATCCATCTATGGAGCTGTATGATTTAGCATCTATAAAATCTCTCCTGAATCCTGGTGAATTAGACGATATTCGAATAAAATTGGGGTTGCCTGAGCCGGAACAGTAACTCGACCCTAAGTAGTGATCGCACGATCTTCTGGAACCGCCAACTTCTACTAATACCCTTCATCAAGTAAATTCATCAAACCCTAGAACTTAATTTGTTGGAATGAGCACGAAATTACCAACATGCTTTTTCAGCAAGAACTCTTGTTGTGCCTCGACAATTTGCTCTAGAGGAAAGGTCTTGGCAAGTAGAGGTCGAAGTTTCTTGTTTTCTAGATAAGAAATGAGGTTGGGAAAGACAGACTCGTCCCAAGCGGTGCAACCAATTAGCTGTAGATCTTTCAAGTATAAAACACGTACATCAAAAGCTACAACGGGTCCCCCAATTGCGCCTGCGGAAACGTAACGCCCACCACGTTTTAGGACTTTGAGTAGTGTCGCAAAGGCATCTCCAGCCACCAGATCGATCACTATGTCCACAGATTCTTCTCCCAGCACTTCTCCCATGTTCTTATCGCGTGCAATGGTCATTGTAGCGCCCATTTCAAGGATTTGCTTCTGTTTTTCCAGTGATACAACTGCAATGACTTTAGCTCCCCGAAGTTGGACCAATTGAGTGGCAGCAGAGCCAACTCCACCAGAAGCACCGGTGATCAAGACCGTTTCCCCGGACCGAATCCCCGCACGCTGAATCATGTTTTCTGCAGTTCCATAAGCACAAGGGATTGTGGCCAACTCAGCAGAACTCCAGTCACATTTGACTTCAAAAACTTCTGATTGAGGAACTTTGACATATTCTGCAAAGGCCCCATCGGAGTCAGAGCCCATCCAAAAATTCTCCATTGAAGTGAATCCTTGAGGCCGCCTACAAGACCGTACCAACACTCGCTTATTCAGAAGTAGAGAATCTGCGTTTTGACCAAGCTGGACTACTTCTCCACAGCAGTCGGTTCCCTGAATGAAGGGGAAAGGGGTGGTCTCATTCCAGCCGCTGTCTGCAGGGGCTTTTTTTTGTTGAATACGAGAACTCGCCAATGCCGAAGTGCTTTGGTTCACAGAATCGGAATACCAACCTATACGAGTATTGATTTCCGTATTGTTTATCCCAGCAGCTAATACGCGGATCAATACCTCATTATCGCCAAGTCGTGGATGTTTGACCATACGACATTGCAATTGCTCGAATCCACCATTACCTGCTGTCACAACAGCTTTCATTATCTTTTCATTTGGTAAGGGATCAAATCGATCTTGGTGGAGAGAAGTGTCCCATGGCATGGTGTACCTTTAAAATTCAAGAAAAGGTAAAACATTGCAGAAATGATCATACCAATAATTCATTCAAGAATTAGTTTTTGGATGCCATGAATTCTGCTATCGATAGAAGCGAGGTAACCGATCTAGCTAGAAATGGTAGTACCAACCAGCTAAAGATTAGACATTTATTTCCCTGTCTTTGAGATTTCATGAACTTTATTAGATTTAGTCCCCTGACAGAATTTTAACAGTAACCAGTCGAGAGTTAGGTAGGGGGTGTGTTTAGAATGATTAGGGCCTAGACGAGTGTTAGTTTGGCTGGTGTTAGCGATTTCCTATGCAAAATCATATTTTGCAAAAGCTGAGAAACTTGGATCACAAAATTCGGGCTGATTTCGTTTCTGTGTTTGTCTGATGTGAGCTTCAGAGAGAGTGTCGGTGCTCAGATCAAGACCGATCACGATTGTTCCATATTATTGGACCAGGAGTTTCATCATTCACTGAGTCTGCTGATTCCTGTCATCTGGATTACTTTCACTTTCGTAATGTACGACGACACAACCAAGCGTTCTCTTCTCAGTATAAAGTAGAGCAGCTGTCACGATTCAACCCCCGACACAATGTACCCCCATCTTGATTAGGCGACAGTACATACCACAAATCTCCCTCATACAGTGCAATCATTTTGGTTTCTCATTAATGTCGGTGGGACAGGATAGCATTTCCAGGGAGTCCATGCTCATTTGGAATCCCTGGAAACTCAGCAGTCTTTAGTGGGCCCCCTCCACCCAGTTCGAAAAACTCTACTCCGAAGACTTAGCACCAGCCTAATAGTTCTACCAGTTCCAAGGTGATGTGTTGTTGTTTTGACAAAGCCATTGTCCAGTCCACTTCGGTTGCCAACAAAAATCAATTTTTACTGTGTGGATCACATCGGCACTCTCTTCAACCCACTTGCTCCACTTAAGGTCCCATTCCCTCATTACAATATTTTCTCGCAAACCACTCGAGGAATTTAGATGATTCACTTCCACTTCGTTGAGGCAGAGCCAGATTCACATCCAATGCTCAAGAAAGGTTGAGCCACTCCAATCTTCTGCTGCTGTGTTACAATCGTATTGAGAAGGAGGTTGCAACTGGTTGAATGTTTTGTGAACTAGGGTACGCATTCTTTTTTGGAATTGAATTTGGAGGTTGATCGCCAAGTTTGAATCTATTTTAGAAACGAGAGAATTAGGCGTAAGAACCCTCTTGATCAAATCTTAGATCCGCTGGCCATCCTGATCGAAAATCAGCACTTTATTGGGCTGAATGCCCCAGTTGACCTGAGCACCTTTTTCAACGCTCTCTGTAGCAGAAGATTGAATTGAGCGAAGGATACTGCCGTTATCGAGCATCACATCATAAAGATTTTCACGTCCTTGAGTTTCAACGAAAGAGATTGTTCCATGGATTTGAATGGGGTTACTAGGCTGGTAGTGTTCTGGCCGAATACCCAAACGGATCTTTGTACCATTTTTAGGCGTGGAGCTGCCTAGAAAATTAAATTGAATTTTTCCATTCATGAGATGAATCGAGCCGTCTTGTACATGGGCATCCAGAAAAGCGATTGGTGGGTTGCCCAAGAAACCAGCTACAAAATCATTAATTGGTTCATGATACATTTCTGTTGGTGAAGCGACTTGTAAAATCTCACCATCCTTCATGATTGCAATCCGGTCACTCATGCTCATCGCTTCCACCTGATCATGAGTCACCAGTACTGCAGAGATTCCAGTTTCTAACTGAATTCGCCGGATTTCAGAGCGCATTTCAAGACGTAGCTTGGCATCTAGGTTCGCCAAGGGCTCATCCAGTAGGAGTATGCTAGGTTTTCGCACCAAAGCCCTTGCTAGGGCAACTCGCTGCTGCTGGCCACCAGAAAGCTGCTCGGGTCGCCTCTCTAGTAACTCTCCTATATGAACCAACTCAGCAATTTCAGCGACTTTCCTCTGGATTATATTTTTGTTCTCTTTGCGGACGATCAGTGGAAAAGCAATGTTTTCAAAAACACTCATATGAGGATAGAGCGCATATGACTGGAACACTACACCTACATTGCGTTGCTGAGCTGGAACATGACTGACATCCTGCTCTCCAAATAGTACACGCCCACCATCTACCCGATGAATCCCGCAAATTGTGAAAAGAGTGGTTGATTTGCCACATCCTGATGGACCAAGAAGGGCGAGCATTTCTCCTTGTCGAATCTTGAGATTCATTTTTTCGATGACAGTTACCTCACCAAAGCGTTTGGTAAAGTCCTCAAGAATGATTTCCATCAGCCTTTGGTTCCTCCCCCATAGATGTTCATTAGTTTATCCTGAAAGAACAGATACATGATTACGACGGGAGTTGCATAGAAAAGCCCCACCGATTTAAAGAGATTGAATTCAAAATTTCGATCATCTGCAATGAGGGAAGCCAAGTAACCTGAGAGTACCTGAACATTATTCGCAGGCGCCAAAACGGTTGGTAGGATGTACTCCCCCCAGCCGGAGAGGAAAGAAAACACCCCTAAGGCAATAATCCCTGGACGGACCTGAGGTAAGACAAGACGATACCAGACGGTGAAGCGGCTGGCTCCATCTTGCAATCCAGCCATCTCAATTTCCCAGGGAACTGAGTCATAAAATCCTTTCATGATCCAAATACCGAGCGGGAGTTGGAGCGATGTCATCACGATAATCACTCCGATGAGCGTGTTGTAGAGCCCAATCAACTGCAGAATTAGAAAGATTGCAATGATCAAAGTGATCGAGGGGAAAGCATGTAAGATTAGTACTCCTGCAAGAAATTCTCGTCGAAAAGGAATGTTAAGGCGTGAGAGTGCATACCCTGCTGTTGAAGAAACAGAAAGCACCAGCAACATCACCGAGCTGGCAAAAACTAGAGTGTTTAGGGTCACCCGCCAGATGTTTGCTTTTCCCTCAATATCTTCGTAGAGAAAGCGCCAGTGTTCCAGAGTAAAGCTGCTTGGGAGGATTCCTCCGGGTTCCGTATTGGTGACGGTATCAAGTACAAGATAAGAATACATCAGCACGATCGGTACAGTTGCCAACGCTAAAGCGGTTAGAATTGGCCAATTCTTGAAATTTTGAGACACCAGAACCCTTATTGCTCAATTCTTGGTTGACGCACTAACTCCTGAAAGCGAAAGAATCGAAGAAAAATGAAAGACATGATCACACCAATGACAACTAGTACCAGAGCCAGGGCTGCTCCATATCCATACTGTAAATTGCCCCAATAATTATCCAAGGCGTTATGGTAAGCTGCGAGAGCCCAAACTTCTGTTGTAGAGCCAGGGCCTCCATCTGTGGAGAGCAGAATTTGTTCAAAGGAAGTCAGTAAGGAAAGACATTGATAGACTGTCACAAAGAGAATTGGCCACTTTAACTGCGGGAGGATAATAAAGCGAATCTGTTGCCAACGATTAGCCCCGTCAACTTCACTGGCATAGAGCATTGGCTTCGGAATTGCCGTAATGGCACTGGAGAAAAGAATCATCCCCATCGAAGCACCAATGAATCCGTTGATCAGTACAACGAAGACCCATGCATTGAAAGTTGTATCTAACATCCAGTTGCGCTGTGCGATACCCAGGGGATTCAAGATGGCGTTCAAAAATCCAGTATCCCAGGTCAGCCATTTCCATAGAACAACATATAGCACCGAGGGTGAAATTCTGGGAAGCAGCCAAAGAGCTCTAAAAATTCCTGCTTGGCCCTTTGGTAGGTAGAAGGTGGTGATAGCGAGGACCAGCGCAAAGCCCACGTTGAATAGCAGTAGTGTGAATGTTACATAGATGATCGTGTTGAAGAGAATTTGCTTTGTTTCTGGGAGGATCGTCATCTTGTGGAAGTTGTCTGCTGTCCATACCCATCCCGTGTAAGCAGCTTGGCTAAGGGTATTGATCTGATCTTGAGTAAGTTCAGTTTGCAGCCCTGATAGAGCAACTTTTAAATCTGTTTCTGTTTCAAACCGCTCGTTGACCAGCGACTTTTTAAAGTGGAGTGAGGTTGATTTTAGTTCACGTGTACTACGTGGTCGGTTTTGTAGTTTTTTCAGAAAACGTTCGAATTTTCTGCGGCTAGTGAAGTTTTTCCCGAGATGCTCTTCTTCAAGCTCTGCCAGCATTGAAGGATCTGTTCCAGCGTCACGCGCAGTCTGTAAAGTGGCTTGGACAATTTGGTAACTCTCGGCACCAATTCTATCTAGAGTTGTTTTTTCGAAGCTTTGATCAGAGAAATTCTTCAGGAGTGAGGGTGTAATTTGATAGGCACCACCGGTAATCCCGGTAGCAGTACTCATATTTGTGAAGGAGAAGATCCCCGTAAGTATTACTGGAGTCAAAAAAAATACAGTGACTAATACCAGCGCAGGGGCAATAAAAACATAGCCAAGTTTTGCAGATAAACTCATTGGCCAAACAAGTGGATCAAAATGTGAAGCAAGGTCATCTCCCCAGTATGATCCAGGGAGATGAAAGAAAAAATTAGCGAATTAAGATGTCACCTCCGAGTTGGGCTTTCAGTTCAGATTCCACATCAGCAATAGCCTGTGCAGGAGATTTCTGACCAGTCCAACTGGCTTCGAGTCCCTTCCACATCGTATCAAAATAAGGTGAGAAACCTGTGTGATTGGGCTGAGCACTGGCGTAAGGTAACAAGCGAACGGTTGCTTCACTAGCCCAGCGGTCATTGGCATAAAGAGGCACAGACTGTTGTGACTTGGCAATACCAAGATGCGCAGACTTGATTGCATGGAGTGTGTTGATCCGTGGTTCAGAGGCAATCGCGATCAACTGAGCAGCTACTGCTGCATCGTCATCACTGCCTCGATTTGTCACCAAATAAACCAATGGATGAGTAATGGTGTTTGCATTACCGTTACTGTCCCCAGCTGGTATTAAGCTGAACATCACGCTGCCAAAAAAGTCTTGAAGCCCTTCTTTGCCTGTATATCGCGCATAATGCCAGGTACCTCCGTGCCATAAGCCAGCTTTACCGGAAGCAACTTCGGAATACCATTGATCCCAGGGAGTTCCAATATGGTTTTTGCGGGTGACACCCATTTCGACGGCTTTTGCAAAAAATTCGTAAACTTTTTGCATTGCAGCCTTATCGAAGACCAATTTCCCAGAGGAACTATCAAGCATCTCTCCACCATAGGAGAGATAGAACTGCCAGTAGTCACCGCCTTTGGAAACACGGGGATACCAACCGTATCCTGCTTCTACAAGCCCGGCATCCTGAATTTTCTTTGCATCATTTAATACATCTTCCAGAGTGTATTCACCCCTCTGCACCTTTCCTGGCATATCACGAATGTCAGCATCACTGTAGCCAATTGCCTTGAGGTGAGGAATCCAACCAAAGAAAGGTCGCGATTCAGCATCTTGGGGGACCCCATAAATAACCCCCTCAAAAGATGAAATCTCAATTAGGTTTTCGAACAGATCGCTGAGAGGCCAACTGTCGAAATCAACATAGTCTTCGATTGGTCGTATCAAACCTGATTGAGACCATGGTGCGATATCTTCGTGGCCTGTCACTACGATGTGTGGTGCGTTATTGGCCTCAGCTGCCAGTGTCACGGCCTGCTTGAAACCACCCCATCCATCAAAGTCATATTTTGTCTCAACGGTGATATTTAATTCTTCACCACGTATGGCAGACTCCCTTTCAAGGATGTCTGCAGCCATGGTAATAGCATCAACGCGATAAGCATCGGCAACGTTGGATCCCCCTGCCCAAACCTGTATGGTCAAGTCTCTCGCCATTGCTTGACCAAGAGGTAAACTGGCTGCGGTGGCCAGCATCAAACATCCAGTCAATGCGCCTTTCAAACTCACTTTCAACATAACAAACCTCCGAGCTAATTAAGGGATTTGCCATCTGTGACAAAGCCCAAACATGAATTGGCAGCGTCATATGCCTTGTTCCAAAGATTTTTGAACATTCATTTACTTGGAGTAAATGAACTTGGAAAACTATTTTCCGAAATAGAATCTTTGACTACTTAAAGATAATCGCTAATTGTTTTGAGAATGTTAGCATAATGAAAACAACGCCAACGTAACCAAGACAGGAGTGGCAGCTTTAATTTTTCTGGAAATTTTGAGCTACCACGGGCTAAATTCTTAGTACAGTCGAACAAAAATAGAAAGGTTTTAAATTTCACTTATACTTGGATGAAGTTATTCATTCAATCAAAAGAGATATTTTAATTTCAAGACAACCAAATTATACATATGTAATCAAAAAAGGATTATTTTATGATTAAAATTAATTAATAAAACCTTTTGGACTAACCAAATCAGATGGTCAAAATGAACTTTAATCAAGAATGGATGAAACGCTTTGACTGGCCTGATGCTGAGGCTTCAAATTTGCCGCTGGCAATTGCTCATCGTGGGGCTAGCGACTATCGTTTAGAGAACACTCTAGGAGCATTCCAACTAGCTGCTGAGTTGGGTGCTGAAATGTGGGAATTGGATGTGCGGTTGTCTAAGGATGGAATTGTGGTAGTTTGCCATGATGAAAGCTTAGAGCGAGTGGCAGGCAACCAACTGCGAATCCCAGATGCGACGTGGGAAGAGATAAGCAAAGTCAAACTTCATGGGAACCAGCGAGTACCCAGACTGGAAGAAGTGATTGAACTAGCCCGACAAACTGGTTCTGGTTTGTATATTGAGCTGAAGGCGGCAGAGGCCACCAAACCCACTTGGCAAACTCTCCGAGAACAGAACTTTCAATATGCAGTCATCGGATCCTTTCAAGCAGAATGGATTGCTAAACTTCGTCATGAAAAGTGCCAGTATCCTCTCTCTGTACTTATACCCATTGGTGTTGATCCCTTCCAATACAGTGCATTAGCTTCGCCAGACATCATTCATCTATGTTGGAGGCGGGCCTCTGCATCACCCCACGAGTTAGTCACCGAGGAACTTGTGAATTGCTGCCATCAACTAGGCATGGCACTGGTGATCTGGGATGAGGAGCGAGTGGAGGTTCTTCAAGGACTCGATGATTTACCCATTTTGGGGATTTGTTCGGACTGTCCAGAAATTCTCAAACCCTGGCCTGGTGGTGCACATGTATTTCCCAGGATGGTTTGCCACCGAGGGGCCAACTTTCTGGCACCTGAAAATACGCTACCTGCTGCTAGTATCTGCATTTCACAAGGCTTTGATATAGTCGAAATCGATGTGCGGACTACGGCAGATGGTGAGATTGTCTTGATGCATGATGCCACTGTAGATCGAACGACAAACGGCAAGGGTCTAGTCAGAGAATTGACACTGGAGCAGGTCCGTCGGTTGGATGCAGGGTCTTCTTATTCAACGATTTATGCTGAAACTAGGGTTCCCACCCTTGATGAATTCCTGGAGCATTGTCAGGGTCGCTGTGGAGCCTATGTCGAGATTAAGGACGCTGATCCGGACAAAGTGCTAGAGAAGGTGGTTACTCACACAATGCTAGAAGATGTGTTTTTCTGGTGCCGAAAAACCGAAGTTCTCCAAAGGATTCGAGATCTTGAGCCGAAAAGCCAGTTAATGGCAACTCGATGGATGTATCCCAGCTTGGTAGATGCGATTGCTGAATACGAAGCGAATATTGTGGAGTATGAGCTGGGGCGGGATGACTTGACAGAGATTGCAAGATGCCAGGCCTTGGGAGTGAAAGTAATGGTTTTCAGCCTTACACACGACTTGTCAAAACTTCAGCAGATTGAATCTTTGAATGCTGATCTAGTCAACTTAGATCGACCCGATCTGTTCAAATTGCTTAAGCTTTATCCAAGCAGTCTGCGGAGGGAAAAACGTTTAGTTTAAGGACGGTAAAAAAGTGGGCAGAATCATTAGTGGGAATCGGGACGGCTTAGCTGTTGGAATCCGGAAAGATTCGATTGTCCAATCGTTGAAGCTTTCACTGGTATATTTTCTAGAGCTAGGCTAACGAGCGGCGTATTAAATATTCATCTGGAACAATCTTCTTTGTCCCATGTTCTAGCTTGGCCTCTTTGATCAGAAGCAGGTCTCTCAATCAAAAAGTTTCAACCATGATCAATCTTGCAAACACCGATTTACAAATCTCACCGCTCTGTCTTGGGGGAAACGTCTTTGGCTGGACCGCTGATGTCGTTGATTCAGAAGCAGTGCTCAGTCACTTTGTTGGTAATGGAGGAAACTTCATTGATACAGCAGATATGTATTCACAATGGGGCGAAGGACACGTGGGCGGGGAATCCGAGAGGATTATTGGCAACTGGCTCAAGCGAAGAGGAGACCGTAACTCCATAGTGCTTGCTACCAAGGTCGCCAAAATGGATAAACGCCGAGGGCTGTCTGCGCAGAATATCCGTGCAGCTTGTGAGGAGTCCCTGCAGCGACTCAAAACGGATTACATTGACTTGTACTATGCCCATGAGGATGACCCGAAGACATCAATTGAAGAGACCTTGGAGGCTTTTGATGCATTGGTTCAGGAGGGTAAGGTGCGCTATATCGCGGCCTCAAACTTTACTGCTCTACGCCTGCAGGAATCAATAGAAACTTCCAAAAAAGCAGGGATGACTTGCTACGTAGCTGCCCAGGATCACTACAACCTGCTGGAGAGAGACTACGAAACCTCACTCAAGCCCACTATGTTGCAAAATTCACTCAGTCAATTCCCTTACTTTGGCTTGGCTCGGGGCTTTTTGACGGGAAAGTATCGGCTTGGGAAAAAAGTCAATTCTGTACGATCCAGAGGAGTGGCCGGGTACCAGAGCACTCGTGGTTGGAAGCTATTGGAAAAACTGGATACACTTGCTCAGCAACATCAAACTACGGTTTCAGCAGTGGCCTTGGCCTGGTTACGTGCTCAGCCTACCGTCGCTGCTCCGATTGCTTCGGCTCGCAACCTTGAGCAACTCAAGGAAATTATGCTAGTGGTGGAGCTCTCTACTGAAGAATTGGAGGCGCTTAGCAATTCTTGAGTAGTTTGTAAATTTCATATCTACAAGTTTGCTAGCCCTGCTTCACCGATAGAGCTCATATATATTTATGTGGGATTTTCCAAAGCTTTTAGCCGAGCTTACATATAAACAGAATCAAGGGAGCGACCGAACCTGAAACTGATGTTCCGAAGCACAAGACTCTCCACTGTGTCAGTAACTCCTGCAGGAACTACAGCCTACTGTCTTGTTAACTTAATTCAGGATTGAGATAAACCGAGTCTTCCAAGGTTAAGAAATAACCCGTTATTGGACGATAGGAGCTTGCTTAGGCATAGTCCGAAATTTTTTCAACGACTTCCGCAACAAGGTAAGGTAGCCCCTTGCCTAAATGGATTGGGCGCGGACGGCCATTTTCTCAAGGCTGGGGGTGCCCATTCCCAGAATTAGTTACCAAGCAATACCTGATCTGCGTAGATCTTCTGAATCTGTAGCAGATCATAAACAACGAGGGGTCGGATTTTCAAGGAGTGTCAGCTTAAAATCAACGCTTAACTCAGTTACCTCCCCAAGAATCACGCAAGGTGACGATACGATTGAAGACTAAGGAATCTGTTTTGGAGTCTCGAGAATCTAGACAGAAGTAGCCAAGCCGTTCGAATTGATAGGCCGTTCCTGCGTCAGCTTTTTTTAAATTTGGTTCTAGCCAAGCTTGCGTAAGAATTTCCATCGAGTACTGATTGAGGTCAAGCAGGAAGTTCTTATCTGGGTTATCACTGCCAGGAGTTGGTTCGGAGAAGAGCCGATCATAAAGTCGTACCTCGGCTGGGATGGCATGTGCTGCAGAGACCCAATGAATGATTCCCTTGACCTTACGTCCCTCAGGTTTGCGACCTCGGGCGGTGTTGGGGTCGTAAATGCAATGAAGCTCTTTAATCTTACCAGAGGCATCCCTGACGACTTCGTCGCAGCGAATTACATAGGCGTTACGTAGTCGCACTTCTCCACCTGGAACCAACCGATAGAATCCTTCCGGTGGATCTTCGTTGAAATCATCCTCTTCAATAAAAATTTCACGGCTCATAGGAATGGATCGTCGTCCACGATCAGGAAATTGCTGATGAACGGGGGCATCCAACTCTTCAACCTGATCCTCGGGCCAGTTGAGAATAATTACCTTCACCGGACGCAAGACCGCTAAAGCTCTTGGGGCCTTGGAGTCCAGGTCTTCACGGATGCAGTCTTCCAAGACGCTCATGTAAATGTTGCTTTCTGCTTTGGAAACGCCAATGCGTTCGGCAAACAGTCGAAGACTTTCTGGAGTGTATCCCCGTCTTCGCAAGCCTGAAATGGTCGGCAGGCGTGGGTCATCCCACCCAGAGACATGTCCTTCTTCAACGAGCTGAATCAAGCGTCTTTTACTGAGCACGGTGTATTGTAAATTTAGGCGGCTGAACTCGATCTGGCGTGGGTGACAGGGTACGTCAAGCTGGTCCAATACCCAGTCATAAAGAGGTCGATGATCTTCAAACTCTAGAGTGCAGAGGGAATGGGTAACGCCTTCGAGCGCATCAGAGAGGCAATGCGTATAATCGTACATCGGGTATAGGCACCACTCATTGCCCGTCCGCTGATGAGTCACCTTCCGGATCCGATAAATCACAGGGTCACGCAGATTGATGTTCGGAGAAGCCATATCGATCTTAGCTCGTAGAACATGAGTTCCATCATCAAATTCTCCTGATTTCATCCGCCTAAATAAGTCTAAATTCTCTGCAATGGAGCGATCGCGAAAGGGGCTCGCTGTACCCGGTTCAGTAAGAGTTCCACGCTGTTCCCGAATACTGTCCTGCGATTGGCTATCAACATAGGCCTTACCCTGCTGGATTAAATCTTCAGCGAAGTCATATAATCGTTGGAAGTAATCGGAGGCATGGGTCAGCAGATCTTTCCAGTCAAAGCCTAGCCAGAGTACGTCTTCGAGGATCGCTTGCACGTACTCCTCGTCCTCATTGATGGGGTTCGTGTCATCAAAACGCATGAAGCAGTGCCCGGGGAATTCCTTGACCAGGCCAAAATTTAGAAAAATCGACTTGGCGTGTCCAATATGGAGATAGCCATTTGGTTCGGGAGGAAATCGAGTGACGATCTCTTGATGTTTGCCGGATTGGAGATCTTCCTGAATAATATTGCGGATGAAGTGAGTGGAGCGTACAGGTTCGGGCGATGGCATTCTAAACGTTGGCTACGTGGTTGGAAAAAATGGGAAATAAAAAAATTCTCCTGAGAACTGCCAAGATGTGCAAGTGGCATGATTACTGAGCGGTCTCAAAAAATAAAAATACTACGAATCGATCACGGTAGATTACATGTGACTGGTTATCACAGATGCTCATTCTGGACTTGTCTCTATCCAAGGCATGTATTCCTAATACACCGATGTAATGATCAAGTCTTCCTAGTTAGCGATTCTAAATAAAATTGAATTCACAATTTTAAACCGCAGAAAGCATGGAACTCATGGAACCGATTAGACCAAATGAGACTGAAAAGGAAAATAATGAAGTTGGAAACAATCAACCTCTGATCGGCAGTGCGGTTGTGATCGGGATTGTGCTGGCTTTGGTGGTAATTATTGAGATGGGTGGACTGCAACTCTGGGAGTGGATTCAAAGTCTCGAGGAAGTGGCGCAGTAGAAAGTGGAAGGAGAAGACAAGACTGAGACTTGCAAGGTAGACTAATAGGAATGATCCGTTAGAAAATGAAGGTCTGATGAGGCGAGAGTGAGGTGGTTTCTCCACGGGTCCTCCTTGGTGGAAGCGTTTCGCAACCAATTCGCTAGCCCCCCACAATCACTGAATGATACTTTCTTGATTGCGCAAAATCAGCAAGGCTGATCTTTTTTAGATGGAAACAATTTTAGTCAATGAAAGTATTTTTTCGAAAGCAACGTTTCGCACCCAATTTCAACCCATTCTTAAAGTATGAGCAGACAATATGAGTTCAATTGAACCATACAAAAACAAGCCCTGTCCCTGCTCGCTGGTGGGCAAGGTGTCGATGAGGTCTGCGATGCTCTCAACATTCAACGGACAACGCTTTGGCGCTGGCGTAAACAGCCTGAGTTTATCGCTAGATGGAATTAGATGGTTAAGCAGGGTAAAGAAAAGCAAATCCAAGAGTTGTTAGAATTACAGCACTAAGCCATCAATATTCTTATGGATTGTTTGTCCAATCAGAATCAACTACTGCGATTCAAAGCCGCAGTTACCATTGTTGAGAAGGTAGGTGCTATGCCGGAGGGGCTTGTATACGCTGAGGGAACTCTGCACAAGCAGCTGCAAGGGGAGAAGTTTCGGAAACTCAGCAACCCGAAATAAGCTCTGGATCGCGAGCTGTCATTGTATCAATGTTAGATTTAAGCTATATCAATGCTCTGGATAGGTAGGCACGATCAGATCGCTAAAGCCAATTACTAGTGTCGAAAGAACCTTGTACTTTATTACATTAAAAAGTCGAAAATGATAAACATCTGTGATTAGACTCAACCTTATCACAGATGTTTCAGTGAACTTAGTAACTATTTTACCAGTTTGAATAAGGCATGCTCTGGTCCAATTCTCAGATTATCAATTATAAATCTCATGTTTCTTTCAATATCAGATCCAACAGGACGATTCATCGTCTCCTCAATTGTATCTCCTCCTAACTTAAAAATTCCTGAGGGAATTTCTCTGAAGAGATCTTCACTGTACGAGCATTTTATTCCTTGATCAGAACAGATTTTTGTATTTTCAATAAATTTGTCCCTACAGTTTTCACGGTGAAAATGGTTTTTGAATTTTAGAAACCAAGCCTGAACATACTTTGCTTGAAAGGTCTCTGTAAAGTTTTCGTGTACGTATTGTTCTCCACCTGCTACTGCGTAAGTATCAAATTCATTTGCAGCATCTTCATTTTTAGGACCACTGCCGTCATCCCAATCCAAGTCATTAATATTATCGGTTTTCATAAATACACCAAGATGGTCAGTTTCTTTGCCGACTCGTGAAAAAATTTTACTGTCGTCTGGTATAAATTTTTTCAGAAGTGGTAATGCCTTTCTTTTACCACCTGCCTTAAAGAACCAATAAATACCTATTTCGTATTTCATATTCCTCTCTTTTTTTATGGGTTTTCTGCAGAATTCATTCTTGCCTAGATCCATTTTCTAAACAGAAAAATTAATTGAACATGCATTGTGTGTTGTATTAGATCAAACTTAGGAATAGTGCTTATGACAAAACATCTTTTCTGTAAAATAAGAAAAGTGCAAATAAAACCTACTGGAATATAGGTAGATGTCAATAATTTTGTTTAACAAATAGTAAATTACTGTGTAAATCGATTTTGCTATCACACTCAGCCCACCTCTTCCGTGACTCTCAGAGCAAGTCAATAACCCATACTTCTCTCTGTACTTTTGCTTCCCGATGTTCTTGCCTGACATTTCAGCATAGATCAATTGATCCACTCTCCAGAGAAAATAGACTCATGCATCCAGCTAAAGCAGGTACCGTAGGATTCAGCCTGTTCCGAAACCATGCTGGAGTTGAGAAGTGCCGAACTATTTGATGATCTCCAGTGTTCTTAATTCGGCTTTCTAACCTCCTAATGTAGGCTAGCTTGCTTCTACCCATCAACACCCTCCAATCTTTTCTTTTGTGTGTAATTACAAGCCAGTGATATAAAAAATAATTAATTATAGTAGATATTTAATTTCTACATACATGCAGGACAGATGAACTTTGCAACTATGTAATGAAATATGTAACTACACGCAAACTATCAATTTACATAAAGATTCTTGATGAACAAGAATCGTCAATCTACCTTCATTAGAACCTAAAGGTTGGATAAATGATTGAAGTCGTAGCTGCTGTAATAGTCTTTGAGAATCGCCTACTCGCTTTTCAAAGGGGAGCCTCGAAGTACAGTTATGTCGCTAATAAATTTGAATTTCCAGGAGGGAAGATTAAGGGGAATGAAACACAAACTTACAGTCTGATCCGAGAGCTGAAAGAAGAGTTGAATCTGGATGTCAGGGTAGGTGAATGGATAACAACTGTTGAACACTGCTATGAAGATTTTTCAATTAGGATGCACTGCTATTTAGTCCATCTGGAGAGCTTCATTGGTCTACTGAAGGAACATGTCAGCTATTTTCATGGATCTCTTGAAGAGGCAAAACAACTTGACTGGATAGAAGCAGACAAACCCATTTTGGATATCCTTGAGACAAACTACCGACATATATTCTCCTGATGAAGTCATGGAGGGGGGGGTATTCAGGGCTCATCGAGTATGACCATGATGCATCAACCTGTTTTCTGCCCCAGCTTGTTCTAAATGATACCAATTGCGGTTGAAATATTCTGGAGTTCGTTTTACGGACTCTCGAGGAGTGTACCGGCTTTCGTTGTGCTGTTGCTTTAATTACGCGAAGTGGTGATGCTTGAATTCATCAGACACCTAAAGAATATGTGGAGTAAATTGGACATAAAGGAATTAATTGAAATCACATGAGGCCAAGAAATTATTCAGGGGGAAATTGCCCAGCTTTTTGATAAATTTTATTATACTCATTTGATTTTCATTGGATTCTTTGTAGTTTTTCCAATCAACTCATTGGCGTGAATAACTATCTGACCCATCGATATGCTTAATAAACTTGGAATAAAGCTCATTCTAATATTTTCAATTGGGCTGATTGTTAGTTGTACTAAAAATAATGAAGTTGCTTATTCTCACAAAACTCTGGAGGGGAATGCAGTCCGCAACCATATTTTTAGAGATGGCTCCTTAGGTAGAATTTTGGTTTGTTCCTCAAATGAAAATCAACAAACTCAGATTTTGTTAAATTCAAGATTTGAGAGCACTTCCTGTGAAGAAGAAGTCTCTAACATTTGTGCACCCTTTGTAACAGAAGTTCTAGATTTTGACCTAGATCATTCAGCTAAGGCCGAGGTATACTATGTTAGATGCAAATGAGGGGTCTCAATATACTCAACTGGAAAGGTTTCTCTCTTGATCATCAAAGCCCGACAAAGAACCTCTAGTTTCTTCGGTATTTACATCAAAAGATATTCAATCTAATAAAATGGTGAGAAAGAACCAAAGATCCCCAACTTTTCCTCTATCACCTCCCCTAATAGATTTTCATCCGAACCTAATTTTCTATTGAGGAGAATTCCAATGAATGTATCCGCAAATCTGCCCTTCAAACACCAACGATTCGTTGAAGAAAATTAGGTTGAAGGTAATGGTTCGCAGGCATCTCTTCGGGCAGGCTACTAGACCAAGCATCCGCTGAAATAGTTTACGGACTACTCAGAAATATCAGGGTTAAACATAGCATTTAGGATGCTTAGAATGCTCGTAGAAAGAGGTTTCAAGAGCGGGTACATTCGACTGTCTCACAGTACATCAAACTACGTGAAGAAACAGCGAAGTGTTTTACCGACAGGCAATGTGGCTTCTACAGTGGTTTTGGGTGTTCAATGATATTCTGAGTGCGCCTTTTTTGCGCCTTAATTCGATTTTGGAGGGATTAGAGGAAAACGGAGGAGCTAGCTGACTGATTCGACTGGCTCCCCAAGCTGGACTCGAACCAGCGACCCAATGATTAACAGTCATTTGCTCTACCAACTGAGCTATTGGGGAACTTATCGCAAACAATATGTATATCTGACTGTTTCGCAAGTGCAAGCAGTTTTTGGTTCCCTAGCCCCGTTTTTACCTGTGAAAAGATTGACATTTTTAGGTGGATTTCTATGTTTGTAAGTTTCTTAATAGCTAACCAAAAACTTTTTCAGGAGCGCAACGAACATGAAGGAAATCAACATCAACGGCTTCCAAGAAACAATCATCGAACGCAGTGATTATCCCCCCGAGCGCTGCAAGGATATCCTCGACCATGAAACAACGGCGATACTAGGCTATGGCCCACAAGGACGTGGGCAAGGTTTGAACATGCGAGATCAAGGCTTCAACATTGTCTTAGGTGTTCGTCCAGGGCGCAGCTGGGACAAAGCTCTCGCAGATGGTTGGGTTGCTGGAGAAAATCTTTTTGAGATGGAAGAAGCTGCTCAAAAAGGAACCATTCTTCAGTACTTAGTATCAGATGCTGCACAAATCTCTCTGTGGCCAATGGTTCAGGACTCTCTGAAGGATGGAGATGCCCTCTACTTCTCACATGGTTTCGGCATTGTCTTCAAAGATCACACTAGCATTGTTCCTAAAGCCAATGTTGATGTGATTCTCTGTGCCCCCAAGGGCAGTGGCCTGACCGTTCGCACTCACTTCCTCGAAGGACGTGGCATCAACTCTTCATTTGCCATTCACAAGGATTACACTGGCAAGGCGAGAGATCGTTGCATTGCAACGGCATTTGCTATTGGTTCTGGACATCTTTTTGAGACCACCTTTGAGCGAGAAGTGCACAGTGATCTCACCGGAGAACGCAGTGTCTTGATGGGAATGCTTCAAGGGGCTTTCCTGGCTCAATATGAGGTACTCCGTGAGCACGGACATTCCCCATCAGAAGCTTACAACGAGACCATCGAAGAAGCTCTCGAAAGTCTTTATCCACTGGTTTCGCAGCGTGGAATGGATTGGATGTATGCAAACTGCTCAACGACCGCTCAACGCGGTGCGCTCGACTGGGCGCCTAAGTTCCATGCTGCGATCAAGCCGGTCGTGGAGGAATGCTACCAGAGCGTGATTCGTGGAGATGAGGCCAAGCGATCTATTGAAACTAACTCACAGCCTGATTATCGGGACAAGTTGGAGAAGGAGCTGGAAATCGTGCGCAACCAGGAAATGTGGCAAGCAGGACAAGTGCTGCGTCCACTGCGCCCAGAAAATCAGTAATTCGCAGAACAAAGAGCAATGAATCTTCCTCTGTTGACAATGGAATCTTTTGCAGATTGCAAATTTCGGAACAGCGTCTAGCTATTTGCTGGATGAAGCGGTAGCGTTTGTATGCTCCATATGGCCCCCATTACAACTTTTGCTTGGTGCTATTTCCCCAAATCCGTTAAAGCCCAACAGAACCCTTTTCGAGTTTCGTGTGGGTGACCTTATCTATTCATAGTAGCTGGCTAGTATTAGTCGAGAAAATTGGGTGACTACTGAACGACTTCGCCTCTGGTTTCATCAACTTATCCTGAGGTCAAAATGCAGCCACTGCGTGTTGATAAACATTTCGCCTAAGTGAAGAAACGATGAAGAATTGGTTGCTGAAGAGCGAGCCGAATGTTTTCTCGCTAGAAGACCTCAAGAACTGTCCTAATCAGACGGAGCACTGGGATGGGATTCGTAACTACCAGGCTCGAAATCTGATGCGCGATGAAATGAAAGTGGGCGATCGGGCATTTTTCTACCACAGTCGTCAGGCTGAACCTGCGATTGTTGGTACTGTAAGGGTTGTCCGTGAAGCATACCCAGATCACACTTCCTGGGATACTACGAGTAAGTACTTCGATGAGAACAGTTCTGCAGAAAATCCTCGCTGGCTCATGGTAGATGTTCAGTTTGAGAGCGAATTTTCGCTTCCCATAACTTTGAAAGCGTTGAGAAATATTGCCGAACTGAAAGAAATGTTTCTTCTGCGTAAGGGAATGCGCCTCTCTATTCAGCCTGTTACAGAAGAAGAATTTGAGTTGATTCTCTCACTTGTAAAGGATTGAGTAATCGTCACGGTCCCAATCCTGCTTTAAAAGTTCTACTTTTCCTTGAACAAATTCCTCTATCCTTCCCTGTTCGATGAGGTTCCCTGATGGAAATCGGAGAAGAAACACGTGTTTTGATCGTGGATGATTTCAACACTTCTCGCAGGATGATTCGCCAGACAATCAAAGATCTGGGTACTGAACTTTGCAATGAAGCCAAAGATCCTGACGAGGCGATCAAGTTGCTGGAGCGCTATCAATATCACTTGGTACTGGTTGATTGGTATTTGGATGGTGTACGAGGTGTGGACCTAATCAAGCAGATCCGAGAAACGCATTCAAAAAAGTCTCTACCGATTCTCCTGATGCTAATGGACCCTTTAGACGATCAGCTTGCCATGGGGAAAGCTGCGGGGATCAGTGCTCATATTCTCAAACCTTTTGATGCAGGGACTCTCTCTAAGGCACTGATGGGGTTTGAATGAGCAAGGTGATCAATTTCGCTGAAAGGTTGGCAGATCGAAAAGCAAAGGAAGAAAGTCGCCAAATTGAGGGCTGGTTAATTTGGCTACATTGCCCACATTGCAATACAATAGAGTATACTGAGATGAGGATGCCCGGAGGTCGAATCCATAAGTGCGGCACACTTGTTGAGGAAGAAGAAATCCCGATTGACATCCGAACTGAATTCACAATCTCACAAAGAAATCTGGACAAGCTAGATAAACTTGAAGAGAAACAAAAATCGTCCAAGGTGATGAAGTTTGTTGGTGGAGGAATGAGGTCGTTGATTAAGCAACTCCGAGCACGTGAAGAAGAGTATCAAAAGCGCTTGCAGAATATGACTTCAGAACGTTTGAGCAATTACCCAGAGCAATGGGATCCAAAAGCCCAGGGTGTCGAAATTACAGTCAGTGAACCCCTTGGACTTGAAATCACAGCAGCTCGGCAAGGTCATCAGCTGTTCACCGATAAGAAGTGAGCATGCAGTATCCCGAGTCGTTGGATCGCTTATCCCTTGAGTTGTCTAGGCTACCTGGAATCGGCAAGAAGACTGCGCTACGACTCGCCTTTGGGATACTGAGGTACACTCCTGAAGAAGCTGCGAATCTGGCTGAAGCCATTCGACAAGTGAAGGAAAGAATTCATCACTGTAATGTTTGTCATGGCTTCACAGACCTTGGAACTTGCTTGGTTTGCAGTAATAAAATGAGGAATCAGCGACTTATCTGCGTGGTTGAGCAGCCCAACAACGTCTTCCAAATCGAACGAAGTAGGGTCTATCAGGGCGTTTATCATGTGTTGCTTGGAGCTCTGTCTCCATTAGAAGGAATTGGACCTGACCAGTTGCAAATTCGCAGCCTACGCAAAAGGTTGGAAAAAGATAGAGCAGACGAGTTGATTCTGGCAACCAACCCTACAGTACAGGGTGAGGCCACGGCTGGATTTTTGCAGTCCGAACTAGCAGATTTGGTCCCTCAGATCACCAGGCTTGCCCGTGGCCTGCCAGCAGGAGGAGACCTAGAATATGTGGACGAGATCACTTTACAAGAAGCGTTTTCAGGAAGGAGAGGTTGGCATGACTAAGTTGTGGTGGGGAATCCTGACTGTGATACTGGCAATGATGAGCTTGGCTGCAACGGCTGCAAGTGCTGTAGAGAGTTCTTGCTTGGAACGTTGTGTGGTAGAGCATCCTCAATACGGCTTTCCTCAATGCCGAGAACTCGGTGGTTTTCTAAAGGGTGATACCTGCTTTGAGGTCTACAATGATTGTTTGCAGAGCTGTCAAATGACCAGCACTCCATCTCGCTTCATACCGCCTCCAACCCAGACTGCCAATCAATGGCGACAGCGATCTATTTGTGAAGATAACGTCTACAATTTCCCATATGAAACAGCGTCTGGTGAAGTGAGGATAGATTTCCGCTGGAGCGGACAATGTGAGTGCTACAACGGTCAGTTTTTTGTGGCCGATTGTGGACATGAATCTGTAACCTGTGACGAAGTCTGTTCGGGTACAGCGAGCTTCTGAAAATTCCTACATTTTGATCCTCCTTATTTCTGCAGTATTTAGAGAGTTCCAGCCTTGAGCGTCCTAAAAGAATTTGAATGGAGGGGTTTCTGCCAGCAACAAACCCACCCAGAGGAATTGGCATCTCTTATGGATCAGGAATCCATCTGTACCTACTGTGGGTTTGATCCAACCGCTGATTCACTGCACGTTGGTCACCTGATTCCGATCATGGGATTAGCCCACTTCCAACGTTATGGCCATCGAATCATCGCTCTGATGGGCGGCGGTACAGCGATGGTAGGTGATCCGAGCGGGAAAACTGAGATGCGCAAGATGCTCACTGAAGAGCAACTTCAGCAAAATATCGAAGCTATTCGTCCACAATTTGGACGTTTTCTCAGCTTTGATGAAGAGAATCTGCAGATAAATAATTCGGAATGGCTGCGAGACCTTAACTACCTAGATTTTCTCCGTGAAATTGGACGCCATTTCTCAGTCAATCGGATGCTTTCATTCGAAACCTATAAGACTCGTCTGGAAACAGGCCTCTCTTTTCTAGAATTCAACTACCAGCTTCTGCAAGCTTACGACTTTCTAGAATTAAGACGACGTTACGGCTGCAACTTACAACTCGGAGGCGATGATCAATGGGCGAACATTATCTCTGGGGTGGACCTGATCCGACGAGTTGACAATCAAGTAGCATTTGGTTTTACATATCCATTGTTGACTACAGCCAGTGGTAAGAAGATGGGTAAGACTGAATCTGGAGCAATTTGGTTGGACCCAACAAAAACTTCGCCCTACGAATACTATCAGTACTGGGTCAACCTGGATGATGCTGACGTAGCTAATTGCTTAAGACTGCTTACCTATTTGCCGCAAGAACAGATTGAGGAGTTGGAGCAGTTGGAGGGTGCGGATATTCGCAAAGCCAAAGCAGTCTTAGCTTTTGAAACAACAAGCCTGGCACACGGTGAGGAAGAAGCCCGAAAAGCGGAAAAGGGTGCTCAATCAGTTTTTGGGGGTGGTGGGGATCGGAGCCAAGTTCCGGCAACTGAGATTACCCAAACACGAATGGCCGCAGGTATTCTGCTGTTAGACCTATTTGTAGAATTGGGAATTTGCCCAAGTCGTAGTGAAGCCAGACGTTTAATCTATCAAGGTGGTCTTTACTTGAATCAAGAACGGGTTGAAGAATTAGATGCTACTTTGGCTGCTAGTGATTTTGTTGAGGGCGAAGTCCTTTTGAGGGTGGGGAAAAAGCGATACCATAGAATCATTATTCAAGATTGATCTCCATCATTAGAAAATCACGGTTCTGGCTTTAGATATGTCCTTGGAGCAGAGATCAAATGATCAGCTTAAAAATTTTAATACCAACTCGAATGTTACCCAATTTCCTAATCCTTACCATCATCAAAATTCCAATGGTGCTAACTTCTATCTCTTAGAGCTATCACTCAGTTTGAAGCGATATTGGTGGCTATTCTTGGCCAGTGTCCTGATTGCTTTTCTTGGTACTTTGTTTTATTTGGAGTACACTCCAAAAATCTACAGGGCTCGAGTTTCTTATGAAGTCTTTCACCTAAATCAAGTCAACCTTCAGCAAAAGAATGACGAAGGTAGAACAATCGATCTTGAAAAAGAATTCCTAAATCAGTACACAATCGGTCTATTCCAAAAAATTGAGTTTCTTGCGTTCTTTCTAAATCGCACTGGCTTGACCCCTCTGATTCTATTTGATCTGTATGATCCCACCACTGATACCTATGTCTTACCAAACGATTCACTCTCCCCAGATGAATTTGCAGCTGCGTCACTGATTGAAGATGCCAAAACCCCCGTCTTTGTATTTCATACTGAAAATTCATCTGGACTGACTTCGCTAACAGTCCACTTTCGTGACCCAGATCTGGCATCAAGCTTGGCAAATGATGGGTTGCGTTGGGCCAACGACTATCTACTCTCTCTAGAAATTATAAATTTGCAGCGCGAATTAGGTATTCTGAGCCAATCCTTAAGTAAAATGGATTCAAATAAATATATCGAATTGAATTCAGCAGAAAAAAAGCATTCATTCTCTATCAGTCCTTTAGTTCTGGAAAATCTTCAACAGCGGTTGATTGATCGTCAAATTGAGTTGGGTATACTGGAAAAAATACAGCCCAGTGCAGCAAGCATAGCAGGCATGAAATCAGAAATCGGAGTATTGGAGGAAAAACTGGCTGAACTTGGTAACCAAAAAGCTAGCCAGTCAAAGAAATATGGTGGGGAAGCAGAGGAAATTGCAAAGTTGAGGATTCAATTTGCTCAGCATCAAGCGCGATTAGAACTATTGCAGTCAGGCCAACAGCCTCTTGTTAGAATCATTGATCAGGCTATTCCTCCTGAAAATTTCAGTAAGCCCAATGCTCTGTTGATTTTAATTATTTCGTTCGTTGTAGGAATGTTTGGAGGAGTGTTCTTAGTTTTTTCAGTCGATTTTGTTCGCAAAACAAGGCAGCGGCTCTCAGCGAATCCACAGGAACTTACTTTAAAATCGAATACACCATTTTACTCTATTTTCTTCAGTTGAGTAATAACCAGCAAAGTGCCCCCAGAAAATTCGATTCTGACATCTGGCTCAACACTCAGGTTTGAAACACCAGACGGTGGTTTACCGGGATGCAGACTCCTACCAGCAAGCGCATAGTCCAGTCCCCAACTAATAATTTCAGTAACAGGTCCAAAAACTGGAAGAAGGGAAACAGTGGTGCCTAAAGGTAGCACAGCAGACCATCTGCCAGTCGACATGTCTATTCGCTCAGCATCATTCCAAAGGCTGATTTGCAGCAGATTTCTGAAGCCAAAGCAAGAGTCTAGACAGGCCATGAAATGATCTGTCCGGTTCCCTTGCATCCCTAAGAGATGTATGACCTTGCTTCCACGCTGTATACAAAATTCAAGAACCTTTGAAACATCGTTAGTTTCTTGATCATCTATCAGATGCAACTGGGAAGCTTGAAATTGCTTTCGATTTGTTTCAGTAAGTGAATCCAGATCCCCTACTACAAAATCTGGTTTTAGATCCAATGACAATAATCGATTTGCACCGCCATCCGCTCCGATCCTTAAGTCTACTGTATCCCAAAACTGAGCTAATAAGCTTCGAGAAGGAGTCTTTCCGTTCCCCACTACCAATGCTGTTCTTGAATTAGGTCTTATGTCCATCGGTAAACTCTTTCTCGTTCCAACTCCAATTGGAAATGATGGTGATATTACTTTACGAGCTCTGGAAGTTCTTGAAGCTGTCGATGAAGTGATTTGTGAAGAACGGAAGGTTGGCAGCCGCTTTCTCAAGCATCACGGAATTCAACAAAACCTTCGAACCCTCAATGAGCACAATGAGTCAGAGCAGATCAGTGATTTACTTGTTTTGCTAAAAGATGGCAAACAGCTCGCTTTGATTTCTGATGCAGGAACTCCAGTTTTTGCGGATCCAGGGTATCGCTTGATCCAAGCTGTCATCGCAAGCCGTGGTAAAATTGTGTCTTTACCCGGACCTTCTTCGCTGATGACCTCGCTAGTTGTCAGTGGGCTGCCTTGTCAAGACTTTTATTGTGCTGGGTTTCTTCCCCGAAAGACAGAACTGCGTCGAAAGGCCCTGCAAAGCCTGAGGCTTTGGCAGACTACTTTGGTAATTTATGAGGCCCCGTACCGCCTGATTCCCTTATTGAAGGATGTTTCAGCAGAATTGGGGGGGGTGGCAATCTGCAAGTCTTTGCGTACGACTCAGTTATCCAGATGAGAGAGTTTTCAGAGGAAATTTGAAAGAACTATTAGCTTATTGTGAGGCTTCACCATTCAAGGGAGAATTTGTTTTGCTTGTTGATAACAGATTGTATGGTCGGCTCTCTTCTAAATCGGGCAAGGGCTCTAAAACTCGCTCAACTTGACGGCGAGGGGTGTGGCTGGATGGAAAAACTAGGTAGGAGGATTCCCTTGGTAGAGAGATTTGTTCAGGTAAGTAATAGATCAATTCATCCAATTTGACTAGCCCCAAATCACGGCGAGCTAGAAAATCAATGTATTCCGAGCTTGTTCGCAGGGCTTGAACTTCTGCTAGCAGTTCTTGCTCCTGGGCTCGCATCTCCTGCATTTTATGTCGTAAGCGGAAATCTTGATCATTGAGTCTTGAGGTAGCGAGCACTCCGTAATCACCTACTACTCCAACCAATGTCATAATCAATAGAAACCCTATCAGCAGACCCATCATTGAGATGGAACGAACCTCAGTGTCTGATTGTTTGGACTGAATTGCAGATGGTTTTGGGGGATTAAACAAACCCCAAATGTTAAGAACTCCTTCCTTGGCATTTTGTGTTTGTTTTCCCTGCTTCTGCTTCGAATTGGGCAGAGCGGGATGACGCAAGTTTTTCGGAAGCTGGCGGGTCATCCGTTTTCTGTGGTTTCTTTAAGCTTTAAATATTGACGCTGCAGTCTAATTTTCTGCTGCTGGTATTCGTCTTTGTTCAACCGGCCCAACTGAAAATCATCCTCCAATTCGCTGAGTGCACACAACAGGGCGTCAGATTCACTGGTATCTAATTTTGCTTTGACTTTCTGTAGTTCATGCCTTTGGATTCGGCTGAAAAAGAGTGGAAAAGTTACGACTACTATCGTCAGAATAGATAATAGTGTGGTCAAGTAAATGGTCATTCAGATCTCTGAGGTGTGTGCTTCGATCAACTTTCTAGACTCTGGAAGATGCATCATTTCATTCAGTCGATCGTACTGTTGAAGATGCCAATAACCAATAACACATTCAAACCCTGTCGCTATTCGATACTCCTCAACCGTTGCATGCTTAGGCCGTGTTTGTGGCTTATGATTCTTTCCACGTTGAAAAACCAGAAGCTCTTCCTCGCTCAGCATTTCGTACCAAAGGGATGCCAGCTTTGATTGTGTTTGACAGCGAACTAATTTTACCACCCACTGATGCACCTGGCTAGCACTTTGACTTCGTTGTAAAGCATATTGGCGACACCAAAGTTCAAAGATAGCGTCACCTAAGTAGGCCAAACCAAAGTTTGACCACTCTTTCCAGTTCTCACCACTGTTCATCCTGAGGGCAGATCAGGTGGTTGCGTTGAATTCGAAACATACCGTTGTCCATCTCCCTTTCATCTAACACTTGCATGGAGTTTTCTGCAGTCGGGATTCCGAAGCTGCCATCGGCTCTCAAAACAATCTTCTGACCTGGACGGCAATAAAAGATTTCATCACCTCTATCGATCATTACTCCCTTTCTGGGAGTTGGGCCTGGGGCGTCTTCTGGTTTTTCTTGAGCAGATAGGATTTCTCCAAGCGACTGGGATTTGAGCAAGCAAACATATCTCTCATCTCGGCTACCCACAGATTTACTGCTAAGTTGATACAGTGAACTCATCTGATGTATGAGCCTACGTTGGTAGGAGTTCATCGGATCAAATTCTAAAATTTCTTCGTCTTTCTCAAGGAATTCTAGAATCTGCTGATTGATTTCCTTAAGAAATTCTTCGTCTTGGGGGGTTAACTCAGCTTCAATGACCTGAGATTTATCCTGGAATTTGTCTGTCATGTTGATGTGGACTTCGGTCGTTGATTAATTGCCGGGCTTGTCCCGGAGGGATATAAGCTAAGTAATAGTGCTAAAGTAAGAGGTCCTGAGAGGCAATCGAAAAAAGGACTCAAGTTTTGTTTCAAATGGCCGATAGGTCAACTAAGGCAAAAACTTGGCTCCATAAATTCCTTGAGAATCTGGAGCTAGATTCTGTCCAAAGTGCAATAAGTTTGCCCAGTCTCTGAGACGTGAGGCAGCCTGCTGTGCCTTGGGCTTTTAATCATCAAGGGGGCCTATGCCTCAAAATCAGACTTACTCTAATCTTTACACAATTGGTTTCTTGGTAACTCTAGGAACGATGACCTTCGGAATGTACTACTTTTACAGTGGTTTGGGGAAGGTCAGCTATCAAACCTACAGTGGCTTTGAAACAGTTACTTATTATCTTGATAAGCAAAAGTACGATCTGTACTTTAACGGTCTCATTTACTGCGGATGCTTCGCTTTCGCGCTCCTACTGCTAACTGCAGCGATTCTTGTGCCTAGCCCGGCACAATTGCAGCGCAGGCAAGCTCAAACCTATCCGTATGGTGCTCAACTTGGTTCAGCGCCAATTAGTCAGTCTGCTCCAGTTGAAACAACCCCGCAGCAAGCCAGAGTCAGCGAAGCAAACAATTCTCCTGAATCAAGTCCGCCATTGGAACTGGAACCAGATTTCGATTTTGCAGTGGATGACAGCCTCATGGGGGATCTCGAATTGAAAAATTGAACCTGAGTTGGCTGACGAAATATGTGATTAATGGAAGTCTTGGATAAATTTGATCTCAAGGCTTCCGGTCAGGTTTTCACCATTCAAGAAGCCAGTTCGAATGTCCCTCCTCATTTCTCTCCTCATTGCTTATATCCTTGGGAGTATCCCATTTGGACTGTTGATTGGCCGATTTTGGTTGGGAGTTGACGTCCGCCACCAAGGTAGTGGCAACATTGGTATGACCAACGTGATGAGAGTCGGTGGAAAATTACCGGGTGCGCTAACATTTATCCTAGATTTTGGTAAAGCGTGGCTTGCGGTTATGATAGCGGCGGTACTTCTGGCGGAAGAGTCAACGCCCGAACCCGCATTGGGAATCCTAATGCTCGTGGGAGCTTTCACAATTCTTGGACATGTTTTCCCAGTTTTTCTGAGCTTTAAGGGTGGAAAGGGGATTTCTTGTCAAATTGGAACGCTACTGGCGGTCTACTATCCGTTAGCTTTAGTCGGCATGGGAACGTGGTTACTAATGTTTGCTTGGAAAAAAATATCAAGCCTCTCTGCAATTGTGATGCTTTGCGTATTGCCGCCTGCTAGTTTAGTTTTGCCAGGCATGATTTGGGATCTCCCAACGTGGGATCTAAGTACAATTCAGTTTGCTTTGAGTCTCCTTCTACTGTATAGCCATCGCGATAATCTTCGTCGACTACGTGAGGGTAGCGAAAGTACTTTGCAAGGCCCTTCTTCGACCACTTCATCTCAGAGATCAAAATGAACTTTAACCTTGTCCAACCCCTGCGCTTTTTCTTTGGTGGGGGAATTTACCACCATGTCGCAAACCTAACGGTGGTAATCATGGCCTTGGCTATCCTGTATTTGGTAGGGCTTAAAATTTGGCCAGTATCGTTTCTTTTGTGGGTGAGCTTAATTGTTTTCGCTTCCATTGTCATTTGGCGGGCGGGAGATTTTTTTCAGCCAGCTGCGGATTACGTTCAGGAGAAACACAAGCTCCCTGAATCCATTAAAGCAGCAGTGATTGACGCTATTGCGAGTTCATTCCCAGAATTTTGTGTTGCTGTCATTGCAGTAATTTTATTGGGGCGTGCTGAAGTGGGTATTTCCTCAATTGTAGGTTCTGCCCTCTACAATGTCTTAATCATTCCAGCTGCTGCTGGCCTTGTTGCTAAAGGCCCAATGAAAATTGGTAAGGAAGTGGTGTGGAGGGACAGCTTGATGTATTTTGGTGTAGTCATTTTGTTGCTCGTGGCTCTTTTAGCCTTCCCAAATGCTTGGGGCCTTGGTGTTGCAGCATTGTTTATTCTTGCTTATGTGGGCTATATCTTTTGGTTGAACATCGATTATCGCAAACACAAAAGAAATTTGGCTCATGAGGACACTGATGTGAGTGTTACAGAGGACGCTGATGCGAGTGATGAAGGTGAAGAATCGGAGCTGGAAATTCGGGATGAATCGCACGCATGGAAGTGGATTTTGGGAATGATGCTGGTGATGGGCTTAGCCTCACACATTTTGGTTGAAGCCTCCATCCAACTTGGTGATCTTCTTGGTATTGATGCAGTGATCATGGGCTTCATTGTAATCGCAGCAGGAACTTCGGTGCCGGACACGGTACTCTCAGTCCTGAGTGCAAAAAGGGGCAACTATGATGCTGCGATCTCCAACGTATTCGGCAGCAATATTTTTGATATATGTATTTGCCTCAGTGTCCCAATCCTACTGGCGTTAGTGTTGACCGGGGCTGTTACTCCAGTGAATTTACCACAGATTGAATTAGTGTATATGCTAGTTGGCGCTACTGCATTGGCAATCTATCTCTTTTGGAGTGACAATTATACGCTTACCAAAACAAAATCTACGATAATGTTTGGTATTTACTTGCTGATTATTTTAGTTGCAATGGCTCTGTAATTGATATGTCCTCTGTTTTCGACCTGTGCCAATTTTTGAATTCATCCCCGACGCCGTTCCACGCAGTTCAGTCGATTAAACATCAACTAATTGACAAAGATTTTCAAGAGTTGCGGGAAAGTCAACTTTGGGAGACGATGAGGGGTGGAAAATACTATGTAACCCGAGGTGAAACCAGCATTGTGGCTTGGGTTCAGGGAGAATCTTTTCCAGATCATGGAGCTCACATTATTGGAGCCCATACTGACAGCCCCAATTTAAGACTTAAGCCCCACCCAAACATTACTCGCAATGGTTACCGTCAGTTAGGGGTGGAGGTGTATGGTGGAGTCTTGCTTGGAACGTGGACCGACAGAGATTTATCTTTGGCAGGAAGAGTCTTCATTGAGTCTGCAAATGGGTTGAAAACTCATTCGCTTCTTTGTGACCGACCACTGATCAGGATTCCACAGCTTGCAATCCATCTTAATCGTGAGGTTAACGAGAAGGGTTTACAACTTAATAGGCAAAAACACCTGCCCCCCATTTTGACCAAGAGTCAAAACTGGGAAACTGATGATGCCCTGAAGTTCTGGCTTGCAGAGGAATTGGATTTGGATGGGAGCAAGATCCGTAGTTGGGATTTAAGTCTTTACGACACCCAATCTGCTGAGTGTTGGGGCCCAAATCTGGAATTCATTGCCTCGGCACGTTTGGACAACTTGTTCTGTTGTTTCACAGGGTTGCAAGCGCTTTGTAAATCTCGCTCAGCTAAACCTTGGACTCAGGTTTTGGTTTGTTACGATCACGAAGAAATTGGCAGTCAAACAACGGAAGGTGCTCATTCTTCTTTTCTGGAATTTGTTATCAGAAGATTAGCGGAGCAGACTGAATGTAGACAAGCCTACGAACGGGCAGTAGCTAATTCGATTCTTGTCTCTGCAGACATGGCGCACGCTGTTCACCCAAATTATTCAGAACAGCACGATCCCAATCACTTCCCACAAATGAATGAGGGGCCAGTCATCAAGCGAAATTCTCAGGGCCGTTACGCTACCTCTGCAAAAACGGAAGCCTGGTTTGAGCAAATCTGTTATGAGAGTAATGTCCCAGTTCAAAAATTTGTGATGCGTACCGATCTGGCGTGTGGTTCCACGATTGGTCCGATCACTGCTGCACGCCTTGGAGTAGAAACCGTTGATGTAGGTGCTGCAATGCTTGCCATGCACTCAATCAGAGAGACTTGCGGCTCTCTAGATGTAGATTACCTAATCAAAGCCTTCCAAGCCATTTATGAAGAACACCTCCCTGTTACCAACTGAAATGATTCCTGCAAATAATTGAACTAGTTCTCAAAAGTCCTGAATTCCCATCAAGAATTTGCCTTAATGGAGTTCGCCAAGATCCAGCAAAACTACCTTCCTTCATCCACCTCTGTAATATTTCCTTAAACAGCTCTCTGGTTTCATCCACTATTTTATCCTACTTTAAACATCCTAAGACTTCTCTCTATGATTTAGATCTAATTAAAATGTGGGTGATGGATCTCTTAATTTGATTGGATGATGTGAATGCGAGAATACAAATTAATTTTGATTATCTTTGGTTCGCTGGCTCTTATTGGCATTTCATTGCTTGGATTTTATCTGCCAGAACCGCCTGCTCATGGTAGTGGTAACCTAAATGTCGCAGAGGCATTAGGGGGCGGTGATGTATCTGGCTACGCGCGTGCGCTAGAGCCGCGTCTTTTTTCATTTCCCCAAGATCACGCTGATCATCCAGAATTTCGAAATGAATGGTGGTATTTTACTGGGAATCTTCAAACTTCATTTGGACGCCCCTTTGGTTTTCAAGTGACCTTGTTTCGAAATTCGCTTGTGCCAGAACTTCCTGAACATTCAGGTTCACCTTGGAGAACCAATCAACTCTATATGGGGCATTTGGCTCTTTCTGACATTCATGAAGATCGTTTTTACCATGCTGAACGTTTTCAGCGTGCTGCTTTGGGCCTGGCTGGTACGGAATCAAATCCTCTAAAAATTTGGTTAGATGATTGGGAAATTAAAGGAGTGAGTAGTGATCCCATGAGATGGGTATTACTTGCTAAGACGGAGGAATTTGGGATCAAACTTGATGTGACTCCAAGTAAGCCATTGGTGCTCCAAGGAAATCAGGGACTCAGCCAGAAAGGAAAAGAACCAGGCAACGCCTCTTATTACTATTCTTTCACTAGAATGAGCGTAAGTGGTGAGGTGTTCACTCCTCAAGGAACCTATGATATTACTGGCTCAAGTTGGCTGGATCGTGAGTGGAGCACAAGTGTCCTTGAGTCAAACCAAGTAGGTTGGGACTGGTTCGCATTGCAACTGAATGATGGGACAGATTTGATGTACTATCAACTGCGTGATAAATCTGGAAAACCAGATGAACAAAGCTCAGGTAAATTGGTCAAACCAAATGGAGAAAGTCGAAATCTGATTTTTGAAGAAGTAGCTCTCAAAGTCATTGAATTTTGGAAAAGCCCTAACAGTGGAACATCCTATCCAGCTGGGTGGGCCTTGAAGCTACCCTCTGAAAATCTTGAACTAGAAATTGCACCTAGAATGAGTGACCAGGAATTACAAACTACAGTTTCCTATTGGGAAGGATCAGTTAGTGTCCAAGGCACTCAGAATGGACAACCCATACAAGGGGTGGGGTATGTGGAGATGACCGGCTATAGTCAATTAATGAACTCAATAGATGGGTCTTAGATAAACTCTCTCAGCATATTAGAAATAATTATTTTGGATAATGCTCATCGACTTAAGAATTGATAACCAGAAGCAATGCTTGTTTTTTTGTTAGCACTCAAACATAATGAGTGCTAACAAAAAATTATTTATCGGAGAATTTTATGGATCCGCGAAAATTCACGGAAAAATCGCTGCTTGCCTTAGAGGTATCTCAAAACGAAGCGATTCGAAGACAAAACCCTCAGATTATTAGTATTCATCTTTTGTACGCACTCGTGGTTCAAAAAAATGGTTTAATTCCGCAATTGTTGGAAAAGATGGAAATTGTCTTAACCACTTTTCAGATGCAGCTGGCACACCAGTTAGATTCATTACCTACCCTCAGTGGACCCTCCTCAACCCAAGTTAGTGGCTCAGGGGAACTAAATCAGGTACTAGTCAATGCTGAAGAAAAATCCAAGCAGATGGGGGATTCCTTCATTAGTGTCGAGCATCTGCTTTTATCATTAGTGGATGAGGGCAAGAGGGGTAGTGCCGGACGTTTTTTGGCGGGCTGCGGAATTACCAAAGAGAGAGTTTGCAAGACATTGGAAGAAGTTCGAGGCCATCAAAGAGTTAATTCACAAAACCCTGAAGAAAACTACCAAGCTCTGGAAAAATATGGGCAGGAACTCACCAAGCATGCTCTAGAAGGCAAACTTGATCCGGTAATTGGAAGAGATGACGAAATCCGCAGAGTTACACAGGTTCTCTCTCGTCGTACAAAGAACAATCCAGTGCTGATTGGGGAACCTGGTGTTGGTAAAACTGCAATTGCAGAAGGTTTGGCCCAACGAATTGTTCGCAATGATGTTCCTGATAGCTTGAAAGACAAACGTATAATATCCTTGGACATGGGGGCCTTGATTGCCGGTGCCAAGTATCGGGGTGAATTCGAAGAACGCCTGAAAGCTGTTCTTCAAGAGGTGCAGAAATCTGATGGTGAAATCATTCTTTTTATAGATGAATTACATACTGTAGTTGGAGCAGGTAAGACCGAAGGTGCTATGGACGCCGGTAATTTGCTAAAGCCCATGCTAGCTCGAGGAGAATTACATTGCATTGGCGCAACCACGCTGGATGAATACCGGAAACATATCGAAAAAGACCCTGCTCTAGAGCGTCGGTTTCAACAAGTTGTGATTGATCAACCAAGTGTTGAAGATACCATTTCAATTTTGCGTGGTCTGAAAGAACGCTATGAAATTCACCACGGTGTCCGGATCAAGGACAATGCGCTAATTGCAGCATCTACTCTTTCCAATCGCTATATAGCTGATCGCTTCCTACCTGATAAGGCTATTGACTTGATGGATGAAGCGGCTGCAAAACTTAGGGTTGAGATCAATTCAATGCCTGCAGAGATGGACGAAATTTCGAGAAGAATTCTGCAACTCGAAATTGAAAAAGCAGCTTTAAAGAAAGAAAAGGATTCAGCTTCTATCCACCGTCTCGAGGTCCTCAGTCGTGAGTTGGCAGATTTGCAGAACAAAATGGATACGCTGACTCTTCAATGGAGTAAGGAAAAAAAATCATTACAATCCTTGAACGATTTGAAAAAGCAGCTCGAGGAAACCCGTCTTGCAATTGAAAAGGCAAAGCGGAACTACAATTTAGAGGAAGCTGCCAAATTGGAATATGGAGTTTTGAGAGATCTGGCGAATCAGCTTAGACAAGCCCAGATGGTTGCAGAACAGCATCAAAACCAACTCTTACGAGAAGTAGTAAGCAGCGAAGATATTGCAGAGATTGTGGCTAGATGGACCGGAATTCCAGTTAGTAGAATGTTGGAAAGTGAGAATGAGAAATTGCTACTCCTACCTGAACATTTACAACAGCGTGTTGTAGGACAGCATCAAGCGATTGAGACTGTTTCAGATGCAGTACTAAGAGCTCGTTCCGGCATCAATGATCCAAAACGGCCCCTCGGCAGTTTCATTTTTCTTGGACCAACTGGGGTGGGTAAGACCGAACTAGCACGTGCACTATCAGAGTTCCTCTTTGACGATGAACAAAGCATGGTGCGGATCGATATGTCAGAGTATATGGAAAAACATGCTGTAGCTCGACTGATCGGAGCTCCCCCGGGATATGTCGGTTACCAAGAAGGAGGTCAGTTGACCGAAGCAATTCGACGCAGGCCCTACAGTGTGATTCTCTTCGACGAGATTGAAAAGGCCCATTATGATGTCTTCAATATTTTACTGCAGATTTTGGAGGATGGCCGCCTTACAGACTCTCAGGGCAGGACCGTAGATTTTCGAAATACACTTATTTTGATGACTTCCAATCTCGGTTCTACAAGAATCATGGAGCAGACTCGTAATAAAGTGGATTTCCAATCCATTCGTCAGTCTGCTCTAGCCGAGTTGAAGGGACACTTCCGTCCAGAGTTCCTCAATCGTGTCGATGACACAATTGTATTTCATCCTTTACAGCAAGAAGATTTGCTAGAAATTGTTCAGATACAGCTGCAAAGATTACAGAAGAGACTAGATGATCGCAGAATTGAACTAGAGATGAGTCCAGACGCAATGAAACTACTCAGTGAAACAGGATTTGAAGAATTTTACGGCGCACGTCCCCTTAAACGAGCAATTCAGAAGGAACTAGAGACTCCTTTGGCAAGGGCACTTCTCTCAGGCACCATCAAAGATGGACAGAAACTCAATGTTCAACTGAAAAATGGAAGAATTCAGTTTAACCCTGTTGGTATAATTTAATCTCGCGTTATTTAGGTTGAAGCGTCGAGATGTGTTCAAGAGTCAGCTGGCTGCTTTTGGATCGAACTTGCCAACCCTTTCCAATCTCCCAACACCAGGGACTACTTGGAGATTTCTTGATCTGTCTGGCTAAACCCTGTAATCGCGCAAAGTTAGGATTAAGATTATTCATTTTTAACCAGTGATGAAGAATCTCCCAACAGACCAGGTCTGATAATTGGATTAATTCTAGGTTGCAAATTTTCAGGTAGTTAGCTTCTTGAATACATACTTTTAACCAGAGTCTTTCTCGTTCTGCTTGAAGGTGTTCCCGCAAAGCTGAACTTTGTTGGGAGAGTTCTTCGAGCCTTTGCTCCAATGCTCCTCCAGCAACTTGTTGCAGTTTAGGAATCGCCTTATGCCTTAGAAAATTTCTAGTGTATTTGTTCTCTGCATTGCTTGAGTCTTCTGTCCAGATTTTATCCTGCTGCAGGAGGTAATCTTTGAGTTCCAGTTTTGTGAAAACTAGTAATGGACGGAGCCAGTGACCCTGCTTTACACGCATTCCCTCTAAATTGCTAAGGTGTGTCCCACGTAACATTCGATGTAAACGAGTTTCTAATTGATCTCCCCTATGGTGGCCTTGCACAATGAAAGAAAGTTTCAACAATTTACAGAGATGTTCCGCTTCCTGACGTCGCCATTCTCGTGCTGCTGCTTGAAAACCACTGGTCAACTGCTTCAAGCCCATATGGATTCGTAGATGGATGGGAATTCGGAGCAATTTGGCCTGTTTTTCAACAAAGACTGCATCATTATGGGCCTCAGTTCGGACTCCGTGATTGCAGTGGAGAATATGAAGATAGGAAGAAGGGATGATTTCTTTGAATAGGTGCAGAAGTGCCATCGAGTCGCTTCCTCCACTTACGCAAATAAGAAAGTGGCTTTGAGGAGAGACCTCAGCTTTTCTTAACTCGTGCCAGAGTCTCTGAGCGAGAGGGGAGCGACGCTTCAACGGAGAATCGCTTCCAGAGATAGAGTTGCCTTGAGAGCCATCGGATGATTTGGATATTCTTCAATCAGTGCTTTCCAGATAGTATATTTGCGAGAGTCATCCTGCAAATCACCAAAAGCTTTCCCCAGCGAGAAAAGAGCTGAGGGTAAGTGCTGACTTTGTGGAAAATTACGAATCAGTGTGCTCAAGTGAGAAGCCGCTTGTTTTGGATAACCACTATGCAAAAAACCATTACCCAAAACCATTAGTAAATCATCTTTACGATATTCGTTTTTCCCAGTTAACAAAGGTTTTAGCTGGTCAACAGCCCGGTTAATATCTCCCGATTGTAGAGCCAGTAGTCCAATGACCAGTAGCTCGCTATCTCCAGGATTTTGACTCGCTGGTGCCAATGCGAGTTTGGTTCGTTTCAGATCTCGATGAAGATTATCTACCTCCCTCTGAAGTTGCTGAAGGCTCTCTGCAATCACGCGAATGTCTCTACGCACTTCATCAAGATATTCGACGGCAAGTGGAAGACGGTTTAACTCTCCTTGTGTCATTGCTTGTTCAGCGGTCAATCCTTGAAGGGTCTTAAGAATTTTATCTTGCCGCTCCAAGTTTGCTTGCAGATTTGCGACTTGTCTATCGAGATTCGATTGTGCTGAAGCAGGTGAACGGTGCCCAATGAGTGAGGCACAAAAAAGGAGAATGATGAATATTTGTGGCGTTTGTCTCATAAAAACCTATTTGCTCCATGCTGGAGCTGTTTCCGCAACACCAGCTGGTTGATTGGTGACACGAATTGTGCGACCTCCATAAGCTGACATAAAATAAAGTTTATGGACTCCCCCACGTCTTGAACTGAATACGATTTGCTGTCCATTTGGAGACCAGTCAGGTTGCTCCGAATTAAATGGTCCAAAGGTTAGTTGTTGAATCTGATTGGTGTCGAGGTTGTATTTAAAAATCTGAAAATATTTTTCATGCTGAGCTTCAAAAAGCAATTGACGACTATCCGGAGACCATCGAGGTGCGCTCGAATATTTGCCTTCAAAAGGCAGGCTTTTTACTTCCCGACTTTCAATGTCGTAAAGGTAAATTCTAGGTTGTCTAAATCGCTGTCGATCAGAGACAAAAGCTATTGTTTGACCATCTGGTGACCATGCGGGAGAAGTTTCGAGACTTGGCCACCTGACAAGAGGAAACATTTCACCACTTTTTAAGTCATACCGGAAGATGTCCGCATTTCCACCTTTCATTACAGTAACGAGGATCTCTTCACCATTAGGACCCCAAGACCCTCCAATTGGTTGAATTTCTCTTGGAAATCGTAGCAGCCTTGCCTGTGGACGATCTACCGGTTGCAGAGCTAACTCGGTGGAAGTGGTTGTAAAGTGGGTGTAGAGCAGGATTTGGCCATCAGGTGACCAATGTGCAAGATTGGAGGCACCCAATTCGTAGGATAATCGTTCGTCTACTTTACCATCAAAGTCTATAAGGCGAATCTGCTTATTGCTTCCTTTTGGCTTTGCAGTGTAGGCGATCCGACTTTGACCTAAACCAGGAACATTTAGAACTTCCTGAATCATTTGGTCAGAAAGCTCGCGAGCGGCTTGCTGCAGATCATTATTCCTGATTGTGATTTTAAAATTTCTACGAATGCGTTGTTCTTTGAGATCTTTCAGAATCCCCTGCACGGTCTGGCGTTGATTACTGAATTGCAAATCCCAAACGAAGGCTATCTCGCTGGCGGCTGCAACTACGGGATCAACTACGCTGAAGAATAGGGTCCGCTCAAGATTCTCTCTAATCACATTATAAAGGCTTTTGCTGCTTACTCCAGGAGGGGTTGTTACTAAGACAACCTGCAAAGGACGAAACCTAGGGCTATTCACATCAAAATAGTCAACTCCATGTGAATTCCTTGAGATGCCGGATAAAACAAAGAAAAGTAGGATAATGCGAAAGATCTTCATGATCAGAATTGAAATTGCTTTGGACTGAAACGAACACCAAATTCGTAAATGGGCAGCGTGTATGAATCTGGAAGAGGTGGAAACATACGCAAGTCACGAATCAGAGTAAGTACTGAATTGTCGAGAGCTTTGTTTCCAGAGATATCCTCAACTCGGTATTTCATGACTTTTCCGTTGGGCTGCACAGTAAAGCGTACTACTACCGTCAAATTGCTGTCAACCAGGTGAAATGGCACATCCCAAAGGGCGAGGATAACATTGTTGATTTGCTCAGAGTAGGCCAAAGCCTCCTGATGACTTAGTTGCTCGCTTGTTGGAGCAGCCTGCATTGCTGACATGAGTGTTGGAGCACCGATAGGAACCAACGCTGTACCAGCCAGTAGTTCAAATAGATTGTCTTCAATGCGTTTGGGTAAGGAATTAACAGGTGGTGCTTTAGGTGGAAGTTGGGAGGCTGATGAAATGATTGCAGCTAATTTTTTATTATTTTGCAACAAGTTAGAACCGCTTCTACCAACGATTTTGGACGAATTTTTTGGTTTGGCTAGAGGTGAGCTTTTACTGCTCCGTTTTTGTATGGGAAGTTTAGAAGGCGAGGGCTGAACTGGGGGTTTAGTTGTGTCAGTTTTTTCTTCAGCAAATCGTTTAGTTGCTCTCTGGGTCTGAAAATTTTCAGGATTGTCCAAAAACTCTTCTATTTGTTTGCTAGCCTTTGTCAAGCTGTTATCTTGTGGTTTGGGGGGTGTTGGTTTTAGGTCATTGTTATCCTTTCTAGTCTTGGCAACTTCAATTTTCTTAGATTTCTTCGAAGTTTTTTTTTCTTTTGGTTGCTCTTTGGAAGTGGGGCGTTTGAGCTGGCTTTTTCCAAGTTTAGGAATTGCATTCAGTGATAAGAGAGGAACAATGGTTTTGCGATTACTGCCAGTAGCTGGTTTAGCTCCTATGAGCAACAGTAAAAAACCGAAATGAAGTAGGATTGATAATAATAATGGCCAGCGATATGGTCGTAACCAGCGTAAGGTTCGCATGTTCTCAAAAAACCTTTGCCTTCATTCAAGCATTACCAAGACAGGCGAGAAGATAAATTATGAAAAAAGTAGTTGGAATCAGTAAAAATCAATTTGGCCTGACGGTCAGATTCCCTAATAATAATTTTGTCACCCAATTTCAACGGAATTTTTTCACCACCATCAGCAGCTAGGAAAATATCTGTTTCACGAGTTTCTTTGCTGACCTCCAAGCAAACTAGGGAATCATGAGTCACAACCAGAGGGCGCGAACGAAAATCATATTCATTCAACCCAGTGATGATCATGCAGCGCAATTCAGGCATGACAATTGGAGAACCAGCAGCCATCAGATAAGCAGTACTCCCAGTTGCTGTACCGATGATGACCCCATCCCCTCGGATTCTTCGGATGTTTTTTTGATTGATTGAAAGATCGACTGTTAGCATTCGAGTTGTACCTTTGAGGACAATCTCATTGACGGCATGCAGTTGACCATTTGGATGCTCACAACGAATCATGGATCGATGGCTGATTACATACTGGCCACTTAGTACCTGGCGCAAGGCAGTTTCCAGTTCCTCACGATTACTCGCTGTGAGAAATCCAACATTGCCAAAGTTGATAGCTAAAACAGGACAATATGAAAAGTGACTCAATGCATAGAGTACTGTCCCATCCCCACCAACAGTGATCAGCATATCCAGTGGGTTGATTGCATCAGAATCCCAATCAAGTAAATGAGTTTGAATACCGTTTGCTCTCAAGATTTTGGATATCTGAAGACTAATCTCTTCTTGTTGGATAGAGTCATTCAAAAGGACACCAACGTTTCTAAGATGGAGGGGATAAAATTGAGAGAGGTGTTTCATGCTGAGGCTATTCTTTCGGCTAACGGAAATCCGATGTCTGGGCCTTGCATGGGGGGTGTCGTACCTTGCACATCCATGACAAGTATGAAAGCATCAAAATATAAGAAAAACGCTGGTATAATTCATTTATCTGGTATGATAAGTTTATTAGTTAAGATCAGTCTGCGCCAAAAAAATCGCAAACCTAAAATGGCGCAACTAAATCATTTACAATCCTAAGTTTTAATGGAGATTGAACTGTGAATTCAATGATTCGTAGTTTGGGAATATGGTTGATCATAGGTCTGGTAATGTTGTTTCTTTTCAACATGATGGGTTCTCAATCTGGAAACGAACAGAGGATTTCCTTTACGGAATTCATGGACAAGGTAGAAACAGGCTCTGTCTTAGAAGTTGTTGCTCAGGGTAATAATGTGATCGGTGTCACAGATGGGAATCAACGCTTTCAAACACAGGTTCCTGATTATCCTGGCTTGTACCAAAACCTTCGTGAAAACAATGTTAGAATTCGTGTGAGCCCTCCGGAGAGCGGCAACGTGTTTCTGGCAATTTTGAATAGTTGGTTCCCAATGCTATTAATTATTGGGATTTGGATCTTTTTCATGAGACAGATGCAAGGTGGAGGCAATCGCGCAATGAGTTTTGGAAAGATCCGAACTCAGGTAACAGAGAAAAAAGATAATCCGATTACTTTTTCAGATGTTCAGGGAATCGATGAAGCTCGTGATGAGTTGGGAGAAATCGTTGATTTCCTTTCAGATCCAGATAAGTTTCGGGACCTTGGTGGGGAGATTCCACGAGGTGTCTTGTTGATGGGAGATCCTGGTACTGGAAAAACATTATTAGCAAAAGCGATCGCTGGTGAAGCCGGTGTTCCTTTCTTTAGCATCAGTGGCTCTGATTTTGTGGAAATGTTCGTAGGTGTAGGTGCGAGCCGTGTTCGGGATCTCTTCGAGCAAGGAAAAAAGAATGCGCCATGCATCATTTTTATAGACGAGATCGATGCAGTAGGAAGGGCTCGGGGAGCAGGACTCGGAGGGGGTAATGATGAAAGAGAGCAAACTCTCAACCAGCTCTTAGTTGAAATGGATGGCTTCGCTCCAAACGAGGGAATTATTGTAATTGCGGCAACGAACAGGCCTGATGTGCTGGATCCAGCACTAATGAGGCCTGGTCGATTTGACAGGCATGTGGTTGTTCCAACCCCAGATTTGCGTGGTCGTGAAAGTATTCTGAAAGTTCACACTAAGCAAATACCACTGTCATCAGATACTGACCTGCAAACCATCGCACGTGGAACACCTGGATTCACTGGGGCAGATTTGGCTAATCTCGCAAACGAAGCGGCTTTGTGGGCAGCCCGTAATGATAAACTTCAAGTTGATACCGGTGATTTTGAATACGCTAGAGACAAGGTTTTAATGGGTGCTGAGCGTCGAAGCCTTCTCATTACCGATCATGAAAAGCGGACGACAGCTTACCACGAGGCTGGCCATGCAATTGTAGCAGCTGCAATTCCCGAAGTGGATCCTGTTCACAAGGTTACAATAATACCAAGGGGACGAGCGCTGGGGCTGACCCAACTCTTACCATCTGAAGATCATCATAGCTATTCAAAGAAAAAACTGGTTGGACAACTAGCTATGATCATGGGAGGCAGAGCAGCAGAACATCTAGTTTTTAATCGCTTCACAACTGGTGCCTCTGATGATCTTAAAAAAGCTACTGAGATTGCCCGAAAAATGGTTTGCCAATGGGGAATGAGTGAAGAACTCGGACCGTTGACTTATTCGGAGGAGCGCAACGCTTACCTCGGGCGGGATATGCTTCAGCACAAGTGGTTTAGCAATGCGTCTGTGAAGATGATCGACAAAGAAGTTCGAAGCTTGCTCCATGAGTCCTATCAAAGAGCTTTCAGTCTTCTGGAAACGAACCGACAGGTACTAGACTATTTGGCAGAACAACTGATTGAGTCAGAAACAATCGATGGAAATTTAGTTCGTGAAACTCTAAAAAAATCCCCTGCTATCAACTGACCAAGGAAAGCTTACCAAATGGACTTTTGGAATCTAGTACCACTTCGTTGGCAAGATCTGATTGACATCCTTCTGCTTTCCTTTCTCTTCTATCGTATTCTACTATTGATCAAGGGCACCCGAACTATCCCGATGTTGATGGGGATGATCATCCTGCTGGTGCTTTATCTGGTAGCTAGGTTTTTCCAGCTTGATGCCACGGGTTTGCTTATGGATAACTTGGCAAATTCATTAGTACTGGTGCTGGTTGTTTTGTTTCAAGCTGATATCCGGAACGCACTGGCCCAATTTGGGTTGATTACGCTTTTTCGGGACAACCGAGCCCAACAGCAAGATGTTGCGGAAAGAGTTCTTGCAGCCTGTCGGACCATGGCTAGACGCAAGATTGGAGCTTTAGTAGTTTTTGAGAAGGAAGTGGGGCTCCGGAATTTTACTGACCGTGGGACCCCAATTAATGGTCTTGTTAGCGAAAGCCTATTGCTGAGCATCTTCCATCCAACATCTCCATTGCACGACGGTGCTGTGATCTTGAGCAGAAAGGGAGACTTGGTCGCAGCCAAGTGTATCTTGCCAGTTTCAATGAATCAAAACCTCTCAACAATGCTGGGTACACGGCATAGGGCAGCACTTGGTTTGACAGAAGAAACTGACGCTGTGGTCTTGATTGTCTCAGAGGAGCGAAAGGAGATCAGCCTGGGTTTTCAAGGTCAGCTTATGAGAGAAAGTGAGGTAGATCTTAAGCAAATGTTATTCAGCTTGCTCAGTGGCAAGACAACCTCAATCAAAACAAAGAAATCAACTGCAGAAGAAGATATTCTCCTTGACGACAGCTTCTCCATTAGCCGAACGGGAGAATCATCACCAAATTCCGCAGCTACTTCATAACCAAGTTCCATTCCAAGCTGGCATGCGGAACAATCTGCCATTCAAGATCCTTGCGATCGTCCTGGCCCTAACTGTTTGGTTCCTCGCTAAACAAGAGGAAAAACCAGTTCAGGTCAGCTTTTTCGCTCCCATTATTTTCACAAATCTACCACCAATGCTACGAGTGTCAGTGAACCCGACCCAAGTCAATGTCTCTGCCACTGTAAGCCAGCGTCGAAGTAGCTCTCTGAATCCTGCAGAAATTCGGATGCTACTTGATCTGGAGACAGCACGTCCCGGGACTTATACATTCCCAGTTGAAACAGATGGTCTTCAGACACCCGTCCCTCTGAATATTGAGAAAATTGCACCGACTCAGGTAGAATTAGTAATTGAAGAGTTGATCGAAAAGGAGCTTCCTTTACAAGCTCGCTACAGCGGACAACTGGGAGCAGGCTATCTTTTAGAGCAGATTGAGATTGTTCCCCAAACTGCTAGAATTCGGGGCCCTAAACGCTTGCTGGATCCACTTTCTCAGTTAATGACCAGAGAGATTGATCTAAATAATCTAGTCAGTACCATCGACATGATAGTCAAAATTGATTTGCCTTCTCAAGAATTTCAGATCGTGAATCAGGGGATTGATTATTACACCGCACATATTACTTTGGCAGCTTTACCAGTCAAGAAACGCTTTGACAATGTACCGATTTACTTTAGAAATTCCGAATATGTTTCATTGATCAACCCCAGTACCTTCAATTTGTTTCTTGAAGGTCCACCTGAGGTGGTGAATTCGCTCAATAGCAGTGACGTATACGGAACACTAGACTTACTTGAGTACGTTCCAGGTAGTTATCAAATGACGCCTAAACCTGTTGTACCAAGGCAAGTTAGTGTGTTACAGCAGTGGCCAATCATTTCTCTATGGGTCAAGTCAACCCAACTCTCTGACTCGGAAAAAAAGGAAAATGAACGATTGGTTGAAGAATTGACAACCCCATATCCCTATCCTCCTGAGCCCTGAAAGGTTTCAATGATCGCTCTGCATGTCAATGTAGATCATATTGCTACTGTGAGGCAGGCCAGACGTGCCTCAGAACCAGATCCTGTAACGGCAGCTGCCTTGGCTGAAGTTGCTGGTGCAAACGGCATCACCGTTCACTTGCGTGAAGACCGACGTCATATTCAGGATCGGGATGTTTGGGTTTTGAGGGAAACTGTTCAAACTGTTTTGAATTTGGAAATGGCAACAACTGCAGAAATGCTGAAGTTTGCAATTGAGATTCAGCCTGACGTCGTAACAATAGTTCCTGAAAAGAGAGAGGAAGTAACTACCGAGGGTGGTTTGGACGTTGTTTGTGGAGGGGATGATTTGAAGAAAGCCATTGGTGAGCTACGAGATAATGGAATGAGAGTGAGCTTGTTCATAGATCCTGACATGGAGCAAATTCAAAGCAGTGCCAAATTAGGAGCAACAGATATTGAGCTGCATACTGGCCCCTATGCTCATGCTAAAGAAAGTAATAAAATTCTTTCTCAGGCCTTCCAAAAACTAGAAGGTGCTGCTTTGGAAGCTCATCGGCTAGGGATGCAAGTGAACGCGGGTCATGGGTTGACTTATCAAAATACTCAGCAGATCTGTCATCTTTCACACCTAAGTGAACTGAATATTGGTCATAGTATTGTTAGTAGAGCAGTCGTTGTTGGCTTCGGGCCCGCGGTTCGAGAGATGAGAGAGTTGATTAATCATCAGGAACTTAATCTTGGTTATGGGGACTCGGGAACCTCATGAAAGACATTATTATTGAGTATTCGCCGCAAGAGATTCGTGTTGCAACTCTAGAGGCGGATACATTGACTGAACTTTACCATGAGAGACCACAAGAGAGGCGGCTAGTTGGGAACATTTACAAAGGGCGGGTAGTGAAAGTCTTACCGGGAATGGAATCCGCGTTCGTAGATATTGGTGAAGAGCGATCGGCATTTTTCTACATCGATGATATCGTGCCTAAAAGCTTGGAAAGTGATTTTACCAAAGCATCAGAGGGGAAAATACCTATTGATAAACTTTTATACGAAGGCCAGGACGTTATTGTCCAAGTTTCTAAAGGACCTATCAGTACAAAAGGCGCCCGCATTACAAGCCACATTTCCCTACCCGGTCGGAATTTGGTTTACATGCCCTTTTCTAATACAGTTGGTGTCTCAAGACAGATTACTGATGATTCGGAGCGAATTCGGTTGAGAGATATTGTTTCTAGGTTACGACCACAAAATGCAGGTTTTATTATTAGAACAGTTGCAGAGGGAAGATCAGAAGAAGATCTCCATTCGGATATTAACTTTCTGGTTTCACTATGGGATGCAGTCTTGCGGAGGGCTGAGAAAAGTTCTCCACCAAGCCTTTTGCATACAGACCTGAATGTGGTTTACAGAACTTTGAGGGATTCTCTCTCAAAAGAGGTTCGAAAACTGGTTGTTAACGAACGTGAAGAGTACAGAAAAATTCGTCAGTTTGTAAAATCCTATCTTCCTAAATTTTATTACTTAGTTGAATATTATGGTGCTTCTCAACCGATTTTTGATCATTTTGGTATTGAAAATGAGATTGAGCGAGCTCTTGGCCACAAAGTCTGGCTTCCCTCGGGTGGTTCGCTCATCATAGATCAAACAGAGGCTCTCACAGCGATTGATGTTAACACGGGTAGATTTGTAGGAAAAGAGAGCCATGAACAGACAATCTTGCGAACAAATCTGGAAGCTGTTGAAGAGATCGTTCATCAACTACAATTACGCAATATTGGTGGTATCATCATCATTGACCTCATTGATATGGAGCAGCCTCAGCATCGGCAGGAGGTTTATCAGGTACTGAAAGATCAACTGAGAAACGATAAGGCTCGCAGCAAAATTCTTCAAATTAGTGAGATGGGACTTGTCGAAATGACCCGTAAGCGTGATCGGGAAAGTCTGATGCGATATCTTTGTGATCCCTGCCCATATTGCTCAGGGAGCGGGCATATCAAATCTGTGAGTACTGTCTTGGCAGAAATTTTTAGAGAACTGAAAAGAGTCTGTCAGGACAAGCAGAGGGGATCTGTTACGGTCTACGTGCATCCAGACATCGAAATGAGTATGAGAGAAGACGAGCATTTCAATTTAAAAGACATTGAAGATGCAGTCGGGGTTCCGTTGAGCATGAAAGCTTCTAATGCTCTGCATCATGAGCAGTATGAGATCTATGACTACTGAAGCCCGAAGATTGGCAGAGCAGAATCTTAAAAATTTATCAGAGAATGATTATCCAGGCCGAGGAGTCGTAATGGGCCGGCTTGATCAAAACCATTGGGGCGGACTTTATTGGATCACGGGGCGGAGTGCAAACAGTCGAAACCGATGTTTGAGATATGAGAATGAAATTTTACGAACTGAACCCGCTGTTCCAGCACTCATCGAAGATCCTTCACTCATTCTTTACAATGCACTTAAACGATTTGATAGCATGGTGGTTGTGAGTAATGGTAGGCAAACAGATGTGATTGTTGAATCCTTGAAAAAAGGGAAAAACCTAGCAGATGGAATGGAAAGCCAATATCATGAGCCAGATGAACCAACTTTTACCCCAAGAATTTCTGGAGTACTCGATTTCCGCAAACCAATTCCTCAAATTTGGCTATCTTCATTGAGAAAGAGTCAATTAGTGAAATCTGAGTCAGACCATGCCATCTACCACTACCGTCAATTTGCAAAGGCATTTGGAGTCGGTTTAACTACTTACCTTCATAATGGCTCACCTCCTCCCATTTACGACCGCCTTCCAATGATCTTGCCACTTGTTGGAAATCTTAAAGAAATTGTTGAACAATATTGGCAATGCCTCCAATCGGAGCATTTGATTTCACTTGCAGGTTTCCAAATTGACGCCCGCACTCTGGAACAAGAGATGCACATCATCAACCGCTACCTGCCAAAGCCAGGCTAATTAATAAATTAACACTAGTGCTGACTAAGGTGGTCATTCTAGCCAACTAAAACATCCAGTGGAACAATTGCTTTATGGCTGAGGAACGAAGACAGTACCTGCGAGTCATTTTTGAGGAGACCATTCAAGTAAGCACGGAAGAGTGGTCGGATCCAATTGCAACTGGGTTAGATCTCTCCTTGAACGGCGTTCGCTTTCATTGTGAATATCCACTATCTGAAGGTGAACTGGTAAGCATAGAGTTCGAACCGTCTTTCACACTTGTTGGTACTGCGATTTGGTGCTGGCCCATTGAATGGTATTATCAGGCGGCAGTTCGCTTTAGTGAAATAACTGTGACAGAGCAGGAGAAACTTCGAAATTATATTGAGACAACTACAAAACAAGATTACCCAGATTTTGTTGGAGAAGTGAAGATAGGAACCGACGAAACTGAAACTGAACCCGAAGAAAAGAACACAGAAGTTATATCCACAAAAGAAGACCCCACCTCAATGGGCTACTCAAAGTCAGAACCCTCCTTCCCAGACGCCGAACTCCATTCACAAACATATGCAGGGAGCCAGGTTGCACTGGTAACAGAGCGAGATAGTCCTCACAACGACATGATAATGCAATACCTCTCCGAAAGAACCGGCTTTAAGATGAGTCTGATGGAGAAGCAGGGTAATCTTTGGCCAATGTTAAGGGAAAATGCCTTGGACCTAGTACTTTTGAACCAATCCACCTCGAACGAGGATGAAATTCTTGGAGTGATTCAGAGGCTAGGAGAAGAGCATCCGGACATACCTTTCATCGTGTTCGCAGGACCAATCAGTCTTGATGATCGCTTGCACCTTCTTTCTTTGGGCGCAATAGATGTCATAACTCGTCCAACACATCTCTCTACAATTGCCCAAAGTATTTTGCAGGCTTTCTACGATAACCGAACAGTAGCTCCCCCTGTTCTTGAAGAAGAGTTAATTGATGAGAGTTTGGATCTAGACAGTGATCTTGACTTGATGGAAGAGAAGTTTTGACTAACTAGTCAAAGCTTTTTCTGCTTTGAAATCAACTTCCTGTAAGTACTCCGAAGAAAATGAATTGAGGGCTTCTGTAATCATTATCCCCAACTGGATAGGCAATCTCGAACTTCAGAGGAATTTGAATCAATGAGGCGGCATCTACCCCCCAGCGAATTCCGATCCCAACATTCCTCCGATCTTTCGCTTCACCTATATCGAGTTCATCCCCCCACGCACGTCCTTGGTCGTAGAAGATAGTCCCCTGCAGGCCCAGACTTGAAACGTTGCTCCACAAAGGAGTAGTGACAAGCGGAAACTCATAGTCGAGACGAGTTAAAAAGTAATTATCTTGTTGTAGAGCCACTGTTTGTGGAAAACCCCTTAGGCTTGCCGGACCTCCCAATGAAAATTTCTTTTGTGATGGAGAATTACCAATCGTATTTCCCAAAACTATCCCCCACTTAAAATTGCTACGAAAGCCTGTTTTAAAAATTTGTGTGAGACTCTCAGATAACAGAGTGTACGAATAGTTCGTGTCCAATTCTTGTGATGGCTGTTCAGCAAGCACTTTGAGATTGATTAAGTAAGTACCTTCAGCCTGATTCCAACCATCAAATTCAAAGGTAGTTACATTTGAATTTCCGGTGTCCCCTGATGAAGTCGCTGCCGTAGAATACAGATACTCCAAAGCTATGCCTGCTTTTGCCTCAAAAAATTTCTGATCGGGATACTCTGGACCAGAGTACCCCAAAAATACACCATTTGAAACAACTCCTCCAACCCTTTGAAGAAGCAATTGTCCAAAGAAATTTCTTTTAATAAAATTCTCTTCCGTTAAATCTAGCTGGTAGACTAGGTCGGCACTCCGTGTTCCGTAGCCGGGAATTGCATAAATACTGGTATCGCCTTCTTGATGTTGAAGTCCAACTCCAAAAGAGTTTCCGTCCACAGCGTTATTTGTAAACCCTGGAACAAAAGTAATTAAACGCTCACGCTGTCGATGCCAATCGTAGGCAAAACGAATACGGAAAAAAGTGAAGGAGTGATTATTGACACGCGAAGTCTCTAGCAAGAATTCATCAGGGTCTAGCGAAATTTCATAGGGTGGAGATTGTGTGCGAAACTCAACAATGTAAAGAGGGCGCTGACTAAAAATTTTTTTTCTATGTTCTTTATCATCTTCAGTACGCAACAATACCTCGATGGGCATCGTAGCCTTGCTAATCTTTTGAACTTCAACTCGAATCAAGAACTCACCATTTGGCAACTCTTCAAATGTGGTTTCTCCAACCGCATAGTCCAAGCGTTCAACAGTCTCAAACCATTGTTTGAAGAACCAGTCCAAATCTTTTCCAGAAGCGTGCTCCATGTGACTCTGAAAGTCATTGTGAGTCACAATTTTGGACTGACCTTCACTTATGAAATTTTGAAGTCCATCAAAAAATGCTTTATTTCCTACCTCGTATTCCAGCATGCTGATTATTGAGGCGGCTTTATAATTGACTGCCCGCAAATGCGCTTGTGTCGCTGGATTCTCACGAAAGGAACTAGCAATCGGTTTTAACAACTCCAGATCGTTGTCCCGAGCCATTTCTTCAATGAAGTGTTCTCGAAATTCCGGATTCATCCAGTTGATGAAATCAAAGATTCCCCCATTCTTTCCATACTTATGCTCATAAAAGTGAAGACTGAAATAGATTGGAAGCCCGTGGTTTAGCCACATCTGGGTGTCCTTATCATTCCATAGAGTGGAGCCAAACCAGATTCGACCAAGCTTCATGCTAAGAAGGCCCAAGACGCGCCGATCTAGAAGTTCGCTTCGCTTGTAATGAGGTTGGGGAACCATGATAACGTTATTCCATACAGTCACATCTTCACTTCTGCCAGGAACTTGAACAATCCGAAGTTCATCCCATGGAGGCTTTAATCCATAGCGTTGTTCGATAAAGGTTATGAATTCTTCTGTCCAGCCATGAATTAATCCCACCCGTCTCTCATAATTGTTTTGATAGAATGACTCGACGAGAGGAGCATCTTCATGTCTATGGAAATTGTTCCCAAAAATTAGTGGGAAGGAGGTGAGTGGTAGGTTTGTCTTAGGTAATAAAATCGGTTCATTGGATGCCACTGAAGACGCCAAAGGAGTACTAATTAATTGACCAGATTCTTCAGAACTCCATTCAATTTCAAAAGTTCCAGGAGAGGGCAAATCTAAGCGCGTATCCCATCCGGATTTGGTTGGAATCAATAACTGGGGATACCAGAGGGTACTCATCAAGATGCCATCAACAATTCCTTCTTGAAATCGCTCAGGAAAATTTGTCTGAAACTCAATCTCAATTTCCTGAATTACTTCATCAAATTGAACCCGCAGTAGTCCATGTTCAATAGAGTATCCGATCTCTAGCGAGGGGTTTGCTTCGAGTTGATATTTGAGTGGCCGAGTTCCATTGCTTACACTTTTAATTTCAATGCTCCCTAGACTGAAGCCATTAGGGAGCAAAGGATCATCATTTTTACTGAAGGGTCTTTTCGCAAAGATTGGAGTTTCTCTGGGCCGACGTAGCCCCCGAGAATCTTTTTGGGCAAAACGATTCATCGGTAGAGCCAGCAGTAACTCTTTGTTTCGGGCAGATTCTGGAATTTGGATTCGAAGATTTCCCTCGAGGCGCTTTTGCTGAAGAGAAAAACGAACTTTTCCTTGGTAATGTGGGAAATCAGCAGTTTGGTGGGATTGAGCACCCAGCCAAGTTGAGGTTGCCAGTATCAGAATACTGACCATGAGGAGAAATCTCAGCTGGTGCATGGATCCGATACGAAAATGATAAAAGAAGTCTGGTTTGATTAAAGCCAAGAAGTTTTAAAGAGCCTTGGATGCAATGTCTGTACGATAGTGTAAATTCTCAAAATGTATGCTCTGTAAACGCTCATATACTTGAGTTCGGGCTTGAGCAAGGCTTCCCCCCAATGAGGAGACATTTAAGACTCGACCACCATTAGTAACTAGTTTTGTCCCGAAAATTTCAGTTCCTGCATGGAATACGAGGTCATCCACTCCTGGTTTAAGACCGGATATAGGAAAACCTGTCTTGTACTCAAATGGATAACCTCCAGAGGCCATAATAACGCAGACACAAGCATCTTGCTTCCATTTCAGTTTTATTGAAGATAAATTGCCTCCAGTTGAAGCCTCTAAAATCTCAAGAAGATCATTCTGGAGTCTAGGAAGAATTACTTGGGCTTCTGGATCTCCAAAACGTACGTTGAACTCTACTACCTTGGGTCCTTCTTTAGTAATCATCAGCCCAGTGTAAAGGATTCCCTGAAAGTAAATATTCTCCTTCTGGAGTCCCTTCACCATTGGATCAACAATCATTTTCTCAATTTCTGAGAGCCATTTCTCAAGGTGGGGAACTGGAGAATAAGCCCCCATTCCTCCTGTATTTGGCCCCCGATCTCCATCAAAAACTGGTTTGTGGTCTTGAGATGGAACCATTGTGAGGTAATCAGGTCCACTGACGAAACTTAAAATGGTCATCTCTTCACCGTCAAGAAACTCCTCGATCAAGACAGTGGATCCTGCTTTACCAAATCTATTTTTTTCAAGGGATGCCCTTAGAGAAGTCTCTGCCTCAACTACACTCGTTGCAACGGTGACTCCCTTCCCAGCCGCCAAACCATCAGCCTTGATTACGATAGGTGCACCATTTTCCTTGACATATCTTAAAGCTGGTCCTAATTCAGTAAAAGATGCTGATTTTGCAGTTGGTACTCCATAAATTTTCATGATTTGTTTCGCAAATGTTTTGCTACTTTCCAGTTGCGCTGCCTTTTGGTTTGGTCCATAAATCTGAAGTCCAGCGGCCAGAAAACTATCGACGATTCCATTAGAGAGAGGATCTTCAGGGCCCACAACTGTTAGAGAAATTGCTTCTTTCTTTGCCCAATGAATAAGGCTCTGGTGATCATGCAGTGGGAGCGGGACACACTTTGCCAGTTGCTTAATGCCAGGATTCCCCGGGAGGCAAAACAACTCTTTGATTCTTTGACTTTGGCTCAGTTTCCAGACAATAGCATGCTCACGGCCACCACTTCCAAGGACAGCGACCTTCATATCGTTTCTCCAACTTCATCAACAAAATGGACAATTTTATCCTTCAAGTAGAATCCTCCCTCGCTCCAACGACGCACGGTCTTGGGTAACAGGCTGTACTCGGCTTGATGAATTCTCTTGGTTAGAGTTTCTTTGGTGTCAGTCGAAAAGATAGGCACGGATTCTTGAGCGATGATGGGTCCTGTATCTATCCCTCCATCGACAAAGTGGACTGTACATCCGGTTAACTTAACTCGATACTTAAGGGCATCTTGGATAGAGTGCTGACCAGGAAATGAGGGAAGTAGGGAAGGATGAAGATTAATGATGCGTCCCTGCCAGTGCTCGAGTAAGGCTGGGCCAATCAAACGCATATAGCCGGCTAAAACAATTCCATCAACCTCTTGTTCGGTAAGGACTTGGTGAAGCGATTTTTCGTAGTGAGTTTTTTCAGCAAATTCACTTGGAGAGTGAACCCAAGTCTTTAAAACCTTGGAGCGAGCCTTTTGAATGACTGGTGCATCCAAGCGATCACATCCCAGTAATACCCAATCAACTAAAGGAAGTTTCCCAGATTGTTTTTCTGAAAGGAGAACTTCTACATTGCTACCTGTACCTGATGCCATCAAGGCCAGTCGCATTACCAAGTTCCTTCTATTCGTATCGCTTGATTACCTTTTTCGATCACGCCCAAAGCATATATGTTCTCTCCCAATTCATTACAGATCTGTTCAACTGAAGTTGTATTTTCTGCATCGATGACAGCAATCAGGCCGATTCCCATATTAAAAACTTCAAACATCTCTTCCGGTGGTAGGGCTGCCAACTCAAACAACCAACTGAAGAGTTCTGATCTTGGCCATTGATCCAACTGGATACATGCAGAGATGTCTTTTGGAAGAATCCGTGGCAGGTTCCTAATTAGTCCACCCCCGGTTAAGTGAGACCAGCCTTTAATCAATCCATTTTCATTGAGTGAAGACGCAAGAGCAGCATAAATTTTTGTAGGTGTGAGAAGAATATTTCCTACAGATCTTTCAGAGTCTTGAAATGATTGTTCAAGAGGAATCCTTTTTTCGAGAAGAAGCTTTCTTACCAAAGAAAAACCGTTGCTATGCAAGCCAGATGAGCCAAAACCTATCACCAAATCTCCAGGAGTAATCTGTTCACCAGTGATTAGTTTTTCTTTCTCGACCACACCTACAACAAAGCCTGCAAGATCATATTCATTTTGGGCATATATGCCCGGCATCTCGGCAGTTTCACCCCCTAATAACGCACAGTTGGCCTGCCGACAACCTTCTGCTATACCACCAACAATTTTTTCAATTTTTTCTGGCTCAAGTTTTTCACAAGCAATGTAATCAAGAAAATAGAGTGGCTCAGCTCCAGTGACAAGGATGTCGTTGACGCACATCGCAACCAAGTCAATGCCAACGGTGTCGTGTTGATCAAGCTCAAAGGCAAGCTTAAGCTTTGTACCTACACCATCTGTTCCTGATACAAGGATTGGTTTTCTATATTTTTGGGTATCTAGTGTAAAGAGGCCACTGAAGCCCCCCAAGCCTCCAATAACTTCTGGCCGATGAGTGGAACGAGCATGGATTTTTATACGCTCAACGGCCTCATCTCCTGCACGAAGATTCACTCCAGCTTTTTGGTATGCTTGGCTCACTGTTGTTCACCAACACCATAGGTTGGAGTTGGATAGCTACCATTGAAACACGCTAAGCAATGTCCTCGGTTTGGAGCAGAGTCCTTTCTTCCAATGGCTTCGATCATTCCCTGTTCTGAAATGAATGCTAAAGAGTCAGCATCAATTTTTTTGGATATCTCTTGGACTGAATGTTGTGCAGCAATCAATTCAGAACTCGTTGGTGTGTCGATTCCGTAAACACAAGAATGACGAATTGGAGGAGCACTGATTCGCATATGAATTTCTTTTGCACCAGCTTCTCTAAGGAGTCGAACAATACGAACGCAGGTGTTTCCCCGCACAATTGAATCGTCAATAAGGATAACCCGTTTGCCTTCAATCACTTGCCGAACAACACTAAGCTTCATTTTGACTCCTTGCCGCCGCATCATCTGGTTCGGTTGGATAAATGTACGTCCAACGTAGCGATTTTTGATCATACCTACCTCATACGGTAAGCCTGAAGCTTCTGCATACCCAATTGCTGTCGAAAGACCGCTATCGGGAACACCAATAACGATATCAGCTTCTGCAGGAGATTCTTGGCAGAGTTTTGCTCCAAGTTGCTTTCGGGCAAGATGGACACTCACTCCGCCAAGGTCACTGTCAGGTCTGGCAAAATAGATGTATTCAAAGGAGCAGAGGGTTCTGGAAAATGCCGGAGCAAAACGAGTGGAATGGGGTCCTTGCTCATCAATGACGAGCATTTCACCAGGGTGTAAGTCACGCACAAATTTAGCGTCGATGACATTTAAAGCACAACTCTCAGAGGCAACCACCCAACAATCCTGACCTATTTGCCCCAAACAGATTGGACGAAAACCACGAGGATCCTGAGCCACAATAAGTTTGTCAGGTGTCAGTATAACCAACGCATAGGCACCCTCGATCGCTACTAAAGCGGTTTGTAGAGCCTTTTCAACACTAAGTCCTGATTGAGCCATCAGGTGGGAAATTACCTCGGTATCACTGTCGGTTTGGAAAATAGAGCCTCTTCGTTCCAGATCACCACGTAACTTTTGAGCGTTTACCAGGTTCCCATTATGTGCAATGGCGACTTGACCACCGGTATAACGAAAGCGTAGGGGCTGTGCGTTGTTGATAACACTGGCACCGGCGGTAGTGTAGCGGACATGACCAATTGCATGTGAACCAGGAAGTGTTTTCAGAGTTTGTTTATTCAGTGCTTCTGTGACTAGGCCCATCCCGCGAAGAACGTTTAGTACCCCTTCATCACTCACACAAATGCCGGCACTCTCCTGGCCCCTGTGTTGAAGGGCATGTATTCCATAGTAGGTTAATTCTGCAGCGTCTGGATGATTAAAAATGCCAAATACTCCACATTCTTCGTTCAGGCGATCTTCGTCAAACCAAAATGACATGGATCCTTTGATTGAATTTTTTTGGATTTAATCAAGTTTTGGTGAAGTAGTCTCTTAAGCCATTGCGCCAGCAAGCTTTCAAAGATTGAATTTGATCTTCAATTAAAGACTCATCTTTGAAAGAAATACTAAACTGATTCGAAACAACCTCACCAATCATCATTGCAGAGATCCTTTGGTCGGCCATTATGGATTGGAGAGATGCTGAAGACTGACTGGGAATACTTAGGAGGATACGTGATTGACTTTCACTGAAAAGAAATTCATCTGTCCGGAGAGCCGATTCAAAACTTATACTAGCTGTGAAAGATTCGGTAGAAGCTTTTACCAGGGCAACAGCCAATCCTCCTAAAGATATATCATGGGCGGAGGAAACCAAGCCGCTTTTAATTGCAAGGAGAACGGCTTCCTGAAGACGTTTTTCTCTATCTAATTCCAATTTAGGAGCATTGCCAAAGATTCTACTCGCTCGGATCTCTTGATAGCAAGAACCTTCTAATTCCGCAAAAGTCTCACCAAGAAGCCAGATTTGATCACCTAGACTCTGAAAATTTGAGGGGGTTACATGATGAAGATTCTCAATCAATCCAACCATTCCAATGATTGGCGTTGGGTAGATTGCTTCTCCTCCGGATTCATTATAGAGGCTAACATTTCCACCTGTAACTGGGAGTGATAAAAACTCACAGGCCACAGCCATTCCTCGTACAGATTCCTTTATTTGCCAGAAAATTTCTGGTTTCTCAGGTGAGCCATAATTCATCCCATCAGTCAAAGCCAGCGGTCTGCCCCCAGCACAAACAACGTTGCGAGCTGCTTCAGCCACTGTAATCAGTCCTCCCAAATATGGATCGAGAAAAACGTAGCGGCTATTACCGTCCATGCTGATTGCCAATGCTTTTTGGCATTCTTCTAATATGATGACAGCAGCATCGCCTCCAGGCCCCTGTGCGGTCCGTGTCCCCACCATCGAATCATATTGTTGATAGACCCAAGATTTATCTGAGATATTTGGATGAACAAGTAGTTCCTTTAGAACTGAGAGGTAGTTTTCTGGTTCTTTTTCTAGAGATAAACTTTTTGGAAGCATCTCTTTTTCTGGAGGACGTGCTTCCCTCTGGTAGACGGGTGTAAGCCCACAACATGCATCAAGCGGTAGATCTGCCACTAGCTGGCCGTCTTGGAATAAGCTCAAGTGCTGATTGTTGGTTACCTTTCCAATAATCGCGTTAGGCACTTCCCACTTTTCACAGATTTTTTGAACTTCTGACTCACGACCTTTTTCAATTACAAAAAGCATTCTCTCCTGGGATTCTGAGAGCATGATTTCATAAGCTGTCATTGCTTCAGCACGCTTCGGAACTTTATCAAGGTCCAGGTCAATCCCAGTTTGACCCTTAAAACCCATTTCAATGCTGCTGCAGGTTAATCCTGCTGCTCCCATATCCTGTACACTGACCACGGCTCCAGTATGGTAAATTTCCAAGCAGGCTTCCAAAAGTCTCTTACCAGCAAATGGGTCACCAACTTGAACAGCAGGACGTTTACTTACAGATCCCTCACTAAGTTCTTCTGAAGCGAAGGTCGCACCATGAATTCCATCTCGGCCTGTTGCATTACCAAGGTAGAGTAGGGGATTTCCCAAACCACTCGCCTTGCCATGCTGAATTTGGTCATGCTTTACAATTCCTAGACAAAAGACATTGACCAGAGGGTTTTCATCGTAGCAGGCCTCAATAAAGACCTCACCACCAACAGTTGGTACACCAATGCAGTTCCCATATGCAGCAATTCCTGAGACTGCATGGGAAAGCAGATAACGGTTATGTGCCTTGTCAAGCTTACCGAATCGAAGAGAGTTCATCAGAGCAATGGGTCGTGCTCCCATTGAAAAAATATCTCTCAAGATGCCACCAACACCAGTCGCCGCACCCTGATAAGGCTCGACTGCCGTAGGGTGATTGTGACTCTCAATTTTGAAAACTACTGCCCACCCATCACCGATGTCAACAATCCCTGCTCCTTCACCAGGACCCTGAAGTACTTGTGGTCCTTCCGTTGGAAATAACTTCAACAAAGGCTTTGAGTTTTTGTAGCTGCAGTGCTCCGACCACATGACTGCAAAAATGCCAGTTTCTGTGTAGTTTGGCTGGCGGCCCAAAAGTTCTACAATGCGGTTGTACTCGTCTGGAATCAATCCCATCTGGCGATAGATTTTTTGCTCTGCGATTTGTTGAGGGGAGGGTTCCTGGGACATTTAATCAGGCTATGTGGTGTTTAATTATAGATTTAAAGAGTCCAAGTCCATCAGAAGTGCCAAGCCACTGCTTCACAGCTCTTTCCGGGTGGGGCATCATTCCTAAGACATTCCGTTGTTCATTTAGCAAACCGGTGATCCCAGCAATAGAACCATTGGGATTGTTTTCTGCGGGAAAGCAGAATGCTATTTGACCGTTCACCTCTAGCTTCTTCAGAGTAACTTCGTCACAATAATAATTCCCTGAGCTATGTGCGATTGGAAGTCTCAGGACGTCGCCTAGTTGATAGCTAGAGGTGAAGGGTGAATCAGACTGAGCCACTTTTACGGGGACTACATCACAGATGAACTGCAAATTCTGATTTGGTAGCAAAGCGCCGGGTAGCAAGCCTGCTTCAATCAAGATTTGGAAACCATTGCAAATTCCCAGAATCAATTTCCCTGATTCGGCAGCCTTTTTCACAGTGGCAATCACTGGAGATACGGCAGCTAAAGCACCAGGTCTCAGGTAGTCACCATAAGTGAACCCACCAGGTATCAAAATCACATCGAAGCTGTCCAAATCGGTTCCTTTGTGCCAGACGTATTCCACAGTTGCTCCCTTTAAATGTAGAACTGCCTTGTAGAGATCAACATCGCAATTTGAACCAGGAAAAACTAGAACAGCACAGTGCATCAAGCTTCCTTGATATCAATCTGGAAATCTTCAATCACTGGATTGGCTAATAATTTCTTCCCCATTTCACTTAGTTGGAGACGAGCAGCCTCATGGTCTTCTGTAGGCAAGATCATTTCAATTTGGCGGCCGATACGAACCTGCTCCACTGACTCGAAGCCTAAGTGCTTCAAAGCACCCTCAACAGCCTGGCCCTGAACATCCAAAACATTGGGTTGTAACATAACTGTGATGACCCCCTTAAGCATCTTCTCCTTTGTTTAATCTGTTCCAGACCTCTTGATATGCTTCCAATAAACCTCCAAGGTTACGACGAAAACGGTCCTTATCCATTTTTTCATTGGTTTTTCTGTCCCAAAGTCGACAGGTGTCTGGAGAAATCTCATCGGCAAGGATCAGAATTCCATCAGGCTGACGACCAAATTCTAGCTTGAAATCTACTAATTTTAGATCAATCGTACTGAATTTTCTGATGAGAAGCTCATTGATTTTTAGAGCCTGCTCTCTCAATTCATTGATTTCTTTGGCTGAGGCCAAGCTAAGCAGGTCAATGTGATTTTCATTCAGCAGAGGATCCCCAAGGTCGTCGTTCTTGTAGTAAAATTCTACGATTGGCTGATTTAAGGGACGTCCCTCCCCCCAACCAATCCTCTTAGCTAAAGAACCGGCTACTACATTCCGGACTACTACTTCCAATGGGATGATGTCTACACGACGAACCAGTTGTTCAACATCAGAAACCCTATCGATGAAATGGCTGGGGACACCAAAGTTGGCGAGGTCTTCGAAAATATGAGCACTGATCAAATTGTTTAAAACACCTTTGCCAAGGAGTCTGTCGAATTTTTGTCCATTGAATGCTGTTGCGTCATCTTTGTAACGAACCCGCAAAATTTGGGGATCAGCTGTCAAAAAGAGTTGCTTGGCTTTTCCTTCGTGTATAAGACTGGAGGACGATAGATAGGTACTCTGCATCAAAGATCGATTGATGTATTTGTGGGAGAAAACTGAAATAGTTATCGGTCTCCTCTAAAATGTCAAAGGGTTATCCGATTGCGTAGCAAGGAGTTTTGCATTCGTCAGCGTTGACGATTCAGATAGTTGCGGCGAGCTTGTCGAAAACCCTGGATGTCCTGAGGAGTACGGGAAAAACGATTGGATTTTCTAGTCATTTCAGCGGCTTTGTAAGCCGAGTTGATTTCGGCCTGACTTTGGGGAATCTTTGGAATCGGTACCATTTGATTGACAGTCTGACTGGTCAGGAAGTGTCGTTGGTAAAGGCTGGGATCACGTGCTCCCCGGTAGGGGGGAGACTTTAATTCATCGACAAACCAGAGATTATTGCGGATCATATGCTCTGCAGCATATCCAGACTCTCGATCTCCGGTTCGCGGTCTTGGCTTGCCATAGCGGTTCTGCTCGGCCATAAATCGTTGGTAACGTAATTGATCATCTTCTGCCAGCACATTGGGGAGAAGACCCAGCCAGATAAGTAGGGTTATCAAGCTGAAAATAAAAAGAGTTGGTCTAATTTTCGCCACTCTTTCATGAAAGATACCAGTTCGTGTCACTTTGAGTTGCGAAGTCTTTTGTTTTAAGAAAAACATTTTTACCCTTATCAACTTGCAGCGGGCTCTAGCAAATAGAACGTTCCCGCAGCAGCCTGTCAACTACAGGAATTTTAATGAATCAAGAAGAAGCACTCCTTGAAATGCAGGAAACGGTACTCCAACTCCCAACTGGAAACCCAGACCAAATGGCTAAGGCACTGTTTGAAAGCCAAATGGGAGTAACTGATTCCCACATGCGTCGTGTACTGCAAGCTGCGCTTTCCCGTGGAGGTGACTACGCAGATCTGTACTTTGAATATGCGTACCGTACCTCAGTAGTAATGGAAGAGAGTATCATCAAAAACTCCTCAATTTCCATATCAAAGGGAGTGGGCGTCAGGGTCCTGAAAGGAGATCAAACGGGTTATGCTTACAGCGAAGATCTTAGCTTGGAAGCAATGCAACGAGCGGCCCGAACTGCAGCTTCAATCGCGGCCTCAGCTACGGTCAAAGAACATGAAGGCTACCGATTTAACAAAGTAAAACCCTCGAATCATTATCCTGTGGTGCGGACGGTAACCGATCTACCTCTGGCAGACAAGATTACGAAAATTCAAGATGCAGAGCGTGCAGCCCATGAATATGATCCACGAATCAAGCGAGTGACCGTTTCAATGGTGGATACAGTTGATATTGTAAGAATCGTTACCTCAGATGCGCGTTTTGTTAGTGATGTTCGGCCGATGTTCCGAATGAACGTACATTGTGTTGCCCAGGAAGAAAAAAATGTTCAGACAGGCTCATCTGGTGTTGGAGGACGAGTTGGCCTACCCTTTTTGGAAGCTGAGGATCATCCCTATCAAATTGGCAAAAAAGCAGCAGCTGAAGCAATTCTTCTATTGGGAGCGGACCAAGCGCCATCAGGCTCAATGCCTGTGATTCTTGGCCCAGCTCAATCAGGGATTTTGTTGCACGAGGCGGTAGGCCACCCACTTGAGGCGGATTTCAATCGGAAGGGATCCTCAGCATATAGTGGGCGCATTGGTGAAGAGGTAGCGTCCCCGCTTTGTACTATCTACGATACGGGTATGATTGATCATGATCGGGGGGCTCTGAATTGTGATGATGAAGGATTTCTGCCGAGTCAGAATCTACTAATTGAAAACGGAATTTTACGGGGCTACATGCACGATCGGATCAGTGCTGCACACTATGACCTTGAGCCTACAGGCAATGGTCGAAGGGAATCGTATGCTCATTACCCCATGCCAAGAATGACGACCACCTACTTAGCGAATGGTAAAACTGATCCAAAAGAGATTCTTGAGGCAGTTGATCACGGAATTTACTGTGTTTCCTTCAGCGGAGGACAAGTTGATATTTCCAATGGGGATTTTGTCTTTGTGCCGACAGTAGCCTATTTAGTAGAAAACGGAAAACTAACCAAACCCATCAAGAATCTGACATTGATTGGCAACGGGCCAGATGCAATGTCAAGGGTTAGTCTTGTTGGGAATGATTTTGCGTTCAGTGAAGGGATTTGGACCTGTGGAAAAGATGGACAAAGTGTACCAGTGGGTGTGGGTTTGCCAACCGTATTGGTCTCAGAAATGACTGTAGGGGGAATGTGATTGATCAATACAAGGAGTTAGCATCAAATATTGTCAAATACGGAAAGAAACTTGGGGCAGATCAGGTCTCAACCTCACTTGTTAACGCAGTCTCCTTTCAGGTGGAAGTTCGAGATGGGAAAATCGAATCTTTGAAAGAATCTGGCTCAGCAGGGATGTATGTGACACTGTGCCAGGATCAGCAACGTTCAACAATTTCTTCGAACGACCTCCGATTGGAAACTCTACATCCTTTGATGCGTTCAGCTATGCAGTCTCTGCCATTCATGGGAAAAGATCCTTTTTACAGTCTCCCTGATCCAAAACAGCAGGGACGTGCGGAAGTTACCTTGGAATTTTCAGATCCTGATTTTCCGATTCATCTATCAGAGCAAAAAGTGGCGATGGCCATGGAATTAGAGGAGTTGACACTTGCATTGGAATCTAGCCTGCGCTCCGAGCAGGCCTACTACTCGGACCTGGTTTCCCATACAGTGCATGCCGATTCAAACGGGTTTTTGGACGGTTATTCTAAAACGCTTTACAGTGTTGGTATCTCCGTAGTTACAGAAGATAAAGCGACTACAGGTCTCAATACTGGAAGAAAGCAAACAGATGGCTGGTTCAGCAGTGCAAGATTCTGGGATAAACTAGAGTCCCTTGAATCAATTGCTGACAAAGCATGTCAACGGACCCTTCGTAAGTTGGGAGCAACTAAACCACCTACCTGCGAAGTGCCTGTTGTTTTCAGCGCAGAGATGGCCCGTAGCTTTTTGGCGAGTTGCAGTTCAGCGATGATGGGGGACCATGTTTTCCGGAAACAATCTTTTCTGATGGACAAGCTAGGCGAACTGGTAGCAAATCCTCAAATCCAGCTGTCGGATCAACCACTTCTGTCAGGAATGTTAGGAAGTCGTTATTTCGACAGTGAGGGAGTTATCGCCAAACCATTGACATTGATTGAAGACGGTAAGCTCATTAATTACATGCTCTCAACTTATGCCGGAAACAAATTAAAGATGAAATCCACCGGCCATGCAGGCGGCATTTCTAATCTAGTTTTAGAACTCGGAAAATACACAGAAGACGAGTTGATATGTAGCGTGGATGATGGGTTGTATTTGACCTCGATGAGTGGACAGGGAGTCAACGTTACAACAGGAGATTATTCAAGGGGAGCACAGGGGATTTGGATTCGTAATGGCAAGTTGGCTGAACCTGTGAGTGAATTCACCATTGCCAGCACTTTCCAACAGATGTTACAAAATCTTGATCTGATTGGCTGTGAAGTCGATACTAGAAACCCAATCCTAACCCCTCCCTTCCGCATTAGTAAGATGAGCATTAGTGGCACTTGATCATGTCTTCATTGTAAAAACCGATGAACGATTGGTGCACCCAATACCACTAACATCAAGCGAGTCAAGTGGTGAGTGAGCACGTACGTTAAATCGGCTCCAGTGATGACTGCAATCATCATCATTTCTGCCTGACCCCCCGCCAGAAAAGCCAAGAGCGCATTCAATTCTGATGCGATTCCTAGTTTGATGATCATAATGATAAAACAGCCACTTATGGTGGCTAGAACCAAGCTGTAAACGACTCCAGCAAAAATGTCTTTACGTACTTCGGTCAGGGTAATCCCTGTGTAATGCACTCCCACGGAGAGTCCTATAAAAAACTGTGCGCACCACATGATTTCTGCTGGTGGGCGCGTATGAATCAGTCCCGATAACGAGACGATTGCTGTCAGGATCATTGGACCAAGGATAGATGCTCCAAAAATTTGAAAACGTTCCGCTATTTTCCAGCCCAACAAGCCACAAATTGGCATCAGTAATATTTCGAAACAAGGTACTGAATAAATTGGCACTCCAGGAGGTTTGTGTAAATCAATCTGCCAGATCATCGCCATCAAAGTTGGTACTACCCAAATGATTCCCATTACGCGGGTTGCGTGAATCAGTGAAAGTGCTCTTGGGTTGCCCCCTGCTTCCTGACCAAAAACAAGCATGTCTGACAAGCCTCCTGGCATAGATGCGTAATAAGCTGTGGCCTTGTCGTAATGAAATACCCGACGAAAGAGTGGATATCCTACGAGTCCAATTATAAGTACGAATATTGGGATGAAGAAAATTGACTGCAGGTAGCGGGGGAAATCATGTAGCACTTCAGGTGTTATGGAACATCCGATTGCGACTCCAAGGAAGGTACGCATGAAAATGCTGAACACTCCCATGTCCTGCATAGGTTGTCGACAGAGCGCTGCGACCAAGCAGCCTGCCATTGGGCCAAGGAGAAGTGGAAGAGGGATCCCCAGTAACAGGAAGGCAACTGAACCAACAGAGGCTGCAGCTAAGGCAACCCCCCGTCTTTGGTTCAGCCATCTCAAAATAACAAAATTCACTGGGAGTGAACCTTTTTTTGAATGGAGTTGATTAGGGTTGGTGCGAATAGGCTCACTAAAGCAAGGACCCAGAGGGTTAAGCAGATGTTGGATTCAAAGAAAATGACTATATCCCCACCACTGTAGATCATAGCTCTGCGGAAGTTAGTTTCGATCAGATCTCCTAAAACGACCCCCAGAATAAGGGGAGCTAGGGGAAAATCTGCTCGACGAAGAAAATAGCCGACTAGTCCAAAGATCAGAATTAATAAAACATCGAATTCACTTCCATTGATAGTGTATGCACCGACCACACACAGCATGGTGATTAGAGACATCAAAATCCATCGAGGTGTCTGAAGAATTTTAGCGAATAGGCCAACAAGCGGGAGGTTTAAGATGATCAGAAAGAGATTGCCTATGAACATGGAAGCAGCCAACCCCCAAAATACATC
>JACLAC010011020.1_pt1 | contig 75357 bp, 83 predicted proteins | sample 8027881 | NCBI WGS metagenome assembly JACLAC01 (sample SAMN15725517, study PRJNA655200) | protist metagenome | isolation source: fluorescence activated cell sorting (FACS) single amplified genomes of... | place: Spain: Blaines Bay Microbial Observatory, Mediterranean Sea | collected 2016-01-19
GCCTTCCTGAACAGCAACACAGCTAATCGACCCGCCCCATTGAAAATCCTCGAGTGAGATGACCGCGTACCAGGATGACAATTAGAATTCCTGGAATCAACGTCAAGACTCCAGCTGCTGAGAGAATCGGTACGTTTGCAGTAAAAACACTGGACACTCTTGACATGATTGCCCCGATTGGTTTGACGTCAATCGTTGTCAGTGCGTTGGAGAGAATGACTTCGGTCCAGGAAAACAAGAAGCAGAAGAAGGCAGTAACAGCAATTCCCGGGGCTATTTCCGGCAGTAGAATCTTTCGAAAATAAGTGGCCAGATTGTAGCCATCAATGCGCGCCAATTCATCCAACTCAGCTGGTACAGAAGAGATGAATCCTTCAAGAATCCAGATTGCAATCGGTAGATTAAAGAAACAGTGTGCTAGCGCCACTGCGATGTAGGTGTCGATAAGATTGAGATCAGAAAAAATCTGGACGATTGGAATCAGTAGTATCGCCGGGGACATCATCCGGAAGGCAAGCAGGCCAAAGAAGAGAGGACGACTACCAAAGAAACGGTAGCGAGAGAAAGCATAGGCCGCTGGAATGGCAGCTACCAGGCAGATGGCAACATTCATCAGGACATAGACCGTTGCATTGAGATAGCCCAGGTACCAGCTCGAATCACTGAAAATGACTTGGTAGTGATCCAGGGTTGGGGACTTCGGATACAAGGTCAACTGGCCAGCAAGTTCCTTCATCGGCTTGAAGCTCATCGTTAGTAGCCAATAAAGAGGAATCAATAGAAAGGCCAGATAGAAAACGGGTACAATCGAAAATCTCTGGTTCATGTACCCTCCTGAGACTTCATGCTCTGTGATGGAATAATCTGCGAGAAAAATAGCCAAGCTACGACTACTACGATCGTGGCGTAGATGACGGCCATGGCGCCCCCCTCACCTAGGTCGAACTGGATCGTAGCAGTTTGGATCAACTCTAGAGAAAGAAAGTTGGTACTGACGCCAGGACACCCCCTCGAGCTAGCACATAAGCCTCTGTGTAGATGATGAAGCTATCCATGAAGCGGAGAAGCCCCTAATTAGTAGCACCAACCGAAGTTTGGGCAGTTGAATATGCCGGAAGATCACCCAACGTCCGGCACCATCAATTGCTGCTGCCTGGTAATAAGCATCTGGAATCGTACGCAGTCCGGCAAAGCAAAGCAGTACCACTAAACTGGTCCAGTGCCAGGTATCCATCACAATCAGTGTAATCCACACAACAACAGGATCATTCAGGTCATAGTTCCACCCCAGCAACGCTATAAACTCACTGAGGAGCCCAATTTTTGGTAGAACTAGAAACTTCCAGATATATCCCACCACGATCACTGGCACCAGCAATGGAATGGCGAAAACGATGATGTAGAACTTGGAGAGCAGTCCCTGGACAGGTAACTTTAGCGCAATGTAGATCCCCAGGGGCAATTGAATAGCCAGTGCCAGGATCGAAAATCCAAGACTCCGCAAGAGAGCAGCATGAAATTCAGCAGATCCCAGCACCTGCTCATACCAAGTGGTTCCCACCCAGATATAGTGTTCCCCCGCAAAGGTGTCGTGTAGCGAAAAATAAATTACCAATGTGAAGGGAATCACTCCGCTGAGGATCATCAATACTAGGGTTGGACTGAGCAGTCCATAGGCAAGACGGTGCTGTGCAATGGAAGCCATGGGAGCCTTAAAATTGTAAAACAATCAGGGGAAAAGAAAGAAAATAGTGCGCTTGCTCTGGAGGTTCAAGAGCAGATCTACCAAAAAACAATTGGTACCATTCTTGCGGATTATCTCCTCAGAAACGTCTCTTTCAGATCAGGCCTTTGAAGAGTTCTGAAGGATAGGGAGAGTTTTGCAAAACCGGTGTCTTAGAAGACACGACTGGGTAAGGAGGAACATGCCAGATAAAAATACACAGGCTCAACCGAATGTCTTGCTCCGTGAAGCCGACCTACGTCGAGAAAAGGGGAAAAACTGGGACTGGAACGGGAAGACGCGAGAGACGATACTACGTAAATTTCTGGAAGGGATTGTTGAGGCCGATTGAACAGAATTGAGGAACCGGCACGAGTCCGGCTCCTCGAACCACCACTTACTTGATGGACGCAGAGGCTCCAGCTTCCTGCAGCTTCTTAACAATCTCCTCGGCTTCTTCTTTCGGGCAGCCTTCCTTCACGGTCTTCGGTGCACTCTCAACAAATTCCTTGGCTTCCTTCAGGCCAAGACCGGTGATTGCACGAATTTCCTTGATCACGTTGATCTTCTTCTCACCAGCAGCATCAAGAACAACGTCAAATTCGGTCTTCTCTTCGGCTGCGGCCTCGCCACCACTAGCACCACCTGCTGCAGGCGCAGCAGCAACGGCTGCAGCGGCAGCGCTCACACCAAACTTCTCTTCCAACTCCTTGACTAACTCGGATAATTCCAGCACTGTCATGTTGGCAATATGCTCGATCAATTGCTCTTTGGTAATTTCAGACATTTCGATTTCCTTTCAATAACTTGGATTAGGCAGCAGACTTTGATTCGGCAACAGCTGCCAACGTACGAACAAACTTGGCTGGAACCTCGTTGAGTGTGCGAACGAACTGGGTGGACGGTGCCTGCAAAACAAAGAGCACCTTGACAATCAGTTCCTCCCGACTTGGGAGTTCGGCTAGCGCTTCAACCTCTCCTGCATTCAGCAGAGAAGCACGATTGGCGTTGGATAGCACACCCGCCTTGATTACCAACTGAGGGTTGGTCTTGGCGAATTCCGTGAGAATCTTTGCCTGACCCACAGGGTCGGATGGCGAGTACACCAAGGCGCAGGTCTCTACAAACTCTTTCTCCAAAACACCGAAGGGAGTTCCCTCGGAAGCAATGCGAGCCAGAGTGTTTTTGAGCACCTTCATGGTCGAAGCTGAATTGCGCAACTGCTGGCGCAGTTCCACGATCTTATTGGCTTCCAGACCTCGGTAGTCAACCAGTACGCCAGCAGCGGCGTTGTTAAAGATCTCCCGGATCTCATCCACGACCGTTTCTTTTTGAGAACGATCCACGAGAACCTCTGATGGAAATTTCACGAGTAAACCGGGCTTTCGAAGAAGACCGGAAGGGTGCATCAGATCGTTGCTGCACTACGCAGAAACTACTGATGATCGGGCAGGGCAGTTCTGAAGAGAGCAAGGTAGGACTTGCTCTAGCACCACAATTGTCTCGGCGGGGAAGATTAAGCCCGGTAGGGCCCCAACTGTCTTCAACAACTGCTTGCCAGATTCGTAAAGGTGAGCTTTTGGGCCCACCAGGGACTCCCTATCAGGAGTCAATTCAACAAAATTTTATAGACTTACGCGCAGTCCAGGTCCCATCGTCGAACTGATACAGCACTGGCGCACATAGACCCCTTTGGAGGTCGAGGGCTTGAGCCGCTGAACCGAATCAACAAAGGAGCGGATGTTTTCAGCCAGTTGGTCCACATTGAAAGAGATCCGGCCAACAGGTGCGTGTAGGTTACCTTGTTTGTCGACACGGAACTCTACCTGACCAGCCTTGATGTCTTTCACAGCGTTGGCCACATCCATGGTGACAGTTCCCACTTTCGGGTTTGGCATCAAGCCACGAGGTCCCAGGATTTTCCCAAGGCGACCCACAACATTCATCACATCAGGGGTAGCAACAACACGCTCATAATCGAACCAGCTTTCCTTCTGGATTCGCTCAGCGATGTCTTCGGCTCCAACATAATCAGCTCCAGCCTCTTCGGCTTCACGAGCTTTTTCTCCCTTGGCAAAGACGAGTACGCGTACCTCTTTCCCCAGTCCGTGAGGCAGGGAGCAGGTTCCACGAACCATCTGGTCCGCTTTGCGTGGATCCACACCAAGTCGGAGCACGACATCCACAGTTTCATCGAACTTGGTCGCTTTCACTTCCTGCAGGAGCTGGAGGGCTTCTTCGAGTGAATACTGCTTTTCCAGTTCTACTTTTTCGCGAATCGCCTTCTGGCGCTTACTCAGCTTCTTCATTGTTCTCTCCTTAATCGCCGATTGCCACACCCATGCTACGAGCTGTCCCAGCAATGATCGCTTTGGCAGCTTCAATATCGTAGCAGTTGAGGTCTGGTAATTTAGTTTTGGCAATTTCCTCTAACTGGGCTTGGGAGAGGGTCCCAACCGTTGCGGTATTGGGTGTAGCCGAACCCTTGCCAAGCTTGAGGGTTTCCTTGATCAAGACCGAGGCAGGCGGGGTCTTTGTGATGAAACTGAAAGAGCGATCCTTGTAGACCGTGATCACGACTGGGATGATCGTGTCGAGTCCTTGCGTGCGAGCATTGAATGCCTTGCAGAACTCCATGATGTTGACGCCGTGTTGGCCAAGAGCTGGTCCAATTGGCGGCGAGGGGTTGGCCTTTCCAGCAGCAACCTGCAGCTTGATAAAGGCCTTGACTTCTTTTGCCATGAAAACCTGTTGGAGTAGTCAGCGTTGGGTAGAACTCCCAACTCCTACTGTTTAGGCCTTGACCACCTTGTCGAAATCGACCTCGACAGGGGTGGGGCGGCCAAAAATACTGACAAGCACCTTGAGCTTGCCACGTTCGTGGCTGATCTCGTCGATCACACCACTGAAGTTGCTGAAAGGACCTTCGGTGATCATCACCTTCTGCTCCCGAACAAATTCTTCTTCCACGCTAGCTTGCTGGAAACCGCTATCGATTTGTTCCTTGATCGCCATCAGCTCTTCGTTGCTGAGTGGTATCGGAGGAATATAACGGTTTTCTTCGTGATGCTTGCGCCCTACGAAACCAGTGACTCGGTTGGTCTTGATGATCAGGTGCCAGAGATCCTCCTGCAGGTCCATGTGCAGCAGTAGATAGCCTGGGAAATACTTCTGCGTGACAACACGCTGCTTCCCACCCTTGCTGCGAGTGACCTCTTCAGAAGGAATGAAGATTTCTCCGACCAAATGCTGAAGTCCCTTGATCTCCAGTTGCTTTTCAATCGTTAGTTTGACCCGCTTCTCATAGCCGGTGTGGGCCTGGAGAATGTACCACTTGAAGTGGCTATTCTCGACAGGTGCAGGTTCAGCGGGTTCCGCCGTTTCAGTTGGAATAATTGGAGTTTCAGAATTCAATTCACTATCGCTCATCGCATATCTCTTAGCCAGAAATCAGGAGTTGCATCAGGTTGGAGAGTCCAAGATCAGCCACCCCCAGATAGATCGCGATGATCAGCGATACCAGAACCACGATGGAAGTTTGCCGGATTGTGCGCTCGCGAGTCGCCCATTGAATACGTTTAAATTCGGCTTGGACGTCAATAAAAAATTGCCGGATTCTATTGAACATGGCCTTGTTTGGATTGGACGTGATGACGAGTCTGCCAGAACCGAGACAGGGCGGGAATCATGGCTTGGTACTGTGCAGGCCAGACAGGGGTCGAACCTGCGACCTGCGGATTTGGAATCCGCTGCTCTACCAACTGAGCTACTGGCCTGTACAAGGTGACGGTTCAATGTCACTGGAGCCCGAGAGCAGGATTGAACTGCCGACCTTTTCCTTACCAAGGAAACGCTCTACCACTGAGCTACCCGGGCCCATCGCTGGTGGTGGGGAGAGAAGGATTCGAACCTTCGAAGGCTGAGCCAACAGATTTACAGTCTGCCCCCTTTGACCGCTCGGGAATCTCCCCACATAATCATTCCTGGAGCTGGCTGACGGATTCGAACCCCCGACCTGCTGATTACAAATCAGCTGCTCTACCAACTGAGCTAAGCCAGCCAAGGAAAGCCGCTTATATTATGCAAAATTTACGGTGATGTCAACTTTCTTTTCTGGGCCAATCCACCTGATTTGACTACCATTCTCGCCGTTGATAACAGGTTTCCTACTTGCAACTTTTTTGACCCTCCGTACCTTGGCCTAACCTTTGGGCCTCTGTCATACGCCACTCTCCAGCCTCATTTGTCGATGTCCCAGCCGGCCAGCGAAACTCCGATGATGCGCCAGTTCCATGATGCCAAGCGGCAGCATCCAGACAAGATCCTCTTCTTCCGCATGGGAGATTTCTACGAAATGTTTGGGGATGATGCAGTGAAGGCTGCACCGATTCTCCAGATTGCGCTGACTTCTCGGAACAAGCAACAGGAAGGAGCAATTCCAATGTGCGGTGTTCCCTATCGGGCTTATGAGGGCTATCTCAATCGTTTGACCGCTGCTGGATACAAGGTCGCTATTTGTGAACAGACAGAAGATCCGGCTAAAGCCAAGGGACTGGTCAATCGAGAAATTGTTAGGATTGTTACACCTGGAACCACAGTCTCCCCCGAACTTCTTCCCCCTGACGACAACCACTATCTGGTTTCCTTGCTTTGGCAGGCGCGTCCTGCTGGTGTTGGGCTGGCCAGGGCCGATCTTTCCACGGGTGAACTGGAAATCACGGAGTTTGAAGAAAGTGAAAAGTTGTTGTGCCTGGACTTTTTGCGTCAGCTACAACCAAGCGAGGTACTGCTTCCAGAAGCTCGAACCGAGGGTGAAGCTGAGTTTGTGCAGAGCGTCCTGCAGCTGTTGAAGCAACTTCCGAAGGTTGGGGAGCAGGCAGTGACCATTCGCTCAGCCTATGATTTTGACACGCAGACTGCACGACAGCGACTTCTCGAACATTTTGGCACCCTGAACCTTGCTGGGTTTGGTGTGGAAGAATTAGCACGGGGCATTCGGGCTGCTGGAGCCTTGCTGCAGTATATGGGTGAGACACAACAGTGTAGCTTGTCGCATCTGACCAGTATCCGTCAGTTACGACGCAGTCAGACAATGCCACTGGATGAAACAACCATCCGCAATCTGGAGATCTTCGAAACCCCCACCGAACAGAAGCGGCATACACTCTTTCATGTGCTCAATCAATGTGTGACTCCGATGGGAGCACGTCAGTTGCGACAGTGGCTGCGCTATCCACTATTAGAGAAAGAACCTCTGGAAGCTCGCTATGATGCGGTCGAAGAGTTCCAGAAGCAGGGTCGAATGCGACAGGAACTACGTCAGCAGTTGTCTCAGGTCCAGGATCTACCCAGAATTGCAGGACGGATTAGTTTACCGGTGGCAGGCATCAATGACTTCCTCGCTTTGCGTAGTTCGTTGGAACCTCTGCAATTGTTACCAGAGTTGTTGGCACCCTTGTCCACCCCATTGCTGGTCGAGGTGGGCGCTTCCTTTGATCCCCTGAACGATTTACTCACCCTGCTGGAACAGCGGTTGTTGCCAGAGCCTTCTCTGAAATTAGCAGAGGGTGGTTACATCGCCGATGGAGTGTCACAGGAGTTGGACGATCTGCGGCTCTTGACGACAGATTCCAAAGAATTTCTCAATCGAATGCTGCAACAGGAGCGGGAGCGAAGCGGTATTGCCAGCCTTAAGCTGGGCTTCAACAAGGTGTTTGGCTACTATTTGGAAGTCAGCAATGCTCACAAGAATCGGGTTCCTGGCCATTATCTCCGCAAGCAGACTCTGACGAATGGGGAACGCTATATCACGCAAGAGCTCAAGGAGTTTGAAGAGAAAATTCTTAGCGCAGAAGAACGTAGTGTGGAGTTGGAGCAAGCACTGTTTGCGGAACTACGGCAGGCGGTTCTACAACAACTTGGACGCCTTCAGGAAAGTGCTCGCAAATTAGCCATTTTGGATGTTCTGGCTGGTTGGGCAGAACTGGCTTTGGCAGCTAACTATGTGCGGCCCTGCCTGCTGGAAGCTGGACATTCGAGAAAGCTTTGTTTGCAAGCTTCTCGGCATCCAGTGATTGAGCAACTGGATTTGGGCGAACCTTTCGTTCCAAATGACATTGACTTGGAGGAAGAAAGGCGACAGGTTCTGCTGATTACCGGCCCCAACATGGCTGGTAAGTCGACATTCATGCGCCAGGTTGCTCTGAATGTGTTGATGGCCCAAACTGGCTGTTTTGTAGCGGCTGCTTCTGCTGAAATGACGCTAGTAGATCGAGTATTTACCAGAGTTGGGGCTTCTGACAACTTGAGTCAGGGGCAGAGTACCTTCATGGTGGAAATGAACGAGGCAGCAGCAATTCTCAACAACGCCTCGGAAAACAGCCTGATCGTATTGGATGAGATTGGGCGTGGAACGAGCACCTTTGATGGCATCAGCATCGCCTGGGCGATTGTCGAACATCTCCACGAATTGGGCTCACTGACACTTTGCGCAACGCACTATCATGAACTCACAGAACTGGCGCAGCAATTGGCCGGAGTTGTGAATGCAAGCGTACGTGTAGAGGAAGATGGTGAACGCATTGTCTTTTTACGAAAGATTAGTCCGGGAGAAGCTGACAAGAGCTACGGGGTGCAGGTTGCTCGACTGGCTGGTTTGCCACCCTTGGTGATTCAGCGAGCCCAACAGATCTTGCAGACTCTTGAGCAGGCCCACACTTTGGGACATGTGGTTCAAGAGGTTCCGCCCGCGTATGATCATCCAATTGTGCATCAGGAAGTAGCAACGCAAGAAACTGTCAACGGCTCCCAACTGCAACTTTCATTGTTTGCTGAAGATTCCTGGCTAGTTGAGGAATTACGAGCGCTCAATTTATCGCAAACCACTCCGCTGGAGGCACTAAATCTGCTGCATACGTTGCAGCAGCGCCTGCAGTGATTCCTGTTTCCTTGTTCTTTGGAGAAGCGCTCCATGGCCCCAACCCGTGTGGCTATTTACCCGACCAGTTCTAATCCTCCGACCCTCGGACACGCGGATATCGTTACGCGTGCTGCCCGGCACTTTGAGCACGTCTACTGGGCGGCTGCTGTAAATCCAGAGAAGGAGTACCTTTTTACTCAGGAAGAACGCAAGGAGATGATGCAGACGTATGTAGATCATCTACCTGGCTTGGGGAACGTGAGTGTTGATGCCTATCAGGGCCCCACTGTGCGCTATGCACAGAGTAAAGGCGCGAGTGTGCTCATCAAGGGATTACGCAGTACAAACGATTTTCATGGAGAACTGCAGCAGGCGATTGGGAATTTAGGGATTGACCCTCAACTGGAAACCTTCTGCCTGTTCGGTCGGCCAGATCTTTTTGTAGTTAGTTCCACGCTGGTGAGGGAAGTGGCTTTGCTGGGAGAACGGATTGATTCCTATGTCATTCCTCCGGTAGCAGAACAGATCTATACGATTCTGAGAAACCAGGGACTGCTACCTGCCAAGTAATTGTAGATTCCTCACCTAGGATATGGGTGGGATGTTAGGAAAGGATTTCCGCAGTGGATACCATCAATTTGGAAGCGTCGCCACGCTTACGTTGGCGATCTGACTGGTTTTTCCTCGTACTGGCGCTGTTCGGTGGTGTAGCTTTGGCGACAGCTGAATTCGTCGATCCTACAGTATTTAGCCCACTGACACCACCGGAAGGAATACACAACTGGTTAGGGTTGCCAGGTGCACTGATTGGGGGGTCGCTGCTGGAAATCTTTGGCCCACCGGCTCCCTTACTGTTCTGGTTTCTAATCCCCCTGAGCAGACCACATTGGCATCGCTTTTCTCTGCTCAGCGGATGGTATCATGCCCTGTTGCTCTGCTGGCTCCTTTCCATTTTGCATGTGCTGGTGTTGACACTGGAACACAACACCGTCCCATTTCAAGGTCTCTGGAGTTACGGTTATCTCGGGTTATTGGGCTCACAGTGGCTCTTGCAGCATCTGCCTCACCAAGAAGCCGCCGCAGTAAGTGGTGCGGTCTGTTTCTATCTGAGTGTACGTATCTACACTGCTCTGCCTTTCCTGCCAATCCTTCGAGGTCTTGCATTGCTGACTGTTACCGCTTTTGGACTAGCGCATGTGTTGCCTTGGCAAGCAATTCCCAGAGGATTGTACAAAGCTTGGGAACAGTTGCAGCGCAACCTGCGGATCATGGCACTGATGCCGGAAACGGTCCCGGCGAAGAAGCCATCAACGTCAACGGTGCAGGAAGTAGAAGAAGATTTCTTGCTGACTGAGAATCCTTCGATGCTGGATCAATTGGAACGCAAGGATCCGAACAACCTGAACGAAGCAGCCATGCTCTACGAGCAGTGGTTGCAGTATCAGGAGGAAGAAGTTATTGAAATTTCAGTTTTGACCACCATTCCAAGAAAATTACCCAACCCGGTTGGACTCTCTGTAGGGCCCACCACTTTCCCCGAAAAACCTCAACCGTTTCCCTGAGTTTGTGGAGTCCTGTTGATGAAAGAGCTACTAGCTAAGCTACTTGAACGAAAAAATCTGAGCCAGGAAGAGGCTCGGGAGATGATTCTCTGGGTCATGAGTGAAGAAGCAGTTCCTACACAGGCAGCTGCCTTACTTGCTCTGCTCCAGGCCAAAGGTGCAACGATTGATGAAATTGTCGGTGCAGCCCACGCCATGCGGGAGCGCTCCGAGAAAATCAAGGCTCCAAGTGATGCAATCGATACTTGCAGTACCGGGGGCAACGGCATCAGTACCTTCAATATTTCCACCTGCGCTGCTTTGATTGCTGCTGCTGGAGGGGCTGTTGTGGCCAAGCACGGAAATCGTAGCAACACGCGACGTAGCGGTAGTGCAGAAGCCCTACAGGCACTTGGAGTAAATATTGATTTGGATCTTTCGCAGGTTGAAGCTTGTCTACAGGAATTACAACTCTGCTTCTGTTATGCGATTAAGCATCACCCTGCAATGCGATTTGCAGGTCCAATTCGTCGAGAACTGGGCATCCCGACAGTTTTCAATATTCTTGGACCATTGACCAACCCAGCTCAAGCTCAGTGCCAGCTGGTGGGTGTGCCCAACGTGGAATGGACTTTTCGAATCGCTCAGGTGCTTGCGGAACTTGGGGCAGAACGCGCGCTGGTGGTTCATGGTGCTGACGGTCTCTGCGAGTTAACCACAACAGCCAAAACCCATGTTGCAGAGCTTCGAGACGGTAAGGTCGAACTGTATCAACTGGAACCTGAAGAGGTGGGACTGCCGAAAGGCAATTTGGAAGAGATGCGCATTGACAGTCCAGAAGAGAGTGCCCAAATGATTCGAGAGATTCTCCAAGGAAAAAACCAAAGCACCCCACGACATGTGGCTCTCTACAATGCTGCAGGCGCTCTAGTAGTTGCAGGAAAGGCAGAAAATCTGCGAGATGGTGTGGAGCAGGCAACCCAGCTGGTAGACTCTGGCAAGGCTTGGCAGCGCTTGGAAGAACTAGTCGAGTTCACAAATCGGGCGGCATAAGCTATGAGTTCCTCTCGAAGGAGCACCCATAGCTTTTGTGAAGATTTTGTCAGGGAATCAGAACAGTAGATCCTGTTGTTTTGCGGCCTTCGAGATCAGCGTGAGCCTGCGCAACTTCACGTAAAGGATAGCGTTGATTGATTGAAATCTTGACCTTCCCGCTACCAATAGCACCGAACAGTGCCTGCGAACTGTCGAGTAATTCTGCACGAGTAGCGACATAGGAAAAGAGTGTGGGACGCGTGTAGAACAAACTCTTTGGATTGAAGACTCGCAGATCCACTGGAGGCACTGGTCCAGAAGATTGACCAAAGCTCACGAACAAACCTCTTGTGCTTAGACAGCCGATCGTCCCATCGAAAGTGTCGCGCCCTACTGAATCGTAGACCAACCGAACGCCCTTCCCATTGGTGATTTCCATCACCTGATCCAAGAAGTTCTCTTGCTCATAATTGATTACGAAGTCACATCCGTTGTCTCGAGCCAAAGATTCCTTGGCGGGTGAACTGACTGTGCCAATCACCGTACAACCCAAGGCTTTTGCCCACTGACAGGCAATCAGGCCTGTTCCTCCAGCAGCAGCGTGAAAGAGAATCACATCATCTGCCTGAACTCTCCCGATACGGCGCAGCAGATATTCTGCAGTCATCCCTTTGAGCATAGAGGCTGCAGCGACTTCATCTTCCACGTCATCTGGAATAGGAACCACCAGATTGGGCGCAATCTGGGAGACTTCACTATAAGCGCTGGTCCCACCGACATAGACAACCCGGTCTCCTTTTTTGAATTCCTTGACTGCGCTACCAACCTCTTCGACAACACCAGCCGCTTCCTTACCTAGTCCGCAGGGTGGGTTGAGAGGATAGAGACCACTTCGCTGATAGGTGTCAATGAAGTTCAGACCAATGGCTGTGTGGCGAATGCGGATTTTTTCAGAACCAAGTTCAGGCAGATCGACGGATTCCCAGCGCATGACTTCCGGACCTCCCTGTTCGTGAATACGAATCGCGTTCGGCATGATCTCCTCAAAAATGATGAGTTAAAATATGTCCCTTGAGAATAACGATCAGAAATTTTCTGGCAAGTGGGAAACGTACATGTCACCCAAAAGTTTTATTGTATAGGACTTACGCAGAAGTATTGCGAAAGCTAGATACCTGAGTTGTTTGCAGAGGTAGGCATCCAGTAAGGCCTGTTTGAGGGCATAGAAGGTTGTCTTAACCAGTAGGGCTGTCTTATGGAGGCGGGCCCAAGCCAGCAGCGAGGCTGTGATGTGATTGAGTTGAGCTCTTTGTTTTTGGCATTGACACCGTTGCACTCTGGTGGTTTGTTTCCATTGACACCGAGTACCGTATCGTCAAACATTAGATAGCCTTGGTTGCTGAATTGAATCTGATTACACAAGTACTGCTGCAGAGACCTCAGTGTCCATTTCTGGCTGGGTAGCTAATGATTGATCGGATCATGGCTCCAAAAATCGGAGTGGTCGGCAAAGTAGGTCTGTGTGAAGTTGTCGACACTACTGGCTAGAAATTCACTGTATGATTGCAGCATCGGTGACAAACGAGTCGTCATGGTAGCCTCTAAAATTTGGTCCTGTGTAAGTCCTGATGAACAAGAAATTTTTGGAGAAATCCTGATGCGTTTTGGCAGTCAATATTGTGCACAAAGCCTACGACACAGAGAAACGACTTTGGATGGAAAGACGGATGGTAGTTCGGTAGGATAGTTCAATAAATGGCACAGGGGTTTCATGATTTGTGTCTCTAACAAGCACTAAACTGTGATTGACCTTGATTGAAAATCCTTTGGGCCAGATCCTTCATATTTTGACTACATCCAATTGGAGAGGGAGAACTTTGAGTCAAATGGTTGGATGAAAAATTGTAGCGAAAGAGTCGAATGAAAAATTGGTTGTGGTTATTGAGTCTGTCTCTGCTGATAGGTTGCTCTTCAAACCAACATGATCTCTATTTTCCTCAAGGCGAGCGAGAGGTTCTAGGTCTTCAGGCATTTCAGAGCTGTGGGCATGAAAACTACCAAGTACTACAGGAAGGCCAGGCCGGACCGTACGATCATGCCTTGATTGAATGTGGCGAGCATCCCCGGTGAGCATCGGCTAGTCCTGGAACGGCTAGCCAGTCAGTTTCCAATTGCTGGAGACTGCTCAAGGTGCCGATATCTCGCCAATAGGCGGAGCCGATATCTACGGTTCGGATTTCTTCACCTCGGGTGACCTGCTCCAGGTAAACGGGGATAATTCTGAAGACTTCCTGCTCAGGCAAAACTTCAAAAATCCTTGGGGCAACCAGATGAATCCCACAAAAGCCGACTTCTCGCAGGCTGCCAACGGGGTCTCGTAGAATGCGGTGATCTTGTTGCTTCACATAGTGAACCCCACAGAGAAGATCAGCCTCATCAACGAGCAGGCGATTATTGGTTAGGCGTTGCTGTACGAGCAGGGTTGCCAGAGGTTTGGTTTCAGAGTGAACTTGCCAGGCAGAGGTCAAATCAGCGTGGGAGAAGACATCTGCATTGTGCAGTAAAATCGGCATGTTCATGGACCAAAAAGAACGACTCCGCCGCAGTCCACCACCAGTATCGAGAAGGATTGGTTCTTGTGAGATTTGTAGGTTCAGAGAAGAAGGAATGCGAGCTTCAACAAAGCGGTGGATTTTATCTGCGTGTGCATGCGTGTTGATCACGACCTGCTGGACTTGCTGCTGTTCGAGTCTGCGCAGAATCCATTCAAGCGCAGGAGTGCCGTGAATTGGGGCGAGAGCTTTGGGAAGTTGTTTTGTCAGAGGAACCAAGCGGGTGCCAAGTCCAGCGGCAAAAACCAAGGCTTGTGGAGTCACTCGAACTCAGAGTCTTGATCTAGGCGGCTCGGAGTAGCCCCACATTGATTTAGATATTTACCTGCATAAGGTTGCTCTGCCGTTTCGAGCATCTGGACAAATACGATTTGACAGATACGAACCCCAACTTGCAGAACGATTGGAAATGGAGACTGGTTTTCCAGTTCCAGAGTGATCTGGCCCTCAAAACCAGCATCGATGAAGCCCGCGTTTTGAACCTGTAATCCAAGTCGACCAATGCTGGAACGACCCTCGACATAAGCAGCCATGTTGTTGGGGATCCGAATGCTCTCACGCGTTGTGGCGAGGACAAAGTGATTGGGTAGCAGCTCATAGCTCTCGGCTACTTCAGAGGCATATTCGACAGGTTCACCCAGCACAATTTTTCTTCGAGAAGGAGCTAGCCAGCTGAAGCTATTGCCCAAGGTTAGATCTACACTAGAGGGGCCAATTTTGACTCCCTCTGGGAGATAGCCCTGAGTGACCATCTGGCGGAGGTGAGTATCAGGAACGATCATAATTTTGATTTGTCAACAGAATTTTTAGGCAGAGCATGCAACCGAACCAGCCACCAAGTTTACTCGCAGATTTCAAGGAGTCTTGCAAAGTTTGTGAGGGGAGCGGTCGAAAATTAGGGTATTTGGAAATCGATACTTTGCAGCCTCATCTTTCACAGAAATGCTTTCAATGCCAAGGACGAGGCTACACGTTGACGCAGTTAGGTGAAGACTTACTGGAGCTCTACCGCCCAGCTATCCAACAGTGGATTCGTGAAGAGCTCGCGCGCACACGTTGAACTTAGGCTTCTAACCAAAACGCGCTACTGCGTTGCTCGGAGCGTTCTAGCAGTTTCCAGCGTACGATTGGAATTTCTCGAAGCAACTCTGAATCACTGATTTTGTACACTCGTGAGTCTTTAACCGCTCTAATCAGGAAACGACGCTGTTGTCCGAGAATCGTTTCTTCACCACAGAATTCCCCTTCTTCTACAATCTGTGGAGTCTTCTCTTCCGTTAACAACTCAATCTGCCCTCTACGGATCAACACCAGGGAGGGTTGAGTGAGTTCGACCTCACTGCCTTCAGGATAGAACTCCTGCTCCATCACCTGGGCGATCTTCGTCTGAATTGGATAAGAGACCGACTCTCCAAATAAAGGTGTGGACCGCATGAACTCAATGCGATCTTGCACTCGCTGGATTTCGTTGAAAATCCGGTTCCTTGCGACAAACTCCTCGAAGAGATGACTGGGAATCTGGAGAGTCTCAATGTAGCTGGCAGCCCGGTAGGTGCCGAAGTTGATCAGTCCAAACAAGGCCCCCATATCTCCAGCCAAGGAACCTGCAGAAAGGATGTTGTTGACTTTGCTCTCAGCACGGATGAACTCCACACTGCCGGTCAGAATCAAATAAACGTGGGCTGGAGCCTCGTTATTCTTGAGCAAAATGGTCCCTGCACTAAACGGCACTCTTGGGCAGTTCAGCAGCATGTTGATCTCGCTCTCAGGAACCGTCGGGTAGTAGGCGTGGAGATACTTTGCTGCGTACTTCAGGTAGTAGTCAATCTTGCCTGGGATCAGTACGTCTGTCATCCCAAAGGCCAAACCGGAACCGATCTCTTTTTCCTGATTCGTCAGAGGACTGGCTTTGTGTGAGAGCACAATCTTTGTTGAATTGTCCGCTCGAAAATCAGTCGCCAAGCCGTGGATCATCCCTCCCCCAATATCAATCTTTTTCAGGTTTACCTTGGTCAGGTAATGGGATCGGGTGCGCTCATAGAGTTCACGAGAAATTCCAGGGGCTTTTGGATCGTCACTGATCATTCCTTCTAAAACACTTAAGGCAGTGATGTCTGCAAGATGAGCGTAAGTGACATGGCCCTCCTTCCAAAGAGTACGTAGGAAGAAGATGTTGGTCTCTACCGGGTGAGGTGAAAATACTGGGAAGACTTCCAAGCCATTGACGTTGTTCCAAGTATCAAATTCGAGATCGTGTACCTCAAAAAACTCATCGAACTGATTCTCATCAATTGACATCAAGGCTGCCAATTTCTTGGTAACAGATTCACGAACGAGTCGAGTTGAGTAGTACTTAATACGGTGATCAGAACGAATTAATGAGGTCAGCCCAGCAAAATGGTCATCGTGCGCATGGGTGTGGAAGATGCCTTCGATCTCATTGACGTTGATGCCCAGCGCGTTGAGGCTGTGAGAAATGTTGGGCCCAGCGTCAATCAGGTAGATACGTCCCTGAAATGTGACGATGCTAGCCATGCAGGGGCGGTTGGTATCCCATCCATCGCCCTCACCAGAGTGTGTGATTGCGAAGTAATCGCGACTGACCTGGTGTGCTCCAAGTTCATAGGGTGTTTCATAGGCCTCTCCTTCGCTCAAATTCAGATCGACCTGCACCGAGTCGCCTTCGTAGCTGAACTCGTAGATATTGAAGCCAAGTCTACGAACAAGAACCCCATTTCGAATCTCCACTGCCTGATCACGAACAATGCAGTCTTCAAGCAGATCCTCCGTTGGACGGATATTGCCGAAGGCAAAGCGGAGTTTCATTCTCATCATCTCATCTGCGACATCGGGTGCGATACCGGCCGCTTCGATCTCCTGCAGGGAAATCAGACCGTAGTTACCCCGATAGATATAGTTCATTTGTGAGCGAACGATCTCTTCTTGGCCGATCAGGATCGGTTTGTGTCCTGTGTTGTTCGGATGATTGGGGATGATGATGCCCTGGCGATAGAGCATCTGAAGCACTGGAAATTCCGCGAGATTGGCAAAATGGCCGTTCTGCAGTGAGAGGTCTGAAAGCAGGATGGTGTTGGGCCCTGTCTCATAAGTTACTCCGTTCTTCTCGATCCACTGTATCAAGCCCTTTTTCATCAAGTGCTTGACGCTATCAGCTGGACAACCGCAAAGAATACGAAGTTGGGCCTGTGGAACAGCAACCCAGTAGACTCCCGTAGTAATCTGGGTTTTTTCGATCAAAAAACACCTCCCTGACGACGATTCATAGGCAAAAAGACAAAAGGGTACCCCAAGCTAGCGATGCTCTGATTCGATGACAAGATGAAAATCTTTGGTTTGGATTCGGCTAATAAGCTGGAATTAGCCTATCTGTTGGATAGGTAGATAGACTTGGAACAAAGCCCCACCTCCAGGGATCGGTTGGTAATTCAGGAGACCAGCATGAGATTGAATGATGCGGTAAGAAATTGACAAACCCAGCCCATGTCCAGTTGGTTTGGTTGTAAAGAGGGGTTGAAACAACTGTCCGATGTGTTTGTCCGCTACCCCTGGTCCTTGGTCCTGTACTTCGATCAGCACATATTTTCGCTGGGGAGTGAGATGTTTCCCGGCTAGCTGCCATTGACTACAGAAAGAACTGCGGATTGTTACTTCCCCACCTTCGGGAGAAGCTTCAATGGCGTTTCTGATCAGGTTTAAAAAGACTTGGTGTAACTTGTCACGATCGCCCTCAATCTCAGGCAGGGATGGGTCAAAAATACGGTTCAGTAGCAATCGCCGATTGCCTCGGTTTTCTTCAAACCAAATAACAGTCTCTAGTAATTCGTGGATATTGAAAGGCTGGGCGGATAAGGGTAGAGGATCGGAGTGCAGAAGCAATTCTTCTAACAGTCGCTCAATTCGATTGATTTCCTCCAGAACCATCTCCGAAGGCTCTGTGGAGATACCCAGTTCCTCCAAATCCCTCATTTGTAGCTGGGTAGCCCCCTTGATTCCGCCGAGAGGATTTTGAATTTCATGAGCCATTGAGGAAGCCAATATTCCGATTGCGTTGTTGAGCTGTAACTTCTGCTCCCTCTCTTGCTTGTCATGCTGCGCTGATATGTCATAGAGGGTGATTAGAGCACTGATGATTTTGCCATCTTCGTAGACTGGACTGATGCTAAGTTCAAAGATTCCTTGTCGAAGATTTGGGGCATCAATCTGATACTCTTTTGCATTGAATTCTTTCCCATGTCGTAAAGCTTGATAAAGCTTAGACAGAAGGGTTTCATCACCTAAAAAAAGTAGATCAAAAGGCTTTTTGCAGAGTTTTTGTGGGTCTTTCTGCCAGAGCCTGGAGGCTGCTTCATTAGCATAAATGACCTGTCCACGCTGATCACAAACGAGTAATGCTGAAGGGAGATGATCTAGAATGTTGTGAGCAAAATCTTTCATAGACTTGTCTGTTTATCAGCACCTTGCCGAAGGCGATGAGCCAGCAAAACCTTGGCAAGAAAAATCAGTGCAGCTCTACCCACCCACCTAGTGGCAGCATTTCCCCTGCAAGTAGGACGGGGCCAAAGGCTGCGGCAATCAGGATACGTGTTGAGGAGATAATGCTGCCTTCCATCTTGGGGAGCCTTCTCGGCACAAGACACAGGAAAGGATTATCCAGCAGAGCAAAAAGCGGACAAAGAGATAGAAATTGGAAGCCCGGGCCGGCACAGCTTCTTGTCCCCAGCGCATGACAACCCTGTGGAGACAAAGCAGAAAAGTTGAACTGAGGACGGCCGACATGCCCAAGCGTCCCTTAGACAGGGACAAGTTTTGCTGATGAAAGAATTGAAAAGTACGGGAACTCAAGAGAAGAAGCGGACTTGCTGCTGAAGTATTCTGGCGGCGGCAGGAGCAAAGTAAGTGAGGATCATCTCAGCTCCGGCTCGACGAATGGAGAGCAGCGCTTCCATCATGGCACGTTCCTGATCAATCCACCCTCTTTCTGCAGCAGCACAGATCATCGCATACTCGCCAGAGACGTTGTAGGCAGCAATTGGCACATCAAAGGCTCCTCGCAGACGGGTGATTACATCGAGGTAGCCCAAGGCAGGTTTGACCATGATCACATCGGCTCCTTCGGAGATGTCCAGTTCGGCTTCTCGTAGAGCCTCACGCCAGTTTGCGGGATCCATCTGATAGGTTTTCTTATCACCCTTTTTAGGTGCTGAATCCAGAGCACCTCGGAAGGGACCGTAAAAGCAGGATGCGTACTTTGCGGTGTAAGCCAAGATGCTAACTTGCTCAAACCCAGAAGCGTCCAGTGCTTCACGGATTGCGCCGACTCGGCCATCCATCATGTCGGAGGGGGCAATCCAGTCGGCTCCAGCTTCAGCATGAGAAACTGCCATCCTGCAAAGGACCTCAACGGTCTCATCATTAACGATCTCTTCTCCCACCACCAAGCCATCGTGGCCATGGATAGTGTAGGGGTCAAGAGCAACATCAGTCTGAACACAAAGATCGGGCAGCGCAGCCTTGATTGCCCGAATGGCTCGTTGCACTAGTCCATGTGGATCGTAAGCCGTGGTAGCCTTGTCGTCCTTTTCTGTGGAGTAACCAAATAGGTTGACAGCACCAATTCCCAGTTCATAGGCCATTTGGCACTCTTTGACCAATTCATCCACAGAAAGTCGATACTGACCTGGCATGGTACTGATTGGCTCACGCAGTCCGTTCCCTTCAGCGACGAAGAGTGGGTAGATCAACTGCTGCGGAGCCAGCAAGGTTTCTCGTACCAACGACCGAATCGGCGCATTCCGACGTAAGCGCCGTGGACGATGCGTCAACTCCATTTCAACCTTCGTGGAAGGATTTGAGTAGTTTGCTCCGTGTTGGATGGCGCAACTTGCGCAGGGCCTTGGCTTCAATCTGGCGAATTCGCTCCCTTGTTACGTCAAAGTCCTGCCCAACCTCTTCAAGGGTGTGATCCTTGACTTCATCAATCCCAAAGCGCATGCGTAGCACCTTTTCCTCTCGTGGAGTGAGGGTTCCCAAGGCAGTCCGCGTCAGGTCTCCCAAATTTGCCTTCGTGGTCGCGTCTGATGGATTACTGGCTTTTTCATCAGCAATGAAGTCCTTGAGCTGTGAATCTTCATCATCCCCGATAGGCGTGTCGAGGGAAATCGGTTCCTTGGCGATCTTGAGAACCTTCCGCACCTTGTGCAGCGGCATGCCGATGTGTTCGGCCAACTCATCTGGTGTTGGTTCTCTCCCAAACTCTTGGATCAGGGAACGAGAGGTGCGGGAGAGTTTATTGATAGTCTCGATCATGTGTACAGGAATACGGATGGTTCTCGCCTGATCGGCAATCGCCCGGGTAATTGACTGACGAATCCACCAGGTGGCGTAGGTTGAAAACTTGTAGCCCCGACGATACTCGAACTTGTCCACGGCTTTCATCAGCCCAATGTTTCCTTCCTGAATCAGATCCAGAAATTGTAGACCACGGTTTGTGTACTTTTTGGCGATACTGATCACGAGTCGAAGGTTTGCTTCCACCAACTGGCTTTTAGCAAACTTCACGTTACGCTCGGCTTGCCGCAATTTCTTTACTTCCAATTGGAAGGTTTCCCAGTCTAGCGCAGTGCGCTCAGTCATCTTTGCAATCCGCTGTCGGCAAGCCTGTATTTTCTCGTAGACACGTCGAGCGATATTAAAAGGCTGTTTGGCTCGCTCTTCAATCTGCTTTCGAATCGGAGCTTCTTGCTCTCCATTCTCAGTTTCATGGGCTTGTTCCCACTCTGCAAAGAGCTCGTCGGCAGCTTCCAAATCAAGAACCAGATTTTGCCGATATCGGTCTAATTGACGATAGGTCAAATCGATCTTGCCCTTGTGCTTGAACATCAAGCTGCACATGTTGTCGATTTGCCGAGAGTTGAAGTTGATACTGCGAATTGTGTTCTGATAATTCTGCTTGTGCGTGGTCATCAGGGCTTGTTCTTCTTCGGTCAGCTCGCGCTCCTGGGATTGTCGCCGAAGGCCAACGACAATGTCATAGTCTTCTCGGGCTCGATCCAAGTTCTGGATCAGTTCTCGTGTTGCTTTGGATTCATCTTCTATGACATTGTCGTCTTCATCGAGTCCTGAAATGACATGGCGAGCGCGCAGTTTTTCAGAGTGCAATTTCTTGGCTACGTCAAACAGGTGTAGTAGTACAAGATTGGATTCCACGAAGATTTCAATCAACTCCTGATGGCCTTCCTCAATCTGCCGAGCAACCGAAACCTCTCCATCCCGGGTGAGCAGTTCAATGCCACCCATCTCGCGCAGATACATGCGTACGGGATCATCAGTGTTGTTGTCAACTCCTGGCTCCAGATCCAATTCCTCTGCGGGCTCAAAGTCCATGTCATTACTGCTTTCCCGCTTGCCAAGGCTGACATTTTTACTTGAATCAAGGACCTCAATGTCCATATCAGAGAGAACGTTGAGGATGCGCTCCAACTGTTCAGGGGTTGTGGTACTGCTGATTTGAGCATTGATTTCGTCAAGAGTGACGAATCCTTTGTCGCGTCCTTCCGCAATTAGTTCGCGGATTACCTTGTCCAAAATTTTCTGTTCGGCTTGGGCTTGCGAGGAGGAGTGGGCATTTGCGTTCATGGGCTCACACTTAGCGAGGTTTGAAAATGCGGTTCAACTCTTCTTCCATCTGACGTAAGGTGCGTCCCAACAGAGCATGTTCTGTTGAATTGGGCGCTACCAACTGCAAGCGTTCCTGGCGATATTCTCGCAGGTGACGTTCCTTGAGACGGCGCAGAGAGAGACGGAACTGAGACTCAAGATGTTCGTGCAAGAAGTCGGTGGCGTACAAAGCCGCCAATTCCCGTGCTAACTCTGGTTGCTCCTTGGCAAATTGTTGTGGAAGGTGGGCGCTAGATGCATCGTCTGGGAGCTGCAACAGTTGTTCATACAGTTGCCGGTAGAGGGAGTGTCGGAAATCTTCTGGACGCAAAAACTGCTTTGCAAGAGACATCAATTGAGCCTCGGTTAGCAGCGCTTGCAGCAAAAACCGCTCGTCTGGTGAATGCGGTGATTGACGAATCGCAGAATTTGAAGAACCTAATAAGATATTGTTTTTTGAGAAATTTGTCAAGGTTTTTGCTACAGCAAAAACTGTTTCGTTAGGTAGGCGTAGTGCCTCAGCGATTTGCACCCAAACCATCTGGCGCTGTTCAAGTTTTGGAATCGGCTGAGCTGCGACGAGCAACTCACGAAGTGCTTCCTGACGTCCAGGGACAGTTTCAGGATATTTTGCCAAGGTTTGCCGGATCAAATACTCTAAAAGGGGTTGCTTCCTCGCTAACAGTTTGGAGAAAGCTTCTTCGCCTTTGTTCTGTAAAAAACTGTCAGGATCTTCGTTTTCAGGGAGTGTTAGGATATAGGTATCGAGGGGAACAGGCAGAAACAACTGACAATTCTTCAAAGCCGCTTTTTGACCGGCGGTGTCGCCATCGAACAGTAAGACTACCGAATCAGCATGGCGTCGAATCAGTTGTAGATGCTCAGGAGTTAGTGCGGTTCCGCAAGTAGCGACTGCCTGTGCGAAGCCATACTGATGCATTCGGATTACATCCAGATACCCCTCCACGAAGATCAGTTCCCGACTGCGACGAATCGTCTCCAAGCCTTCGTAAAGACCGTAGAGAACCTGGCTTTTACGGTAGTATGGAGTCTCAGGGCTATTCAAATACTTTGGTTGATCTTCGCTACGAATGACCCTACCCCCAAAGCCGATACAACGTCCTCGAGTATCCCGGATGGGAAAGATCAGCCGATTACGAAAGCGGTCGTAACGACGTTCTTGCTGTTCTGCCATTTTGACTAGGCCACACTGCTCTTGAATCTGAGCAGGAATTTTTTGAGCAAGGAGATACTGGTGAAGTCGCTGCCAATCATCTGGAGCAAAGCCAAGTTGAAAGCGCTCCTGCCATTCTGCTGGGACATAACGCTGATCTAGGTATGCACGAACATCTTGTCCAGTTGGTCCTTGCAGCTGTTGTTGATAGAAGCCGCTAGCGAGTTGTAGAGCATGCAGACCAGCTTCCTGGTCAGGTTTGCGCTGGTTCGATTTACCTTCATGACGCAACTCTACGCCTGCTTTGTTGGCAAGGTCGGTGACTGCTTCTGCGAAGGTCAGGCGTTCGAATAACATCAGAAAACGAATGGCATCACCGCTGGTTCCGCAGCCAAAACAATGGAAGAAGCCACGCTGGGGATTGACGTTGAAGGATGGGGTCTTTTCAGAATGGAAAGGACAGCAGGCTTTGAAGGTGCTACCCGTGCGGCGTAGAGCGACACCTCGTTCTTCCATTAACTGAACGAGGTCAGTACGATTGACTACCTCACGAACAAAATCATCGCTGAAGCGCATTGGCTGAGCTTAGCAGGAGGTCAGACGAAACTGGGGTTGGTGTTGCCATGCGGGTACCTTATAGCGAACTCGTTCTAGTTCCGTCAATGAAATTGTCCCGTAGAGGTTACAAGGAGTCTCTCCAGCCTCTGCCAGAATTTCTCCCCAAGGAGAGACGATCAGGCTGTAACCATAGGTTGCTCGGCCATCTTGATGTTCACCACACTGAGCTGCGGCAATCACAAAGCAAGTATTTTCAATGGCACGAGCTCGCAGTAGCGTATGCCAGTGGGCTTTTCCGGTAGGGCGTGTGAAAGCTGCGGGAATGGCTAATATTTGCGCACCGGCCTGACTGAGCGTTCGGTACAGATGTGGAAACCGCATGTCATAGCAGATACTCATTCCGTATCCTCCCCAAGGAGTTTGTAGCAGGACGGCCTCCTTGCCAGCCTCAAAACTCGCTGACTCACGATAGGATTCCTGATCACTGAGAATGGCATCAAAGAGATGGATTTTGTCGTAGCGGGCTCGAATCTTTCCCTGATCATCAATGATAAATCCACGATTCAGCAACCGACCGTCACCGGTTGAGTTACGGAGAATCAGGGAACCGACATGAATCCAGACTCCAGCTTTGCCGGCAATATCTTGGCAGTACTTCAGCACAGGGTCTTCTTCTTCAGTAACGGCTGTTGCTCGAGCAAGAGGATTTTTCTGCTGCAATAGGTTGACGGCTTCTGGCAGAACAATCCACTGCGCTCCGTTTTCAACCGCTTCCTGCAAAGCAACTTCCACCTGTTGGCGGTTGTATTCGAGGTCGATGCCGGATGTTAGCTGTACACAAGCAACCTTCAGTTCGCTAGGCGGATTTTTCATGAAAAATTCAACTTTTGGAGTTTGGGAGCGATGATGAACTGGCAGTAGGGATTTTCTAGATGCTGACGATAGTAGTTTTGATGATAGTCTTCCGCAGGATAAAAGGTGCCTAAGGGAACGATCTCAGTAACGATTGGACTAGAGAACTTTGAGGCTACTTCCTGTTTTGATTTTATGGCCAGTTCCTGTTGCTCTTCGGAATGATAAAAAATTGCTGAGCGGTATTGGGTGCCAACGTCGTTGCCTTGACGATTAAGGGTCGTAGGGTCGTGCATCCTCCAGAACCAATCTAAGACCTCGGAATAGCTGACCATCTCCGAATCGAAATCGAGTTGGACAACCTCCGCATGTCCTGTCATTCCAGAACAAATTGAGCGATAATCAGGATTGTTAGTGTGTCCGCCGGTGTAGCCACTCACAACACGGTGGATGCCTTCAATACGCTGGTAGACTGCTTCTAAACACCAGAAGCAGCCGCCGGCTAGGGTAGCTGTAGTCAATTCCATTCTGTCACTCCTTTGTGAAAAATAGATGTTTTCGGCAAATGGCTGTCAAGATTTGGCGATTCTCTCAATTTAGCAATGGGCAGTGAGAAAGCCGACTTGAAAATTCCCTTTCGACTTGAAGAGTCGTTCGAATTCCGTAGGGATATTTTCCTCATTCAAGGGACTGTTCCAGAGATCTTCCGTCAGAGTGCCGATCTTATAGTGCGGATGGTTCTGGAGTAGTTCAAGCACCATCTGGAAGTATTCTTGATGATCGGTTTTGAAACGAATTTCTCCACCTTTTTGAAAGAAGATCAGCAAGCGATCCAGAAATTCACTGGAAAACAGCCGGTGCTTTCGATGAGCCTTCTTGGGCCAGGGGTCTGGAAAGTTTACATGGAGGATATCCAGACTTTTTTCAGGTAGATATTCTCCGAGCAGTTCCCCCCTGTCTTTTACAAGTAGAGCATTGGTCAACTGAGCTTGAGCTAGCTTGCGAGCGGCCAGTGTTAGGCGTTTGAAGCGTAACTCAAAGCCGAGGAAAGCATCTTGTGGATGTTGGCTGGCCCAGGCTTGCAAGTACCCACCAGAACCGCAGCCGATCTCCACATGCACTCGTTCTGCGCGCTCACGCAAAGGCTCCCAATGCTGCTGGATCTGATCCAAGGTGGGATGAGGTAACAGAAGATCCGGATAGTCGTGCACCTTCTTTAAATAAGGATTGGTGCGGGTCATTCTCTCGTAGACCTGTTCTGGCAATTCCCGGTGGTCTCGTATGCGGAATTTTTTTAGTTGCTCTAGATTCATATTTGTATGTTGCAGTTAGAGCAGCTTCAATGGCAAACAGATGGGAGCGCGCTGCTTCGACTCTCCGATAGTGAGGATGTTCGCATTTTGGCATTCTCCGTGACAGAGTTATCACTGCACGAAGGACAGCAACTCTCACACTACATGCTGGAACAGATTCAATCGGCTGGCCGATTCCGTGAGATATATAAAAAATCTCTGGACTTGCTTGCCCGACGCGAACATTCCATCTGGGAACTCCGACAAAAACTCCGACAGCGCTTCCCTGGATGTAAAGAAGTGGAGCCCGTCTTGTTACGACTGGAGGAGCAAAAATTCCTTTGTGATGAACGCTTCTCTCTGAATTTCGTTCGCTCCCGTATGGCCAATCGCTCCTGGGGCGCTTATCGGCTGCGGGCTGAACTACAGCAGCGTGGCATTGCAGGACAGTGGATCGAGCAAGCCCTGGCCTCAGAGGTAGACGAATCGGTCTTGAGGGAAAAAGCTGAAGCATTCGTTCGAAAGTCCGGATTTCCCACAGATCCTGCAGCGAAAAGAAAGTTAGCTCAAAAACTCTACCAACGGGGTTTCTCGCAAGAATTGATCAACCAAGTACTTTCGCAAGATCCTCTGTGATACGGATTCTCTCATTTGGAAACCTCCGATAGGTCCTCCATGTTCACCCAGCGCATTACCAAGGAAGAGGTCGGTGAGTTGCCTCTAGTCAGTTATTCTGGAAGAATTGAGGTAGTAGCAAATCATGAAAGTCTCAAGGCCTGTCTGCCAGCATTACACGCTGAAAAACTGCTTGGATTTGATACGGAGACCCGTCCCTCCTTTCGTAAGGGAGTGATGTTCCCAATTGCCCTGCTGCAATTGGCGACCCGGGAAACAGTCTACTTAATTCGCCTGAACCACGTGGGATTTCCCGAAGAACTGCGTGACCTATTGGCATCACCGGCGTCACAGAAAGTTGGGGTAGCCATCCGAGATGATATCAAGGGCCTTCAGCAATTAGGATCGTTTATACCACAAGGCTTCGTTGAACTTAGCCAACTCGCTCGTCAGTTGGGCATTGTCACCTGTGGACTACGAAATCTTGCTGGGATCTTCCTCAATGTGCGAATCTCAAAGAAAGCCCAACTCAGTAACTGGGAGCAGGAAGAACTGACAGAGAGTCAGCAGAATTATGCAGCGACTGATGCATGGATCAGCCGGGAAATTTATGGTTTCCTCGACCAAGGTGGCTGGCTACAGAATATCCCAAGCTTTGAATCATGACATGGAAGTTCAAAAACAATGGCTATTTGCCGCTAGCGCAGACGAGAGTATCTTCCAATCTTTAAGCCGAGAAACAGGTTTGCACCCACTTGTTGCGGGTATCTTGTATCGTCGCGGCTATAGAACACCGGATGAAGTAGGGATCTTTCTGCAACCAGAACTTCGTCAGCTTCGAAATCCATTTTTGCTTCGGCATATGCAGGAAGCAGTTGAGTTGATGTTGCCTTTTCTTCGCGAAAATCGCCGCATTCTGATCTTGGGAGATTATGATGTCGACGGAATTACATCGACAGCGCTGCTACTGAGTTTTCTACGCGACGCAGGATGCAGTCAACTCGACTACTTTATTCCACAGCGACTGCAGCATGGCTATGGGTTGACCCCAGCCAGTGTCGATGTGATCTTGTCGCGTCAACCAGAGTTGGTGATTACTGTTGATAACGGCATTACTGCTCGCAAAGAAGTTCAGCAACTCCAGAATGAGGGTGTACGTGTTCTAATCACAGATCACCACCTAGCTCTCCCAGATTCCCTTCCAGAGACTGTTACCGTCAATCCCAATCATCCAGCTTGCTCCTACCCGTTTAAAAAAATTTCCGGCTGTGGGGTGGCCTTCAAATTAGTGACGGCTTTGCGCAAAGCCCTGCGAGATGTTGCTTGGTGGAATGAAAGACGACCAGAACCAAATCTGAAGCAGTTGCTTGATTTTGCTGCGCTGGGAACAGTTGCAGATGTGGTCGATCTGCGTGATGAAAATCGTTTGCTGGTCCATGTGGGTCTTCAGTTAATGAACAATCAACCCAGGCCTGCGATCCAAGCGTTAAAGCAGGTTAAAAGAGTTGATGGAGAGATTACCGCCACAACACTAGGATTTAAGTTTGCACCCCTGATGAATGCTGCGGGCCGTCTTTGTGATGCTTCATTGGCAGTAGAACTATTGCTGAGTCCCACCCTGGACCAAGCTTTGCCACTTGCCCAGCAGCTCAATGACATGAATGAAGAGCGGCGCAACCTAGAACAGGAGATGTTGACCATTGCCTTTGAGCAAGCGGCTCAGCAGGAAGACCAGAAAGGTTTGGTGCTTGCCTCAGGGCAGTTTCATGAGGGAATCAATGGGATTGTTGCTGCACGTTTAGCTGAAAAGACCTTCAAGCCAACGATTCTGTTGAGTACTGCCAATCCTGAACGATACACAGGCTCAGGACGGTCAGCGATTCCAGACTTTCACCTCAAGGAAGCTCTGCAGGAATGTGCTGACCAGCTAGTTCGCTTTGGGGGGCATGCGGGTGCTGCAGGGTGCACAGTTGCTCCTGAAAATCTTGAAGCTTTCCGCACTGCTTTTGCAAGAGTTTGTGAAGATTGGTTGCCTAAGCAACTAAGGCCCCAGCTACTGCTGGATGGAAAGTTGCCACAACAGGGACCAGATGCGCTTTTGGTAGAGCAAATTCAACAACTTGAACCCTTTGGAGCGGCAAATCCAGAGCCGCTCTTTGCGCTGCCAACCCCACAAGAGAAATTTCAGTTACTTAAGGAGCATCACGTGAAGTGGATACTTTCTCGCTCTACAGAAGTCATTGGATGGAATTTTGCTGAGCAATTGCAGGGAGTCAAACCACATCAACTAGCAGTGACAGTTGGCTTCAATGAGTTTAGAGGACAACGAAAAATTCAGATGCTGCTAAAGGAAATCCAAGCATGAATCCAGCGTCTGTGTTGCTCTGACAGCATCTAGTCCAGAAGTGGCTGAGTGTCTTAGAGAACCGCCACTACGGAAGAGATTGATGATGGCTTGTGCCAATTTATTGCCATAAAAATGAAGACGATCTTTTAGCGAAAACTATGCGGGATCACCTACCAGCCATTCAGCAGTTTCTTTGTGAAAATCACTCCTATGACTGTCCTCATCTGTTGGTCTTGCCCATTCTGGAGGATAACCCGGACTTTTTAAATTGGATCAAGGAGAAACCCATCCTCAGGAGTCGATTGGATGAGTAGTGTGCGGACAAAACGAATTGTGCTACTGTGGCTAGGCACAACTTTTTTGATTTTGGGAGGAGCAGCTTCTGCTGTGATGAGCCTGGTTGATCCTAAGAACCATGTGAGTACTCAGGTTCAAACAGTCACAATTGAAGAACTTCAATCGATTCCTTTCGTGGTTGATTCTTCAGAGGTCTTAGGTGACAACGCAACCCAGGTTGTGGAACCAGCATTGCCTCTGCCGAAGGGCGCTGTCCGAGCAGCCCTGCTTGAAGTTGACCAACCCTATTGGGAAGTGATCGATCGACAGCGCTTGGGCATGGTTACTGAGAATTGGCAAACCGTCCTGATTCAGAACCACCACAAGCTGGACTACACGATCATTCCCGAATATGCTCGTGATTGGGAATGGATTCAGGATGGTAGGAAAATCAAGGTTCAGTTTCATACTGAGGTTGATGCGATGAAGGATATTCTGTCACGCAAAAAACTAGGTAAATTTGCAGTACAGATGATGTCTTTACCGGTTACTGAATTTCCGAAAGCATTGAAGCTGCTACAACTGCTAGTGCAGGATGGCCACTATGCCTACTTACACCGTACCGAAGACAAGTTTGAGGAAATGGTTTGGTACCGCGTAAGAATTGGATTTTTCCAAGGTGCTGAAGAAGCGCAGTTGGTAGGCCAGGAGGTGTTTGAGAAATATTCTAAAAGCGGTGAGTTTACAGGAGATTACTGGGCAGTGGTGCCAACTTCTCGAGAATTGTCCCGTAATTTAATTGATCTCCAACAACCAATTACCAAACCCTGGACTATCGAATTGCCGATCGAGGAGGACTTGACGACAGCCAGTGCTCTATTACCCAAGTTCATTGAGCATACAGACTTCAGCTACCTATCCCAGCGATTCGATAGAGAAACGAACAAACTGCAATTCCGTATTCGTGTGGGATTTTTTGAGACAACTGGAGAAGCTCGCTCTACTATGTATTCACTGCGTAATCATTATAGTGGCTTCCGGAATGCCCGTATTGTCAAACTGTAGGATGCCAACGCTGTAGACGTTCAGTGAGTAGCGTTGCTTCCAGTTGAAAAGTTGGTTGACGAATCGGTACCAGTAACTCATGCTCCAGATTGGATAACGCACAGATTTCTGAGAAGCAAAAATTTCCGCTTGCATAGGACGGCCGAATCTCCAGAACCTTTCCCCCTACCGGCATCCAAAGAGCATTCGTCAATCCAGCTCCATGTGGAGCCACCACGTGAGTTGCTCCGCTAAAAAGCTGCATCTGTCTTTCGATCGACCAATCTTCCAGTTCGACTATCCGATAACCATAACGATCCAGTACCGGCAGTAACTCCTGCTCATTCTGCAAGTGCCGACGCCCTACACGTCGACGAGAAATATAAATTCGGCTAGTCAAGCCAGTGTAGGTATTGCTGCTACTGAAATAATTTTGACGAAGATACTCTATAGAGTATGTGATGTCTCGGAGAGAAGGCTTCTCAGGGATAGTGAGCGAGTCACATTGAAAGATTCTTAGAGGTAAAACTGTGAACCTGATTTGGAGTTGCTGAAGAAAAGCGATGTAATTTACTGGTAACCACCAAGGCAATAACCAGTGACTTCCTCTTTGTGTGAGCACTTGGGGAATGAGTTCTGTCCAGAGATGGTAGTAGCTGTGAAAGTGGGGATGGATGCCGAGATGAGAGTGTCCTGAGAGCCTTTGTGTTTTAACAGTGAGGTCAGGGACTCTCCCAGACAGACGCTGGGTAAAGCGGTTGAAATTTTCTCCGTTTGTAGGATTTGTGTAGGGGTCGATCAAGTTCCAGCGAAAGCGATTTCCATGGAAGTATAGCCAATTACTGGAGCGGACAAGTCCATCTTGTGCATCAAGGTAGGCCTGCTGAATCTGCATTCAGACATTGTATTGCTGACGATAGTATTCTCGATAAGATCCAGAGGTCACTTGTTCTACCCAGGCCTGATTGTTGAGATACCAGTGAATGGTTTGTAGGAGCCCGGCCTGGAAATCCAACTCTGGGGACCACTTCAATTCCCGTAGCATCTTCCGTGGATCAATTGCGTAGCGCTGATCGTGGCCGGGTCGGTCCTTGACAAAGGTAATTAGTTTACGGCAGGAGGCGTCTCCACTTCGGCCTAGTTCTTTGTCCAACAGATCGCAGATCAGATGCACTACATCCAGATTACACCATTCGTTAGAGCCTCCGATGTTATAGCATTCCCCTGCTAGTCCCTTGTGGAAAACTAGGTCGAGAGCTCGGCAGTGATCCTTGACGTATAACCAGTCCCTGATGTTGCTGCCATCCCCATAGACGGGCAAAGAGCGTTCTGCCAGGCAGTTATGAATCAGTAGTGGAATCAGCTTCTCAGGAAACTGAAATGGACCATAGTTGTTCGAGCAATTGGTTGTAAAAACATTCAGTCCATAGGTGTGATGGTACGCTCGAACTAGATGGTCGCTACTGGCTTTACTGGCGGAGTAGGGTGAGTTTGGTGCATAGGGAGTTTCTTCATGAAAAGCGCCCTCTGGGCCGAGTGAGCCAAAGACTTCATCCGTACTCACATGATGAAACCGTGGGTCAGGGCTATTGCCCCAGTAGCTTCTTGCAGCTTCCAATAAGTGGAACGTGCCTAAAATATTCGTCTCAATGAAGTCTGCAGGTCCACTAATACTGCGGTCAACGTGGGACTCTGCAGCGAGGTGAAGAACTCCTTCGATTTTGTTTTCGATGAAAATCTTCTTGACAACATCAGGTTGCCGTAAATCTGCATGAAGGAAGTGATAGTTTGGATTCCCCTCAACTTCTTTCAGGTTGAGCAAATTCCCAGCGTATGTCAGAGCGTCAAGGTTGAAGACGTGATCTTGTGGGTGATGCTGTAACCAGTGGAGAACTAGGTTGGAGCCGATGAAGCCGGCCCCGCCTGTAATCAAGATTCTCATCAGGTTTCAGAAAGAAATGCGTAAGAGGGGTAGCGTGGTTGCATGCTCCCCACTGAACGATCGTTGGATCAAGTTGTTAGCCAATGGGGTTGGGTTGATGGCCAGGGTATGCTTTGCTCGATTGTAATCGAAGATACTCGGTGTGGTTTCTTGCTGTGCATTGAACATGTCATCTTCGACACTGCTGCCTTGGCCAATTTCATAGAGGCCAAACAGCATTCCCCCGAAAACGCCAACAGCTGCTCCACGGGCGATCATGCTGGTAACTTCAGCTGATTTCTGATCTTTCCAAGCCCACAGAGCCAGCCCACTAACAGCGCCGATTCCTCCTCCCCAGAGAGAATCAATGAAAACAATTTCTAGATTTGCTTGAGCTTGAGATTGCTGGGGGGTTGCAAAGATGAGAGTGATAGCGCCCACGGTAGCGCAGAGAGTACTTTTAATCCATTTACGAACCATTCAAACCTCCTGTTTGTGGTGAGAAACTCAAAAAGTTTTTGCAAGTACTGTTCTAGTTGTTTTTACTCCCACCAGTTCTGACGAGGATTCTTTCCCTTGTCCTGATAAGGTGGCAGGCATTCAATAACCGCACTGTCTGTATCGTATTCGACGACGCGATAGTGAGGACTCTGATCGAACTTTAGGCAGGCTCGGTATGCGTCGTTCTTGAACTGCTTGGCATCGTGGTAGCCAACGCGAGTAGTGCTGTTACATCCTGCCAAAATGCCTATGGTACAAACCAAGAACAGTGAGCGCATTTCAAACCGGTCTGCGAGTCGCAGTAGGACGATGGAGTGAGAGCATTTGCTCTGGGGAGAGATACTTGGCCATATATCCTAAGACCATGGACCAGCCTTCGAGGTGAGAATGCAAAATTTTGGCACCATAGCGGTACTGCGTACCGGGATGAACTAAACGGTAGTTTTTGACTAATTCGTTGAGCTCAGGTTTGTTGAGTTCTTCTTCTAATCCATATATTTCAACCAATCTCTGAGTACTGTTGGTGCTTTTGTTGTGAAGTAATCCAAGCAGTTCAGGATCAATTTTCAAATTTAGTTCCTCATAGGTGTCAAAGATTAGTTGTCGGACACACATGGCGAGAATGTTCTCATCATCCTGAGGTCTTGACCAAAGAATCTCTAAGCGAACGATAGCATCAAGTGGGTCAGCGTCAGGATGTGCATCTGTTTGAACCTCCATTGTCATGAGGTCTCCTGGGTGGTAGATCACATCACTACATAAACCAGTGCCGGTATCATGAAATTTAATGAGAATGCCTTGATTGTCAGCAGTTACTTCGACAGTCTCTGGGACATCATGAGACATACGGATGATTTCGGTTAGACGGCCATTGATTTCAGGAATCGTAGCGTCACCAGAATCTGGTCGAGCGAAAGAATACATGAGCTTCATTACACAAGAGGATGCCAAAAAATTTAGTGCCCCAGAATCATTGATTCTCCCTCAACTTGCAAGGATCGTGTGCTCTTATCACATTTCTGTGTTGTGTGGAAGGACTTCATCTCGGTGCGCTGTCTTCTTATATGAGCTCTTCATAAACAGAAAGCCGGATGATTTTTTTGCAGATTCTTCATTCTATCTTGTCAACCATTACAAACATTTTGAAAAATAAGAATATTGTTTGGCACCGATGAATATAATGAATTGGGCTCAGCATTGGATACATAAGACAACCAGTACAATGCTGGTCAACATTGCGTTCCTAGAAGACTGTATCAACCTGCAAATTCCAGTGGATCTGGTTTGCAAATCTGAGAACTGGATCACTGCTTCAGGTGTGTTGGCTACTATCACCAAGCGTCAATGTGTCGTTTCGTCAGATCAGACATTAGCGGAGCATATTTCGCCCAAAGAGAACCCACTTATTTATTGGCATCTTCTGCAGTTGGAAGAGTTCGATCCTGTTATACCACTAAAGACAGAAAGGGCAGCAGTGATTGCTATACAATCTCATCAGTTATGTGTGCCAGGGAGTAAAATCAGGTGGGGTGGTTCTATCAGTCTAATGTGTGGAGAATTTTTCAGAGACGGACAAACTGTGGGAGTGGATTGGCCTTTGGCAGAGGAGAAGATCTGTCGGGAACTTTCTGTAGTTTCAGAACCCTACTAACCGACAGCTTTTCGTTTGTTCTTGGTGTGCGACTTTTCAGAATTTTGTTCTTTGCTTTCAGAAGAGGATACAGACTGCTCGCCGAAGAGTGGATGGCGAGTATTGTATTTCCCATCAGGAATCACTAACTGCATTCCAATACGCTTTTCCAGATTCAGTAGTAACGGGCCTTGTAAGTTGATAGTGATGTTCGATAGTTCCCGAGCCATGGTCAAAATACAACGAACCTCAATCTGATCAGCTGTTTCTACTTCCAACTTCCGTAGATGATCTTCATTCAAGTTGATATGATAGTCTGAGTAGGCGTAGGTTGGGGCTATGACGACGAAAGCAAGGTCAGGCGTATCCATGGAGTGCAGCCATTGAAAAGGAGACTCTGGCTCTTCATCATTGAGCAGAACGAAATGCCGCTCATTTGAGAAGCCGAGCAGACCACTGGGTAAGGTTAGTACTTGGCTATCATCAATTTCGACCTTACCGAACCGGGTGGTTTGCATACTCATGAAGCCTCTTTGATCACTGGCTTAGAAGTTGGGTAGTTGGGTTTGATTTCTGAAAGTACATCTTGTTGAAACAGGTATTAGCTTTAGCGTCCACGGGCTAGAAGATCTCGCAGATTCTTTAAGGAAACTGGTGATTTCTCTGCGGCACGTTTGTTTTCTTCCTGAATGCGGATGTACACTTCTTCCCGGTGAATGACGTAGTTTCGCGGAGCCTCAATTCCAATCCGGACTTGCTTCCCCTTGATTTCTATGACCTGGATTTTGACATCATCACCGATCGTAATGCTCTCACCCGACTTCCTTGTCAGTATAAGCATCTCGCCTTTCCGTTATTGGGAGTAGGGCGCTCAAAACATTTGATGGCATTTGTATGCGATCCTATGCTGGCAGGGCGCTTGGAATCCAGTTCTGCGAACAATGTAGGCTTATCGCAAAAAATCTGTCAATGATGGCTGAATGAGTCGACTACCGGCGTCCAAAGAAACACGGTTGTTCAGTTCAGCAGTTTTCAGATGCAGGGCAGACTCCGCCAGATCAGCATCGCGAATCTCAGAGAGTCGGCGTTCCTGATCGAAGATCTGAACTTCCTGTTTCTGTTGCGCTTCTTGCAGATCCCGCATCGTGTTTCCTATGAAAGCACGTTGCTTCAGGACCTGCTCCAAGGCCAATTCTAGTTCTTGCAATTTTTCTGCAAGAACAGAACCATCATTAGTTTCCAAGGCTCTTTCGAGCGACATCAGCAAGGAGAAAGTGTCTACTTCGATTTCTCCCTCTCCCAACAACAACTCATTCGCAGTGACAGTCACTGGAACAGTAATTCCGTCTGCGATTAGGGTCTCTTTCTTTTGAGGACTACCGATGAAAGAAATGGGTGGGTTCGGGGTAAACACGAACTCCATCCCTTCGGGAAATACCGGTCCTAACTCTGAAATATCAAAATCTTCAACCTTCTCACTACTGAAATCAAAAGCATCTGGCAACAGATTGACCTTGTTCTGTAATTCTCCTCGGTCATCAGAGAATTTCAATTTGACTTGGTCACTTTCCTTCCCAGACGGATTGATCATATCGACCACAGGCCGCAGGCTCAGTTCAGGCCCCCAATTCTGCCCACCGTTATCAGAAATTTGATAGCGTGCTCGACCCCAGGGCCCTGACTCCGTAATTCTCAGTACATATGGATTGTTCGAAAAGCCTTCAAACTGAGCCTGAAACTGGGTGACATCAACCAAGTCACGAATGTCACTCTGGACAATTTTTTCAGTTTCAACCTTGGCTGGTTGAAGGATATGATTGTGCTTGATTGCAGGAGTTAGTGATTTGATTCCTGAGAAGAGATACAGTTTGCCAGAACGAGCATTACCCGCATCGAATAAGGCATCTCGGATATCCTTGATCTCACCTGCTGTTGCGTTGCGTGTATCTTCATTCGCAGAACTGGTCGATTGTGACATGACCAGCGTTTTTGCGTTGTCCAGAAACTCATTGATCTTGATCAACTCAATTTCTGAGCGTTCCAACCAAGAAATGGAATCTGCCAGATTTGCTAGGCGTTGGCGTTGTTTAGAGATGTTGGTCACGATGTCCTGGGCCATCGTGGCGCCAAGTGGATCATCTGAGGGCTTGTTGATCCGCTGCCCTGTCGCCATCTCTAGTTGCAGATCCTGCAGCTTCTGGGCGTTTCTTTGAATGTTGCCGAGGACTTGATCCCGCTTGATGGTTTCAGTCACACGCATGAGGCGATTCTCTAACTATGAAATGAGTGCGGCTTACATGCGCACAAGGGTGTCCATCATCTGGTCGACAGTGCCTACGAAACGTGCGGATGCCTCATAGGCTTTTTGATACTGCATCATCTTGGCTAGTTCTTCATCCATGTTGACCCCGCTGATCGAACTGCGGATCTGACTGAACTGATTCACTAAGCTATCTTGTTGAGCTTTTTCTGTCTGGTTACGTTGTATCCTAAGACCAAGATCAGCAAGAATCGTGTTGTAAAACTCATCAAAGGTCATTGTGTCGTTGCGCATATGTGGATCGGTCTGCAACTTGGCAATGTCTAGCGCTACCCGATTGTCACCCGGATATAGATCACGACCTGTAGAAATCGTGTTCGGGTCCAGCATGATTCGGTCACTCAACCTAAGGTCTTCGGCGCCTTTAAGTGTTTCAAAAAAGCTATTGAATCCCAATACTTGGGTCAGATCAGTCTTGTCATCACCAAAGATGAATTTATAGTCTGTACCCGTCTGAATGAACATCGAGCCATCTTCTTCAACAGAGGCGTAGAGTAATTCTGGGGCGTTTACCGTCTGATTGATCCGCTGTACAATATCATTGAGCGTATCCCGACCAGCTTGGATTTCAATTTCGTAAGTTTCTACAAACTCGTTCTCACGATCAACTAAGTGCAATTGGAAGATACCGTCTTTCAGAAAAGGCAGTGGCTGAAGTCTCGCCTCTGCGTTTAATCCGTAAGCACTTTTCATCATATTGCTGGCAGACTTCAAACCTGTTCCGGTAGCGTGCAATTGGTTGATCTTGCTGGTTAGGCCGAAAGCCAAATCATTCAAATCATCCATGTACTTGACAATGGTTTTGTCCCGAACTTCTGTCAATTCTTGCATTTCACCAGCCCGGAAAATCTCAGTGATATCACGTCGAGATTCTCGAGAAAGTTTCCCCTCCACACGGTACATGCCGATCTCACCGCCCTTCAGCGATGCTACCAATTCATTCGCTTTATTACCTTGAACTAGTGTCCAGTCTCTACCAATGAAGACTGTCAACATTCCATCTTTGCCTTCTACCCAGTTGAGATCAACCAGCTTCGAGAGACTCTCCAGTGTTCGGTCTCGCTCATCCCGGGTGTCGTTAGCGTGGCGACCACCACCAGCCTCGTAGGAAAAGATTTGGCGATTGAGTTCCTGAAGTTTTCTAGCGTGCTCATTGATAGTTTCGACAGTGGCCCCAATTCGCGAATTAGTTTCGTTGCGTAGGCTACGAAGTTGGGCGTTAGTGTCTCGAAATCGAGTTGCCAGTCGATCTCCCATGTCTCTTGCTTTTGCCCGAGCGGAGTCAGATTCTGGATGATTGGCGAGCTGTGCCCAAGAATCCCAGAAATCGTTCATTGAACGACGCAGACCGTTGTTGTTCATCTCATCAAAGATGACTTCCAACTTCGTTAGAACATCTTCGCGAACTCCATAACGACCTGATCTCGGTGACTCTTGTAGAATTTTGCGTTGGAGAAACTGATCGTACACACGTTTGGTAGGCAGAGCTTCAGCACCTGCACCGAGTCCTGAAGGATCAGCTTGTGCAGCTCGGGTGCTGACTTCCTGACGTGAAAAGCCCTCTGTATTCTGATTGGCAATGTTGTGGCCGGCAGTCGATACACCTCTTTGTTGTGCGGAGAGGGAACGGCTGCCCATATTCAGAGCGTGAGTCAGGGACATAATTGTCTGCTGGGGTCGTTTTTAGACAGAGGTTCGAGAGACTTTGCTACCAGAATGCTGCAATTCACCAGAACCAGAGTAAGTCGCTTGTTGTCGACCGGAGCCTTCTGTCAGGAATCGCATAGAAGCTTCCACGGATTTTAGTCTGGCCGAGGATTCTAAACTGTTTCGTTCAGCCAAGATGCGTATCTCTGATAAGATGTTTTGCAGTTCGTCAAAACAACGTTGCAAAGCCTTGGCCTGATCAGTGTGCGCCAGTTGAATGATCACACTGAGGGTGAAGGGACTTGGTTGCTGCGGCCAGAGCCGAGGAAATTGGTCAACCAGAAAAATCCGCTTTTCTTCCTGCCGAATTACCTGTTCAACAATCTTGTCTTTCGCTCTCTGAATCCTGAGCAACTCATTTCCACTGAGAACACCAAACCCACTGGCTTCCTCCTGTAGTTGTTCCCAAAGTGCTTGGTGCAACTCAATCTCTGTTTCCAGGATGTCCTGCAGAGAAAGTAGCGCATTTTTTTGGGAACTGACTTTAGTGGTCAGGAGAGTTCCTCGTTGAGTGCTTCTGTCAACATCTTGTCGGCTAGTCGGGCTGTGTCGACTTTATATTCACCGTTGCGCAGCTGATCACGGAGACTGGCAACCTTATCCATACGAATCTCTGGCTCAGCAGCAATGCGTTGCTTGAGCTTGTCGATTGTGAAGGATGAGGTTGTAACAAAGTTGTCTTTGCGTAACTGCTGGTCACGTCGAGCAACTTCCTGACCCTCTGTTCGGAGTCCACCGCGTGCATCCTGCAAAAGGGGTTGCGGCTGGTTTGTTACCTTCATGGGCACCTCGTCGGGCTAAGATGATCGTGATCAACTTGAAGCGGTTGTCACGATAGTGTGATTACAAACAAAGAAAAAATGGATTTCTCGCTGAGGGAGCAATCCAAAAATTTGCTTACTGATTGTATCGGCAGTTGTGCCAGAAACTTGAGTAAATTTTCAGAATTTTTTTGCTGGAGGCTGTAGTTGGCGCAATAGCGCTTCTGCCAGAGATCCTTCAGACTGAGCCATCGATTGTGCGTACTGCTCATCCAACATGGAGCGGAAGATCTTTTCACCATTGGACTCCGGCAGCAAGTCCGACTTAAATCCAGCTTCTCGCATGGTTTTGAGCATCTGCTGAGTGAGTAGTGCCTCGAAGTCCCCCGCGGCTTTGCGCAGTCGGACATCATCATTGTTTAGTTTGCTCGTCTCTTCTGTTTGCATGGTGCGCTGCGTCAAAGGCATCAGCGCAGGATTGAGCTTCATGGTTTCCTTACTGAATGATGAGTTCTGCGTGCAAGGCACCGGCAGCTTTGACAGCCTTGAGCATCTCGATTAAATCCTTACTGGAAGCTCCAATTTTATTGAAGCCATCCACGATCTCTTTCAAGTCTGCTCCCCCCTTGAACATGAAGACTCCAGACTCAATGATATTTCCCTCTGGGTTGGCTTCAGGGTCAGCAGCAGGGGTTTTGACCTGAATACTCAGTCCACCTTGAGAGATTGCGATTGGGGAAATGCGTACCTGACCCCCCATGACCACGGTGCCAGAGCGTTCATCTAATACTACCTGTGCCACACTGTCTGGGGTAATCTCCATATTTTCTATACGGGAAATCAACTCGACAGTCTGTCCAAGATAACTATCTGGTATAAGAATTTCGACAGTACCTGCGTCTTTTGCCCTTGCGGTGCGATACCCCAAATTCTGGTCAATAAGCTTTGCGAGCCGGAACGCCGTCGTAAAATCTGGAGACTTAAGATTTAGGAATAATCGAGCTCGACTATTCAGATTTAAATTAATCTCTCGTTCTACCAAAGCCCCACCTGGAATTGCGCCAACAGAAGCAACCATACGAGCTCCCACCGGTAATCCAGCTAGTTCCTCTGGAGGCAAGGCTTCCGCACGACTGACACCTTGTGGGATGCCAGAAATTGGACCTTGAGCTACTGCATAGACCAAGCGATCTGGACCTCGTAGCGGTGCCATCAGCAGGACACCACCACGTAGAGATACTGCATCTCCAATGGTAGCTGCTGTCACATCAAGACGTTGGCCAGATTTGGAGAAAGCAGGGAGCGTAGCAGTCAACCAGACGGCGGCAATGCTCTGACCACTGATGTCTTCGCTGGCTAGACTGATTCCAACTCGCTCCAAGGCGTTAACGATTGGCTTACGTGAGAGTAAGCTTCCTGGACTGTCTCCAGTGCCATCTAAACCCACAACAAGCCCAAAGCCGATCAGTTGGTTATCACGGGCCCCTCGCAGATTTGCGATATCTTTGACTCGCACTCCCCAGGCTGGTGAGGCGACGGTTAGGAAAAGTCCCCAGATCAGTAGTAGCCGAAATCCCTTACGAAACATGATTGCCTTTTGCAAGTAAACTCGCTGTGTGCTTCCAGAGTGGGTAGCACCAGATTCAAGTTCGGTGCCAGTCAATTGGCCTGTTTCTGGCCGTCTAGTTCTCTTCGATCGCTTTGTTGTGGTAGAATTGCAGATCCCCTGCTTCAGTACCCACGATTAAATCCAGATCTCCATCGGAGTCGTAGTCAACAAAAACGGGCACACCCCCAACAGGCATACTCAGTTTGGCGAGCGGTCCATCATTCAGTTTCCACCCCCAAGGAGTATCTTGGGTAGCATCTGCAGGACGAAATTCGACCAATTGGCCTCCATCAGAGCCGACAACCAACTCATTTTGTTGATCATTGTTAAAGTCAGCAAAGACCGGCACAGCACCCAGCCCGACGTCTAGATCAAGAAATCTTCTATGATAGAGCCGGAATCGAAAACCTGTACCATTGGCTTCTTGAAGATATAGGCGCATGTTGCCACCGAAGTTGCCGAGGAGTAAATCGGCCCGACCGTCCTGATTGACATCATAGATGGCAGGGATCGAATTACGTCCGCTGGTCACGCCATTCATGGGCCGTGGATCTCGGAAAAATTCTGGGAATTCTGGAGTACCACGGTTTTCCCAGAATAGCACGCTGCCGCTTTCATTGCCGACCAAGAGGTCTTTGTCACCGTCACTGTCTACGTCAGCGAAGACAGGAGCCGCGTTAGCTCCACCACTATACTCCAGAAAGTTCTCGTCCATTAAATTCCAGCGATCCGGTCCATTTTCTGGATCATTTTGGAAGCTTCTTAGTTCTCCTCTGCGATTTCCAACGATTAGGTCCAAGTCACCATCTCCATCCAAATCCAATAGCGCTGGTACGGCACGATTCCCAAAGTTTTGCCCTGCAAATCGCTGACTCACAAGTTCATAAATGGGCTCACGAGGTAAAATTGGAGTTGGTGGAGGAACTACCTGAATTGAAGGTTCTGGGGGTAGATCAGCGAAATCCTGACCTTCCACGATTCTTGGCCGCTCCAAGGTGTTTGCCGTCATCACTGGTTCTGGTGGAACAACGTCAGCGGGTTGCTGCTTACCAACAAACAGCCAACTCAGCAGGTGCCCATCCTTATCTCCAATTAGCAAATCCTGCTGTTGGTCGCCGTTTAGATCAACCAAGAATGGCGCACTACTACCCACAGTTTCGAGGTCTTGCCAAATCTGGGCTTGTTGCTGCCAACCAAGGCTGACGGGATAGTTGGGCTGTGGCTGGTGAGTCAGCAATTGTAGCGTGCCGCTGCTTTCGCCAATCAGTAAATCCGCATTCTCATCGTCATCCCATTGGAAAATGGCAGGGACCGCATTGCCGGAGGCCGACTGTGCATTTGCGAAACGAGCACTTTCCAATACCAAGTTCGCTTTTTCAGGGCTTCCCTGATTTTCAAAGTAGACCAAAAAGCCTTGGCTGTTGCCAACCAAGAGGTCTAAGTCTGAATCCCCATCCAAATCACGGATCAAGGGCGTGCTACGACTACCGATGTCAATTTTTGCAAAGCGGACTTCAGCCATCTGCCAGTCTGGGTTCTCCTCGCCACCTTCGTTACGCAACAGATCCAAGGTGCCGTCTTCCCGGCCCACTAGAATATCAAGGTCTCCATCTCCATCGAGATCAGCCAGAGAAGGTGCACTGAAACTACGACCGTTCGGTGCAAGTGCTGGAGTTTCCAGTCGAGACCAATCAGGATCCTCAGTTCCTCCTTGATTAACGTAGGCATAGAGCGCGCCAGAGCGACTACCCAAGAGTAGATCAGGATCCCCATCTCCATCCCAGTCACCAGAAGTGATTAATGTGTGTCGATCCTCGGGGAGTAACTCGCCAATATTGAAGAAATTTTCGGTGACGGGCCAGTAACGATTTCGGCTGCGTGCTTCTCGAGAAACGGGTGGCTCAGCAGTTTCTGCTGTTGTCTCCTCCTCATTGACCACAGGTGCGTTGACCTGCATTGTGTACATGTTGCCTGGGGCTGCTGCATTGCTGGATGCCTGAGGGTCTGGCACTACATCCGGCCCAATTTCTGTAGACAGAAAGCTTGGACTTGGACGCAGGCTGCGCTCCACAATTTCCTCAAGTGTGGTTACTTCCAAGGGGAGACCAAAACCTTCTAGCAGTGGTGGGAGGCAGTTTGGAAAGACATCAATTTGAGCACAGGCTTCTTCCATCAGGGCCAGTGGTGCTTTCCTTGGATCGAGGTTGATGCCCCTTAGAGCATCTACTTGCTTGAGTCCGGTAGTGATGGGATCCCGATTTTCATAGTAAAGGATGCGAGAAGTGCGGGTGCCAATCAATAGCTCAGGGTAGCCATCTCTGTTGATATCGAAGAAGCGAGGAGCAGCGAATCCACCAGTGTTGATGAAGAGGAAGCGACTGGATTCTAATTCCCATTCGGGCTGAAGCTTAGTACCTCGATTTAAGTAAAAGTCAATGCGTCCTCTGGACTTGCCTACCAGAATATCTTGGTCCCCATCACCTTCCCAGTCCACGAAAGTTGGGGTTGCATCGACTTCTGGAGAAATATTACCGATCAGTTGTGTCCTAGCTTTTTCACAACCCTTGATCCGAGAACGTTGAGAGGGCACATCGGGGCAGAATAATGCGCGGGTAGCAGCTCCTTGATTGTAAAAAAGTTTTGTGTCTCCTTGCTGATTTCCAAGTAGCAGGTCTGCTGCTCGGTCTGCGTTGACGTCACTGAAATTAGGAACACTGTTGCCATTGACCTGAATGTTCATGTAGGCCGGAGTGACCAACTCCAGCACGGGCAGTAAGGCGTTCCCCCGATTTTGGTAGAAGAAGATGGTGCCGTCCCCAGAGCCAACAAACAAATCAAGGTCACCGTCATCATCGATATCGAACCAAGTAGGGGCAGCATTGGTGCCAACATCAATCACACGCTTAACGCGGACCTTGCGGCTATTTTGAACATCCTCCTGAAATGCGCTGAAATCCTCAGTTTCTAGACGGAATTGGTTGTCGCCTGGATTACGAAACAGGGCGATTCGGCCATCGCTTTTACCAACGAAAAGGTCTTCGTCTCCATCACCATCAAAATCTGCAAAGCTTAGGATGCTACGTTCGAATCCACGCGTGTAGAGTAATTGCTCTTGTCCATTCAATTTGCCGTAGTATTGACGTTGCCATTGGTAGATGGGAGCGTTGTCTTCTGCAGCAGGAAGAGAGTTTACCCCGCTTAGGCCCAAAATTCCCAATAGAGCAGTGGTCCAGCATTGGCGGAAAGAAAAGCGACGTCGCATAGGATAAAATGGTGAGTGGGGGTTGTTTGGTGGGGGCAGTATTGCAAGACCTACGCCCGTTATCGGCGCTTTTTACAGGTCAGTTTTTGATATGGATGCGGGTTGTTTGAGCTATGTTGGCTAAGGGCAAGTCAGGCGGCCACCAAACTCTTTTCCGTCGAAGAGAGCAACCTTAGCTTGTTGGGGTAAGGCGACCATCAGGTCTAGCTTCCCGTTGCCATCAACGTCTTCAATGATAACGTCTCCGGGAGTGTCTCCCTGCAAATGATGAGTTGCGGCAAATAATTCCGGACTTTTGTAGGCTGCAGTTCCACGATTAGGACTGCCATTGCTGAGGACCAGTGCCATGTCTCCGGTGAGCGTAGTGACTGAAGCGAACGCAACAACAAAGCGGTTGCTGATTACGAAATCAAGAACTCCATCTTCGTTAAAATCGGCTACGTCAAAAGATGAGGGGCCGCGTCCAGCTGGCAGATCAAACTGGTTTCCAAAATTTCCAGATCCATCACCATACCAAATCCGAAGAACTTCTGCACTACGACTACTAACCGCCAGATCCTGTCTGCCATCACAGTCGAAATCGGCTACCTCCAATTGCTGAGGAGAACTGGGCGTATCTAACTCTGAAGTTTTTTCGAAGGTTCCATCTCCCTTACCCTTCCATAGCTGGAGCAGGTTTTCACCGACAGAGATAGATGCCAGATCAGTCACATTATCTCCGTTCCAGTCTCCCTGCATCAATTGCTGAGGAAAGTCAGCAGTGTCCAAAGTAGCAGCAGTCGTGAAATTGTCATTACCGTTGTTGAGCAATATCGAGATGGAATCCATACCACGATTGGCAACGGCAATATCTTTTCGCCCATCATTGTTCCAATCGCCGGCTTGCAGGGAAATTGGTGTTAGACCAACGATGAGGGTGCTGTTGTCATCCAACCAATTAGGGCCTTTGAGCAGTTGTAGATAAACACTGCCAGATTGAGTCAGCAGTAAGTCGTTGTCGCCATCTTGGTCAAAATCTTCGATGACGAAAGACTGGTGCCAGCGGGGTTCGCCTGGGTTCCAAGATGGCAGGTTGTCGGCTTGTAGCCACTCACTGGATTGAGCTTGCAGGGTAAAGGCTTGAATCCTCCCATCATCTGTGGTGCCAGACCCCTCACTGCGTTGCGGGACAGGAACGAGTAGTTCAATATCGCCATCGTTATCCCAATCGCTCCGAATCAGCTGAGCAGAACCAACTGGGAGAGTTTGCTCTCTGGAGGAAGAAAATTGAACATTCATCACCGTCGAAGGAGGAGCATCTTCCTCAACAAGATGATCACCAGAGCGACAGGCGAGTAGGCTCATTAAACAGAGAAAGGGCAGCGCATGGAGGAGTTTCATTCTTGCAGCAAACCTTTGAAAAAGAGCCCATAGTCCTCGGGCAGATAGTCTTGAATCATGCCGAAGTAACGATCCCAGGGAGGTAGAGGTAACCGCTCACGGCTCTGGTAGTAGAGCGCGGTCTCGGAGTTATTCCAATGCTCTTCGAGGAAGTACTTGAGTGGGGAGGTCTCTCCAAGACCTTCGAACACGATCACAGGTGAATTATTTCCTCGACCGTAGTTCTCGTAGTGTTCCAGCAGGCGGTCGCCCAAGCCCTGTTGCAGGTAGTCTTCCAGCACTCGAGTGGCCTGAAAATCAATCTTGATCCAATCCGCCAAGTCAATCAGGCCGTTGTGAACATCTTGATTCATCTTGTTTGAATCATCCAATGCCAGCCGAATGCCCAGATCCTGAGAGAGGTTGCGAATTGTTGGCAAATAGTCCGGAGTGATCAACTCGTTGACCTCAAAATAGAACATGCTTTGATACTCGGGAAAGAGCTGGAGCAGGTTCTTCAGTGCCCGTGGATAGTTAAGATAATCTGCATCCACATTTTGGGTGAACATCAGCGCTGGCATGGGCTGATTGTCGATTTTCATCTGTCGACGTAAGAGCCGGATGGTTAGAAACGTGGCAATCAGCGAAGAGAAGCGCAGTAGCACTGAGGGAATCTCTAGTTCCTTGCACTGCTTGACGATCTTGCCAAAGCTCTGTCCAGAACGATCCATGGCTAACAATTCGAATCCCTTGGTAGGGGACTGGGGAGATTTCGGTGCGAGAGCATCGATTGACTCGGCTTTGATTGCCAACCATTTCAGATATTGTCGTGCCCGTTCGCTCAGTGAACTCCACTCCTCCGCCAGTAGTGTTCCCAACAGTGCTGCAACTACATCTGGGAAGCAGGGGAAGGGCAGTGAAGGTGGCAAGGGAGTAACCACACTACAGGCAAGATACTCGGGCTCCACTGCCTGCCAAGCGGTTTCAGACCAGAATCCATCAGAGATTTGGTTCATGAAGGAAATAGCTGGGGGTTAGGACTTGCCGAGGGCCAAGTTGGCGAACTTGGTGTATTGTCCGATAAAGGCCAAACGGCGCACGCCACACTCACCATTCCGGTGCTTGGCAACAATGATCTCTGCAATGCCTTTGGACTCAGAATTTGGATTATATACCTCATCCCGATAAATGAACATGATCAGATCAGCATCTTGCTCAAGTGCACCAGATTCCCGCAAATCTGCCATGATTGGATGCTTGTCAGCTCGACGTTCCAGATCACGGTTTAACTGAGATAGAGCAACAACGGGGACAGAAAATTCCTTGGCAATAGCCTTGAGTTGTCTTGAGATGTCTGCAATCTCCTGTTCACGGGATTGTAGACGTCGCCCTCCGGTCATTAGCTGCAGGTAGTCGATAACGATCATGCCGATGGGTGTGTCTCCATATTCTTGGGTGACTTGTCTTGCCACCTTGCGTACATAACCGGGAGTGATTCCAGAAGCATCATCGATCAGCAGGGGTGCTTCCAGCATTTGCCCAGTCGCATCCACCAGCTTTTCCCAATCATCGGGTTCTAAATTTCCAAGCCAAAGCCGTTGGCTGTCGACCCGGGCTTCGCTACAGATCAGACGCATTGCAATGTGTTCCTTGGGCATCTCCAGGCTGAAGATCAGGATGGGCTGCTTGGACTGCAGCGCAGCATACATACCCATGTTCATTGCAAATGAAGTTTTTCCCATCGAAGGTCGGGCTGCCAAGATAATCAGATCACCACGTTGTAGACCACGGGTCAGCTCATCCAGCTCGGTAAAACCAGTTGGGATACCGGTGATCACCTGTGGATTTTCAGAAAGTGCCTCCAGGTACTCAAAGTTACTGAGCAACACTTCACGTAGTGGCGTGTAGCTGCGAGTGCGGACTCTGTTCTCGATTTCACGGAATTTCTCAGAGGCTTCTCCCAGAAATTCACTGATGCTACGTTGGCCTTCCTGTCCCTCGCGAGCCAGTTCATAGGCAGTAGAGATGATTGCTCGAAGCTGGCTTTTCTCCTGAACAAGCTGCGCATAATACTCAGCATTGTCTGCCACTGGTGTGGTCTGCGTCAGCAAGAGCAGGTAGTCTACTCCTCCAGATTCGTCAAGAAAGTTGTGATCTCGGAGCCATCCAGAAACGGATACTTCATCAATCGGAGCTTCTTCTCCCGCCAACTCCTGCATCGCCGTAAAGATCTTTTGATTGGCTGGGGAGAAGAAATCTGTTGGCTGCAAGTAGTCCTGAATTTGAGCCAGCAGTTCATTACGGTAGATGATGGCTCCAAGGACAGCTTGTTCAGCAAGCTTGTCGTGGGGCAGCAGTTCTTCAGGTTTCGGTTTCGTGGGCGCACCGGGCATAGGCAACGCTGTGATAGGAGGTCACTGAGGAACGCAGACAGTGGAGGGGACAGGAGGCCAGAACCTCCTGCGATAATTGAAAGTCAGGAGGCTTCTTCTGCTTCAGCGGCTTCTTCTTCTTCCGCAGTTGCTTCAGTTTCCTCAATGGCCTCTTCTCCAGCCTCGGTAGTTGCAGCCACTTCGGCTTCTGGAGGTGCGGCGTTGGGATCGAACTCTGCCAACACACGGATGCTCATTTCAATCGAGACTTCGGTGTGAACCCGAACGGTGAAGGTGTGAGTTCCAACGTTTCGGATCGGTGCTGATAGCAGGATTGCTCGACGCTCTAGGGTGTAGCCAGCCGCTTCGAGAACTTCTTGAATGTCCCGGTTGTTCACGGAACCAAACAAGCGACCGCCTGGGCCAGCCTTACGAGTAACTTCAAGATCCAGCACTTTCATCAGGGCTGCCTTTTGCTGAGCTTGGGCAATCTCACCTTTGCGTATCTTTTCCAGATACTGCATGTGGTGCCGAAATTCCTTCGACTGCTGACCGGTAACTGGCAACGCCAAGCCCCGAGGCAACAGGTAGTTTCGTGCATAACCGGGCTTGACGTCAACGACGTCGCCGAGTGTGCCAAGATTGGGCACTTCTTGTTTCAGAATCAGTTTCACTGGATTACCTCAACGACAGGGTGCGTTAGTTCTGGGGGACGTAGCCCGCGGTGTAAGATAACAGCGCCAGATTGCGAGCTCGCTTGATCGCGATCGCCAGCTTGCGTTGATATGGCGCTGATACGCCAGAAATGCGGCTCGGAACAATCTTTCCCCCCTCGGTCACATAGGACTTCAACAATTCCAGATCCTTGTAATCAATCTCTTCGATGCCAGCCTCCTTGAAAGGACAAACCTTGCGTTTACGACGTAGAAGGATGCTATTGGGGACACTGCGCATCGGGCGTTTTTTCTTTTTCTTGGCCATCTCTCGTTCCTGATTGGGGTCTTAGTCTTCGTTGGTTTCAGTGGATTCGTCTTCGGTCTCAACGGCATCAGAGTCATCGTCTTCTTTATCTTTTCCTTCGTCGCTGGCTTCCTCTGCAGACTTCAATTCAACAAGACTTTCGAATTTAGCTGCGGCACTTTCCCAGTCTTCAACTTTGATGATCTGTGCTCGGATCACTTGCTCTGAATAACCAAACTGGCGCTCCAACTCTTCCAGCATTGCCCCATCACCACTGAGGTGCCAGAGATGATAGATGCCATAGTCTTTCTTCTTGATCGGGTAGGCTAACTTACGCCGTCCCCAAAGGTATTCACGGCAAATCTGCCCCTCAAAGCGTGCTACAAAACCGCGCACACGGTCGAGCAATTCCGCTTGTTCTTCGCTATTTAAATCGGCGGAAGTGATGAACACCGCCTCGTAGTCTCGCACCATGGATAATTTTCCTTTTGAGCGTTAGGCCCGCTGATGCAGGCAAGGAAAGTGGACTTCAGACATTAAAGCGGAAGTGCATAATGTCACCATCCTGAACAACGTAATCGCGTCCTTCCAGACGCCAGCGTCCAGCTTCACGGACCGCTGTTTCCGAACCAAGGGAATCCATGTCATCGAAGTGGTAGACTTCGGCACGGATGAAACCCTTCTCGAAATCGCTATGAATTTTACCAGCTGCCTGGGGAGCAGAAGATCCACGTTGAACCTCCCAGGCTCGAACTTCCTTTTTGCCCGCAGTGAAGTAGGTGATCTGATTCAGCAATTGGTAACCAGATCGGGCGAGTTGTACGGTCCCAGAGTGACGAATGCCCATCTCTTCCATAAATGCCCGGGCTTCATCTTCTTCCATTTCTGCCAATTCTGACTCCACTTGGGCGCAGATTGGAATGACTTCGACCTGTTCTCGCACGGCCAACTCTCGCAGAGCAATCTCGAGTTCTGAAGCCTCGCTCAGTCCCTCTTCGGAGACATTGGCGATGTAGAGCGAAGGCTTACTGGTGATCAAGCTTAGCTCGGCAAAGATCACTAACTCTTCCGCAGACCAATCCCCAGAGCGTGCTAGTTTACCGTCTCCCAGATGAGCTAGCATTTTTTCAAAAATTGGAATTGCTGCTGCAGCCTCTCGATTGCCCTTGGCTTGTTTGCGCAGTCGTTCCAATTTTCGCTCAACCTGCTCAAGGTCAGATAGAATCAATTCAGTTTGGATGACCTCGATGTCTCGTATTGGATCTGGTGATCCATCAACATGAACAACATTCTCATCAGCAAAGCAGCGAACAACATGCGCAATCGCGTCAACTTGGCGGATATGGCTGAGAAACTGATTGCCTAATCCCTCTCCTTGACTTGCCCCCTTTACCAGTCCTGCAATATCCACTACCCGTAGCATAGCTGGGATCATCTGGTTTGGTTTGACCAACTCGGTCAAGCGCTGCAAGCGTGGATCTCGAACCGGGACCATCCCTACGTTGGGTTCGATCGTGCAGAAAGGGTAGTTGGCGGCTTCTGCTTCAACGCGTGTGAGCGCTCGAAAGAGCGTGGACTTGCCGACGTTGGGCAACCCAACGATTCCAACTTCCAGAGCCATGTGGAGCCAACTTCAGAGAGGTGCGTTGAGTGAGGTCTGAGGAAAGTTTGCACCGCTGATGAACTTTTCCAGCAGAGGAAAAACCTGGCGAATCAGTGTCTGGCATTGTTGTCTGGCTTCTTGGCTCCAGCGTCGCAATACATAATCAACAGTTGGTACATCCGCAGGTGGTCTACCAATGCCGAGTCGGACACGCCGAAAGCTGTCAGAATTCAAGTGCTCTATCACAGAGCGCAAGCCATTGTGTCCTCCATGCCCCCCACCAGAGCGCAACCGCGCTTTTCCGGGAACCAGATCAAGATCATCTGTACAAATGACGATGTCAGAAGGGTCTATCTTGTAGAAGCGTGCGCAGGCTGCAACTGCCTGACCGCTATGATTCATGAAAGTGAGGGGCTTCATCAGAATCACTGATTGATCTCCACTTCCGTTGCGACCCATCATCGCTTGAAACTTTTCGGAACCAACCTCACAGCGCCAGGCTTCTGACAAGGCGTCTATCAACCAGAAACCAGCATTATGTGGTGTCTGCTCATACTGCGGTCCTGGATTCCCCAGTCCCGCGATCAATTTCATGGATTTTCGGCCGCAGCAGCAGCTTGGGCGATACGAACTGCACGACCAACAATGGAGGCAATGCTATAATTGTCTTTGGCCCTCAATTCCACTTGCTCGGGCAAGCGGACGTCCTGGATTCTCAGGTTGCCACCAAAATCGAGAGTGGAAACGTCCACCTCAACATAATCGGGGATTGCATCTGGCTTACAACTGACAGGAACATCTCGTGCGACTAGTTGAAGAACACCACCTTTGCGAACTCCTGGACTCTCTCCCACGGTTTTCAAGGGAACACGAAGGTTGATCGAACGTTCCAGATCCAGTTCACGGAAGTCGAGATGGATCAGCAGGGGCTTGTGAACATGTTTTTGCACGTCCTGCAGCAGTACCTGACGGACTTCTCCTTTTTTGGCGTCAGGTTCCCTGATTTCTAGTGTCAAGAGTTTGTGGGCGATGGTTAGTCGGCTCAATAGTTGGCGAGTTTTGACCTCATCCATTTCGAGGTTCAAGTTGCTCTCACCGCCATAAACAACTGCGGGGATGCGATTTGCACGGCGCAACTGCTGGATGGCTTTCTTGCCCATGTCGGTGCGCTTATAGGCGACCAAAATTTCTTCAGACATGTCGATTTGCCCGAATGGGGTTGCAAAAAGAAAAACGGTCTTTATAGCACCGTACAGAAATAAGTTCAATCGATTTTACAGGAATTCAGAATGATTCGACTGATCTGGTGTACTTTGATCGGGCTACAGGTCGGGTTGCAGAGTCTCTCAGCACGGGAGCGACCACGCTGGGAACTAGGGATCATCCACGCTGCAGGAGAGCTACCGCATTACACGGGTTCCAATCACTACTACCAACGGAGCGTCAATCTACCCTATGGCATTCTCCGTTCAGAGCAAGTTGATGTGTCAGGGGTTCCCAGGCTGTTCACAGATTTTACCCCGGATCTGCGCTTAGAGATGGCGTTTGGTGCAGAGCTACCCGTGGAATCGGATGACATTAACGAATTACCTCCACCTGGAGCGGATGGTTCTTCTGACAAAGTCATTCGTACGAAGAATTACACGCGTCGTGGTATGGAAGATATCCAAGTGCTGATCGGCATTGGGCTGACGCTCGATTGGTACCTGGGAGAGCATGTGACAGTTGATTTTCCATTGCTCAGCAAGAGTACCCTGGGAGGTGGCTTCCGCTATGCTGGGAACTCTTTTGCTCCAGGGATTTCAGTGGATGCTTTTGATCGAGACTCCAATTATGCCCTAGCCCTCGGAGTATCATGGGAATATGGAGATGAAAACTTTAACCGTACCTACTACGAAGTGAAAGCAGACGACGCTTTGCCAGGTCGTCCAACTTACTCACCCTCTGCCGGCTTGATTTCCCGTAATGAAAATCTTCGTTTTGTGGCTCAAGTCACTCGCCGTTTGTATTTCTTTGCCCTGCAGTATCGCCGTGTTCTGGAAAACAGTGTTGTTCGAGAGAGTCCGCTGGTGGTTGTCAACAAGAATGAAGGCTGGGCATTTGGGATTATTCTGGCTTTGGCTGCTAGTGATGCTTCGGTGACTCGTAGAAAATGATTTCTGAAGAATTTCGACTTTGAATACTTAAAAAACTGATCTCAAGGCTGATCTACAGTGATTCTTGGCAAAATTTCCTGCTACAGACGAATCCAACCACCACTCCTCCATTCCTTCTCCTATTGTTGCAGAGACCTGTAAAATCTTCAGAGTAGGGCTGATCTCCAAGGCTGCTTTGAGACAGCGCTCCAAATCAAATTGCAGGTAGGATAGTAGATCCACCTTGTTCAGCAGCATCAATTGAGCAGCACAGAACATATGTGTATATTTCAGCGGTTTGGCCTTTCCTTCGGTAACAGAGAGGATGACGAACTTGGCCCATTCGCCGAGGTCAAATAAGGCAGAACAAACCAGGTTGCCCACATTCTCTACAAAGAGCAGACTACTTTCCTGCAATCAGAGCTAATCAACTCCCCTACGTAGCATGTCTGCTTCCAGATGACAGCCCGTGCCTGTATTGATCTGGATCACCTCACAACCAGTCGCCCGAATTCGTTCGGCGTCGTGCAGGGTGGCTTGGTCCCCTTCTACTACTGCGATCAGTAGTTCTCCCTTCAAATCGGATAGAGTTTTTCTAAGAGTGTGGTTTTGCCCGAACCAGGAGAGCTGACCAAGTTCAGTACACAAATGCCCTGCTCTGCAAACCAGGCACGATTCTCGGCAGCAAGTTGGTTATTCTTGGCCAGTAAATGAGTGCCTAGAGGGATGACACGGCCTTGCTAGTCGTGGATGTGGTCATGGGTGTGATTGTGATGCTCATGGCCATGCTCATGGTGATGATGGCTGTGTTCGTGACTGTAAGCAGGGCCATGTGGGTGAGAATGAGCTTGGAGTCCGTCAATTGTAATTGGTGAACGACCCTCCTGTAGATGAGTCATCGTCACTTCTGCCCCTTCAGAACAGCCGCAAGTCTCACACATTAGCTAAGCTCCATTTCCTTGATGTTGAGTTGATCCCCAGAGCGAATGGCCAGTGAGGCCGATCCGCAGTCACAAATTTCGTAAAGTTGCGGCACACTGAATTCAAGACCACAACGTCGACAGGTGACCTCACCGGCTGGTTCCAGAATTTCGAGCCGTGCTCCAGCGAGCAGTGCATTTTCGGTACAAGCTTCAAAACAGAAGTGGATTGTGTCAGCCATGACTCCGCTCAGCTTGCCAATTTCCAGAGTGACCCTTTTGATTCGGAGCAATTGCCTCTGGCAAAGGAATCGTGGCGTGTAGACTTTTGTGAAGCAGAACAATCGGAGCAACGGGGCTAATTAGTGCTTTCCATTCAATTTCACTGATCAAGCACCACTTCTCTAACATTTTTCGATTCTTCCCCATCAGGGCGAAGGGCTTGGCCTCTCGAACTTTTCGTTGCCTCAGTTGTTGAACAACCCCTGTGTTGGTCGCATCACAGGCCAGATGAAAGCCACCAATGCCCTGAATTGCCAAGATTGCTCCCTGTTGGAGCAGTTGGGCCGCAGCCTCAATGACGTCAAGTTGTGCGTGCGTTTCCCAATTAACGTCCTGCCCCTCTGTTCGCTCTAGGTAAGTTTGTGGTCCACATCGATGACAAGCGATTGGCTGTGCGTGAAAGCGTCGATCGTTTGGATCAGCAAACTCTTGAGAGCAAAGGTTGCAAAGTGGAAAGTTTCGCATGCTCGTGTTTGCTCGATCATAGGGGAGAGCTTCGATAATCGAGTAACGTGGGCCACAGTGTGTGCAGTTGGTTAGTGGGTAGCGATAGCGGTCAAAAGTTGGCTGGGTAACTTCTTCTAAGCAAGCAGGACAGGTGGCGAGGTCGGGTAAGACTTGAAAAGCTGAACCATGCAGCGAGCTCTCTATGATCTGGAACTCGGTAGGGGCAAAACCGGAAAGAGGCTCGACACACTTAGATTGGATTTGGGCAATTGGTGGAAGTTGGTCGGGGAGCTTTAACTGAAATTGTTCTAGGTGATCTGGATCTCCCCAGATTTCAACAACAGCCCCAGAGCGGTTATTGAAGACGCTTCCAGTCAAGCTCAACTTTCTAGCGAGATGCCAAACGGTTGGTCGAAACCCGACTCCTTGGACACGGCCCTGATAGCGGATTCGTAGCCCAATTTTTTCTATATTTTCTTGGATTCTTGATGAACTGATTGGAGACCGGTCAGCCAAATTCACCCTCTGTAGTTCTATCCAGTCGAACTTCGACAAGCTGATTTCTCAAACGAACTGGAAAGTAGCGCAGGGATAACTCGGAAGCAAGTGGACAGGCACCTGATAGTAGATCAAATTCAAATCCATGGTGTGGGCAGACCAGCAAGCCTTCGTGGACAGCACTCATGTCTAGTGGCCAGCCAAGATGAGGACAGATATTTTCAAAGCACAGTATCTGATCTGCGATCCGGGTCAGTAGTAGCGAGTAGCCATCTTCTTCCCAGAGCAACAGTTTGCCTGCCGTGATCTCATCTAGTTTAGCTATGGGGGTCCAAGGATCAGAAGATTTCATTTGATTGAAATAGCAATTGATAAGTCGGCTACAGTCTTTCCCCAGGAGATCAAGAAATCCCTTTCAACTCTGGGAGCAACTGCTGAAAGATCTGATCTAATTTTTGATGATTCTCCTGGCTGAAGAATCCTTCCTTGTTAAATGACATTCCATTCTCGCCCATAAACGAAACACAGTGAATGAGCGTGTAAAAATTGACGATGATCCGCTGTGTTTCTGTTGTGGAAAGCTGATCCAACCAAATTGCAACTAGATCATTGCTTTCATTGTTGGCCAGGAGTGCCATGTTCATCAGGGATATGTGAAACAACGGATCCCCAAAAGCCATTTGATCCAAATCCACAAAGCCCATGACGGAGTAATCAGACTTGGAAACAAGTAGATTTTTTGTGGTCAAATCGTGGAAAAAAGTTCTTGGCTGGACAGTACTGAGATATCCCTTGAACTCATCCTGAAGCTGACGAACTTTCTCAATATAAATTGGATCGACCTGGCCAACGGTTTGAATCCAACTCCCTGATCGCTCCAGTGAGTTTACGATGATCTGGTTCCAGGAAGGAAGTAACTGTGGGCAATCATAATGAAATCCCCAGCCAAAGCCGGAAGCTTCTGGAAGCGTATCAGCATTTCTTTGAAACTCGATCAATCGATCCACTACTTTTGCTTTTTGGTCTCTGCCCATCTGATCGACCAGCTCGCCTAGGTCCACACCGTCGATGTACTCCAGAATCATGAAGCTGTACTTTTGTTCTTCAATACTGAGCTTGAAAATCTGGGGTATGGGCAGCGATAGTTTCTGGAGTTGAGTTGACCAGAACAGGTTGCCATTCAAATAGGAAGTATTGTCAGGATGACAGATTCGGATAACAAATCGTTGTTGCTTCCCTTGAACATCGAAGACATAGTGGCAGAGACCTGTGGGAAGGCGCTGGATGCTCAGCTCGCCCTGGCTGAGAAAAGAATTGGCAATTCGCCGCACATCATCAACTGTCGGAGGATTAAAGTGATTCTTCATGCGCTTTCAGGAAATCTGTGGAAGATGAATCAAATATCGAATTGTACATCTTGAAAAGTGCTTATCTAGGCTGTGCCCCTAACAGCAAATGACTTTTTGCAGTAAAATTGCCGTAACGTAGTTTATTAGTGTGAATCAGGATCTATCATGACTCCTAATGATCAATTCCATAAAGCTCAAATTCCTTTATGAATGACTTGTTGATGCAAGAACGTCTGTCCCAACTCCTAAAGTTTCTACAGGCAGCGGAATCACTCAAGAGTACATTGAGGAGCGCTCACACTTCCTCTGGTAGACCAGAGAGTGTAGCAGAGCATACTTGGCGACTCTGTCTGCTGGTGATGGCGCTGGCACCAGAGTTTCCCGAAGTGGATGCCCATCGCTTGATGAAGATCTGTTTGATCCATGATTTGGGGGAGGCGCTGCAGGGAGATATCCCAGCTCCATTGCAGGATCCCAATGTTGATAAATCTAAAAGTGAGCGGGAAGATCTATTGGAATTGTTGTCACCATTGCCGAAATTGCAGCGAAGTGAAATTCTGGAACTCTGGGAGGAATATGAGCAGGCTGCGACCCCGGAAGCAAAATTGGCCAAGGCTTTCGATAAATTGGAGACGTTGCTCCAGCACACCCAGGGACAGAACCCTCCTGATTTTGACTATGCTTTCAATCTGGACTATGGACGAAAATATACGGAATTGAACGCTCAGACTCGTCAACTTCGAGCCTGGATTGATGAGGAGACGAGACGACTTGATACCGAACCAAGGTAGACTTCACAAAATATAGGAAGTTATCAAAGGATTGGTTTGGGTCATGAGATTAGGGTGTGTAGCCTGGGATTTTTCGCTGGGGATATCTAGTCTCAACCGTGTAGGCCAGGTCTAGCAGTTTCTGATCTGCCCAAGGTTCAGCAAGTAGCTCCAAGCCCACCGGTAATTCCCCATAAAAACCAGCTGGGACAGAGATGGCGGGTACCCCAGAACAGGCAGCCAAGCGACAATTGGTACCCATCTGATCCTCCCCAATCAGGGCGGCTACATGGCGAATCGATGGATAGGCCAGAGCATCCAGGTTGTTTTCGGCAAGCAGGCGAAGCAGGGCTCTGCGTACGACTTTACGTTGTGCCATTTCCTGGTAATAGGTTGCTTCATCTTCACTTCGCATGGCCATAGATTTCTGCGTTCGGAGATCCACTTTGGGATGATGTTTTCCAAGGGCGAGTAGTTCCTTTAGATCACGGAAGCCCATCTCAGGATTGGCCTGAAGATAAGCGTTTACATTGTGCTTGAAATCATAGGCGGAAACAAAATAGCCTTCGAGTGGCCGATCTAGGGAGGCCTCCAGTTCAGCAGATTCCAGCTCCACAATTTCCCAACCGGCTTTTTCGGACATGGCGGTCAAGGCCTCACGGATCACTCTAGCAACGACTTCATCACCTTCTTCTCTCTCCATCCACTCACGTAGTAACCCAATACGAACTTTCTCGCGTATTTGAAGATTCGCCAGCAACTGAAAGTTATGGCCAAAGCTCTCAGCGGTTTGAGCATCTTCCGCATCGTAGCCAATCATCTGATCCAACATGATCGCTAGATCCCGAACTGATTTGGTGAGGGGTCCTCCAATATCTTGCGTTGAAGATAACGGAAAAATTCCCTGTCGGCTCATCAGGCCTTGTGTCCCACGTAGTCCGACAAGATTATTCTGGGCCGCAGGAATGCGGATCGAACCACAGGTGTCACTTCCCAATCCAGTAACTGCGAAATTGGCTGCAACGGCTGCTCCAGTACCTCCGCTGGAGCCACCGGGGTTTCTTGTTGGATCGTAGGGATTGCGAGTAAAGCCATGAATGGAGCCAACGTTCGTGATGCCATAGGCAAACTCCTGCATGTTGGTTTTTCCGAGCAACAGAGCGCCAGCATTTTTCAGCTTAGAGACGAGGTGAGCATCCCGATCAGGTGCAAAACCTTTGAAGAGTACTGAGCCAACTGTGGTGGGCATTCCCTTGGTCTCATAGTTGTCTTTTACCAGAATGGGGATGCCATGAAGCATGGATCGGGCTCCCTGTCGACTGCGCTCGTCATCAAGTGCTGCGGCTTGCTTCAGCGCATCATCATTGAGTACCCGGATGCTGTTGAGTCCCGGTCCTTGTTGATCGTAGGTTGCAATGCGATCCAGGTAGTATTGGGTCAGTTGAACGGCCGTCAGGCTTCCAGAGTTCATCGCTTGCTGGACACTTTCGATAGATGCCTCTAGCAAATTCATTGGATTTATCTCACACTTTACTATTGAAATACTTGAAAAAATTCATACCTGTGTCAACTGACAAAAAAATCGGTTTTTGGCACTTTTTCATGGATCGAGCATAGCCAAAATTACACTTCAGCAGTCAGTCGCACCTTTGCGTCAGATAATAAGTGAAACATCCTTTGCTCTGCTTCTTCTGATTTCTTGGCGAAAATAGAGTTTGCTACATCCTGATGCAGAGAAAGAGAGGCTTCATTTTGCTTGGCATCTCGATTGGTAAGACGAATCGAACTAAGCAGTGATGTGAAAATGATACCATCCATTGCGCTAAGAAATTCGTTATCCGTAGCCAGCAAAATAAGTCGATGAAAGTTAGCGTCTGCTTCTACAAAAGCCTCGGCTGAATCAACAGTCTCTCTCATCTTATGAATCGACTCCTCAATGCTTTTGTAATCTTCTGCCGTTCCATTTCTCGCAGCTAGTAGGGCTGCTTTTGGTTCAATCACCAATCTGAATTCATGTAGCTGCATCAAGAATTTTCGATTTGGCGGTGCTGATTGATGCCAGGCTAGAACGTCATTGTCCAAAATTCCCCACTCCAGCCGATTTCTGACTTTGGTTCCTATCCCACGCCGTACTTCTAGTAACCCCTTTCCAACAAGAATTTTCACTGCATCCCGTATCACAGAGCGACTTACCCGGTATTTCTCTGCAAGAGTCATTTCATCTTCAAGACAGGTACCCTGCGGATAGAGTCCAGCAACGATTCTGCGTCCCAATTCACGGGCAATTTGGGTTGCCAGACTGTGTGTCAGGCCATTCGTCTGAGTCAGGTTGTAGAAAAGTATTTCGTTCATTCATTCTCGATTGAAAGGAGTCCACTACTTAAAAAGGCCTCAGTTTACAGGAATAATAGCGTGGTTTGAAGCCGCTTAGAAGACTTTGATTGTCTGTTCCGTCGATAAGAGTTTCCCAATTTGCTGTGAAAACATTTTTTTGTGTTTGGTTGTTCATTTCGGAATCAATCAAATTGATTCGTGAAATCAATTTCACTCTTTCGAACAGGAAGACCGGTCACCAGTACGCTGTTGCAAGCAATTTTTCATCACTTTTTATCATAAGTATTGTTTTATTAAACATCATATGTTTAATATGACGAACAAAACAAGGTGATTGGCGATGTGAACCACGCTTTGAAGCCAAGAACCTGAGCAGAGTAAGAGAGCTACTTCATGAAAATTAAAGAAGTCAAGAGTCACATTATCCAATATGACCTTAAGGAAGAGTTAGGTTATTCCCAGCAGTATTATCAGAAAAGGACTGGGCATTTAGTAGAGGTGGTTACTGACGAAGGGATAACGGGATGGGGTGAGTGCTTTGGCCCGGGGAATGTGGCTATTGCCAATAAGGTGATTGTCGAGCGGGTGATTCAGCCAATGATCTTAGGGGAAAATCCGCTGAATCGCGATGTACTCTGGCATAAGGTCTATAACCTCTTGCGGGATCATGGACAGAAAGGAATGCCAATCCAGGCTCTTTCTGGGGTGGATATTGCGCTGTGGGACATTCTGGGCAAAGTCACGGGACTGTCAATTTCTAGGTTAATTGGGGGAAGGTTCCGAGAACAGGTGCCAGTTTATGGCTACGGGATGATGCTTCGGCGTGAGAAATTACCAGCACTTATGGATCGCTTTGAAGATGAGGCTGCGGCAATCAAATCCTCCGGCTTTGTCGCGACCAAGATGAAGGTAGGATTGGGGCCCAAGCAGGATGTACAGCTCGCAGAGTCTGTTCGACGAGGTGTTGGTGGTGATTTTCCGTTCATGGTCGATGCAAACCATTGCTACACAGTAGACCAAGCGCTCTATGTAGGTCGGGCACTAGAGGAATTAGATGCTTATTGGTTCGAGGAACCCGTTGCCCCAGAGGATTTGGACGGTTACCAAGAACTACGTTCCCAGTTGACAATCAACATTGCTGGAGGTGAAGCAGAATTCACACGTTGGGGTTGGCGAAATCTGCTGGAGAAGCATTGTCTAGATATAGCTCAACCGGAAGTGTGTGCACTTGGAGGAATCTCAGAGTATTTGCGAGTTCTGGCTCTAGCCCAGGCACACTTCACACAGGTTATTAATCATGTGTGGGGCTCAGCCGTCGCGATTGCAACAAATCTGCAGTTGTTGGCGGTCATTCCACCTCTTCCGGGTGGAATTCATCCGCAGGAACCGATGCTGGAGTTTGATACGACAGACAACAAGTTCCGCGATGACTTGCTGACCCAACCGCTGAATATTCAGCGCCAGGTCGCAAAAAATGGTGGTTATGTTCCGATTCCAGATGTTCCAGGGCATGGAGCAGAACCGAATCGTGAATTCTTAGAGCACTTCGCACTGGAAGTTTAGTCTGCCGGTGTGGTCAACAAACTAATCTCTGGAGGATCAATGTTTGGAATCAAGAAAGCAATTACTTGTGTTGCCGTGGCAATGATGTCCATGGCTCCCATAGCAGCAGCAGAGGATATGGTAGCGATGCTACTGCCTGAAAATGTGAACCCACGTTGGGAGAGCCAGGACGCTGCTTTTTTTGTAAAGCATATGAAAGATATGGCCCCGAATATTCAGGTAGAGGTGTTTAATGCAAACAACGATACTGCTGCACAACAAAGACAAGCCGAGCAAGCTCTTTCTCGAGGTGCAAAGGTACTGGTTGTCATTCCTATTGATGGGGAAGCAGCTGCGATCATAGCAGACATGGCTGCAGATGAAGGTGTACCTACAATTGCTTACGACCGAATGGTGCAATCAACAAATACCAGCTTTTGGGTGCAGGCGGACCTGAGAGCTTCGGGTCGAGCCCAGGCCGCCCACATTGTAGCAAATACTGAGTTTGGGGACACTCTGGTAATGCTGAAAGGCTCCCCAACTGATCCTAACGCCCCAACTATTTACCATGGACAAATGGATGTCTTGGAATCCCTATTTGCTTCTGGTGAACGAGTTTTAGGATATGAAAATTGGACGCAGGGTTGGGATCCGGCAGTTGCTAGGCGCTCCATGGATCAGGCTTTGACCAAGCTAAACAATAATGTGCAGGGAGTAGTTTCATCGAATGATGGAAATGCTGGAGCTGCTGTTGCTGCTCTAGCGGAGCAAGGGATGGCTGGCAAAGTCCCAGTTAGTGGGCTGGATTGCACAGTGCAAGCCCTTCAATTGATCTTGCTAGATCAAATGACTCAGAGTGTTTGGAGAGATTTTGATATGATGGCAGAAGCCACAGCAAAGGCAACGGTTGCTCTCATCAACGAAGATTCCCTAGATGGTATTGTGATGGGTACATCGCCAGCAAATTCAGCTGGCAAGGAAGTACCTATGGTCCCTGTCGGTTTCTATAATGCCGTCGGTGAAGCTGGTGTTCAATATGTGATTGATAATGACCCTTCGATCACCAAGGCTGATGTATGCAAAGGTGAAGCTGCCGCAACTTCGTTTTGTAAGGGCTGAATCACACTTCTTGTAAATTGCGATTTTCCTGTTCCTGTTCTGATGCAAGCACAATCGCCTCATTTGATAGTTAGAGAAGCTAGAAAACGCTTTGGTGGCCTGGAAGCTCTTCAGGGAGTCTCCTTCGAAGTGAAGCGTGGTGAAGTGATGGGATTGGTTGGTGATAACGGGGCAGGAAAATCCACTTTGATGAAGATTATTGCAGGTGCTGAGAGTTGTGACACTGGTCAGTTTTTTCTTGATGGAAATGAAATTTTCATTTCCAGCCCGCAAGACGCGGTAGCTCAAGGCATTAGGATTGTCTACCAGGATCTGGCGCTATGCGAAAATCTGGACGTGGCTGCCAACCTTTTTTTAGGTCAAGAACCCGTGCTCGGGGGTTGGGCTAAGTTCCTGCCAAGATTCGTGAAACCATTGGACACTCTCTCCATGGAGCATCAAGCACAGCAGGCCATTCAACGCTTGAAAGTCAGGACACTACAATCGGTTCGTAGCCAAGTAGGTGGATTGTCCGGTGGTCAACGGCAGGCAATTGCGATCGCCAGGGCGATAGGTGCGGATTCCACAGTGGTTTTGCTAGATGAACCGACTGCAGCTTTGGGAGTAGCCCAGACGAGAGAGGTACTGGAGACCATTCGGCAGCTACGCGATACCGGGCACGCAGTTGTCTATATTTCCCACAATTTGAGGGATGTCTTTGAAGTTTGTGACCGAATTACAGTACTGAGACAAGGAACCAATGTAGCAATTTACGAAGTATCCGAAGTTTCTCCTGAAGAAATTGTGTCTGCTATGACACGAGGAATGGATGTTGACGATGCCTGAACTCGGTGCCATGAGTCTGAAAAAAATCAGTACTTCCCGTCTGGGCTCTGCCCTCCCTGTGCTACTAGCTCTTGCTGCCATTTGGATCTATTTTGGTTTGACAGAGCCAGCTTTCTTAAGTCCTCGCAATTTTTACTACCTCTTCATGCAGAGTTCAGTTGTTGGGACTTTGGCAGTGGGGATCACAATTGTTTTATTGATCGGGGATATTGATTTGTCTGTTGCTGCTACTTCAGGAGTTTGTGCAGCAATCTTGGCCGTCTTGACAACTAACCTGGGAATTCCAGCTCCAATTAGCTGTTTAGCTGCTTTATCGGCCGGAGTTTGTGTGGGTATCTTCCAGGGGGCGATGTCAGCTTTGGTTGGTATCCCATCCTTTGTGGTTACTTTGGCAGGATTGTTAGGATTTCAAGGATTGATGCTAAAAATTCTAGGAATTCATGGCGCGATCAACGTCCGAGATCCGTTTGTCAGGGGCATCACTACTACCACATTGCCCACAGAATTGGGTTGGGCTGCAGCAGCCTTGTGTATCGCAGCCTTCTCTTGGATGGTTTGGTACAATCGGCAAAAGCGCAGAAGACTTTCCTTGGAAAATAATCCTTGGGCCAGCGATCTCACTAAGGTGGGATTCTTTGTGGTGTTTGCCATATCGGTTGTCGCTACCCTCAATTCTTACCGTGGGGTCCCCCTGGTTGTCGTTATTCTACTAGGACTAACGGCGCTGCTAGGTTGGCTCACTACCTCAACGCCATTTGGCAGAGCTCTCTATGCAGTTGGAGGCAATGCCGAGTCAGCTCGTAGAGCTGGCATCTCATTGAAAGGTGTTAAGATTGCGGCTTTCGGAATCGTGGGATTTATGGCGGCAACAGGAGGAATTGTGGGTGCATCCCGCTATGCCTCTGTATCTTTCAATGCCTTTGCAGGTGGACCTTTGCTGCTAGAAGCAATTGGAGCAGCAGTCATAGGTGGAACATCATTGTTTGGGGGTAGAGGTAGCGTCTGGAACGCCATCCTTGGAGCCCTTGTGATTGGTTCCTTGGGCAATGGCTTGGACCTGTCTGGAGCTGGAGCGGCGGATAAGCTGATGTTTTCAGGAGGAATTCTGCTATTAGCTGTTTCCATTGATGCTCTGTCTCGTCAGGGAAGGATTCAGAGTAGAGCATAGTGGTGTTTTTTGCGCAGCCAACTGTCTCAATACGGGGTCTCTCATGAAATCAACTGTTTCCACAACAAACCTCTGGAACTCTGCGCAGTTAGCCCTACTTAATGGAATTTTGGCACAACTGATTCCTTCGGGAGCTAATGGAACTATACCTTCTGCAGCAGAATTTGGTGTTGCGGATTTCGTTACACAGAAGGTTTCTGACAAGCCTGATTTGCAGTTGTTGTTTACCCAAGGTCTTGAATACTTGGAAACTTTACTGAAGTCTTCTGAGAAGACGGCAGCAGAACTCTCAAATCAAGAGTGGACTGCCCTCGTTAGCCAGCTTGAAAAAAGCCAACCAAGCTTTTTTGAAATGCTCCTCCGAATTACCTACATGGGTTACTACAGCGAGTCAGCAATTCGACCATTTTTTGGTTTGTCTGCGGGTCCTACCCAACCAGAAGGATATTTGGTGCCGGCAGACGATCCAGTAGAACTTGATCGGATGCTAGAATCTGTTCGTCAAAGAGGTGTTTGCTATCGAGAATGCTAAACTTCTGTATGAATAAGGAACCATGGGCCAGGACGCTGTTGATGTATTGATTGTTGGAGCAGGAGCCTCAGGGGCTGCAGTGGCATATTCGCTTGCCGATATGGGTTTGAAGATCCTTTGCCTGGAACAGGGAGATTGGGTTGATCGATCCAACTTGCCAAGTACCCGAAAAGATTATGAACTGCATCGTTACGACAAGTTCAGTTGCGATCCAAATGTCCGTAAGCTTCCTCAAGACTACCCAATCAATTCTGAAAACTCTGCAATCACTCCTGTCAACTACAATGCAGTCGGTGGATCCACAATCAATTACTTAGGGCACTGGCCCAGATTTCACCCTTCTGACTTCCGAGCGAAGACTTTAGATGGTGTTGCTGATGACTGGCCGATTGACTACGACACGTTGGCTCCCTATTACGATCTCAATAGCAAAATTATGGGAGTTTCCGGGCTTTCAGGGAATCCCTCTTATCCGCCCTACGATGTTCCACTACCCCCAATTCCTTTGGGCAAATTGGGTAAAACCCTCGCAAAAGGATTCAATCAGCTTGGCTGGCACTGGTGGCCTTCCGATACCTCAATCCTGAGTCGTGATTACCAAGGGAGAAACCGATGTGTCAATGCAGGGACCTGTGATCTAGGATGTGCTTCGGGGGCCAAAGCTAGTGTAGATCTGACCTACTGGCCTTTACTGCTTGAAAAGAGAATTCAACTACGAACAAACTGCCGTGTCCGAGAAATTACGCTCCAACCTAATGGGAAAGCAGGGGGTGTCCTCTATTATGATGCAGATGGAAATCTACAGGAGCAAAACGCAGAGCTAGTGATTATGGCCTGCAACGGGGTAGGAACACCTAGGATCATGCTCAACTCGAAGTCCAAGGAATTTCCAGATGGCATTGCTAATCGCAGTGGAAAGCTGGGAAAAAATCTGATGTTTCATCCACTTTCTGGAGTGGTTGGTCGATTTGCAGAACCAATGGAAGGATTCAAGGGGCCGATGGCCTGTAGCATCATCAGCCAAGAGTTTTACGAGACAGATCTAAGCCGTGATTTTGTTCGAGGCTACGGTTTACACGGAGGGCGTTTCACCACCCCCATGACTTTTGCTTTGGGTGGTTATGGGATAGACAATTTGATGCCCTGGGGTGTGGAGCACCGGCGACAATTCGACGAAATTTATCCTTATTGTGCTGGATTGACCATTGTTACAGAAGATCTTCCTTTAGAAAGTAATGCCGTGACGCTAGATCCTGAACTTACGGATGGCGATGGTGTTCCAGCCCCTAAAATCAATTACCAGGTTGATGAAAATACTCAGAGAATGTTTGCCCACGGTGCGGCGAGAGCTGAAGAGGTACTTTTAGCTGCCGGCGCCAAGAGTATTGTCCCCTCAGGAGGTGACGCTTGGTGGCGAGCTGGATGGCACTTGATGGGTACTGCCCGGATGGGAACAGATCCAGAAAACTCTGTAGTCAATGATTGGGGGCAGTGCCATGATGTGAAGAATCTCTTTATTGTTGATGGGAGCATCTTCGTCACCTCAGCTGCGGTTAATCCAACCCCCACGATCCAAGCACTCGCACTCTACATTGGAGAAAGCATCAAAAAGAATCGCAATTCTCTTTTTTGCTAGGAGTTCTAAAGTCCATCCAATGACAAGCTGAATATTCAACAGCAAATTACCTACAACAAGGGCTAATTTGAAATCCCGACCTTCCTGGTCATGGGGCTGAGCCAAATTTTGAATTCACAAAGCGTTTTGAAATCTGAGTCCCAACAAAACTGGGGCCTGTCATCAATTTAGTAAATGGTCGTATCCTCCAGGTGGAAATGGCTCAGAAAAGCATAGGTGCGCTTATCGTAGCGGGGAGCATTCCGCCAGTACTGCAGCAGTTTAACAAAGAAATTCTCAAGCAGATGTCGCCATCGATACTTCTCACGGTCGATCTTTCTAATTCTTTTCTATTCGACTTCGCAGGATTCACCACTTCAAATCCTCTCTGCTCCAAGCGATCTGGGACTCGCTCTTGGGCATCGAAGGCTTTATCTCCTAGCGGCGCCTTGATCTGATCTATCAGTGCCGGCAGTATGCATTAGCGCCCTACAAATCATGGCCTTGGCCAGGACTCAAATGAAAACCCGTTGGATTACCGAGTGCATCGCATGTGGCTGGTGTGAATTACCCGAAATTCTCTAGAGCGTTCGGGCAGGTCGCACCAGGGAATACCGGCATAATAACGGCAACGCTTCTACAAAGAGACGATTGTCCCTGGTAGTGAACTCGACCGTCCCAACTCTGCTAAGGAGCAAGCACTCGATACGCTGTCACTGATCATTACAGAGAGCACAACGTCTGTTGGTCATCGGGCTCCACTTATTTGAAGGGAAACTTAAGTTGGCCTTCCCTACAGAGGAGTAACCCCACAAAACCCTCCATCAATTGTTTGATGACAGGCCCCAAACTTATAATCTTTAGATTTTTATTCTGGTCAGTAACTGATTCACACTTCAGTGTCCCCCTACTTATGTTTCTTTCTTTTTTGTTCAAAATGAACGAAATCCAGAGCCCTTTCAAATCCTGCTAAGTAATAGACCATCTGTTCAAAAGACATCCGATGGGTAATGTAAATTCCTTGTTTTTCATTGAATATTCGAAATGATTTCTTCTCTTTTGAATACTTGACTTCCAGTGAATCCATGAACTTGTATCTGGAATTTTGATCAATTTTTTCTAAAAGATCTTGTAGGTGTTTCCTCTGCTTTTTGTGATCAGACATACTCACTCTTGGGTTTTATAATTAATGTACCAAAGTTATTTTGCACTTTTGATTTTCCATTCCATAAGTCTACGAAAATCATAAAATCTAAACAAGTGAAGTTCCTATATATTGTGAATTCGTTAGCTGGATTGCACCTTCAAAACCCAGCAACTACAACTAACATGAACTCTCTGCGATGAGCCTCTCTTGAAGCCTGAGAAACGTTGATTCCTTCGCCAAAGGTGAAAATCAATGGCAAGCCTCCTAGGTTTCGCATTCCGTAGCGAAAACCAATACCTACTCCAGCTATTGTATTGTTCGAAGAAGATTTTTTTTGAAACGGTAGCTCTATTTCTGTAAAATTTGCAAAATCAGCAAACAAAGACAAAACACGATCCTCTGCGAAGGATACTTCTTGCTGAAATTTTAGGAGATTCAAATCACGAACTCGAAATTCATTTCGATAATAACCAGCTACTACCAGGTCGCTAGCCAATCCTCCTAACTTATAGGCACTGAAAAAATCTAATCCTCTTCCGGTAGCATGCAGTAGAGATCCCCTCCATTTAGTTCGATTAAACTCAATATGATCCTCAAATTCCAATATGTTGTGAATCGGACTGCCAGTTTCTAAAGTATCCTCGTCGAACTCCCAATTACTCCAATGCAATCTTTTACATTGGCGTATCTGAATCTTTACGAATCCATCTTCATGAAGAAGCTCAGCTTTCTGGATAGAAGCCTCGGAAAAGCTTTCTGAGAAAGACGGTGGGAGCCGAAATCCTTCCATTGTCTGACCCTCAATTGTGCTGAAAGAATATTGACTCTTTCCTACCTTGAATGAAGTTACCCAAGGAGTTTGTGGCAACAATTTTACGCCCACAAAAGCTGAAGTCCGATTACCCCGAAAGAAAAATTTTTCTAATCTTGTTCCATTATCGTAAAGATCTGTAGCATTACCTTCTGTCAAAAAAGTAGCGTCGACTCTTACTTCTACCGTTAACCACTCTTCTGGCACAATTGAAAGACTTGCTGATGGAGAAACCGTCCGGTAACCCAACATCAGAGTAGTAAAACTATTCAAATTGCGCTCATGGTTGAGAATAATTAGTGGAGTAGGCTGCCCCTCTTTACTACCCAATGGCCAAACCGCACCGAGAGCAACTATAGTTGGGAAAGATCGTTGCTCGGCAAAAACTGGCAGCGCCAACTGCATGATAAGTAGCCAAAAACACAGGAATTTGCTCATTATCAAAAGATACGGAGTAAAAATTTTCGAAAATAACAGAGCAACTGCATTCCAAATAATATAATCCCTATTGGGGGAATTATTTCAATCACAGATACCAGGGCCTGTCATCAATTTAGCCAGATCATAGCAGCTACCAAGTGGATGACTACCAGAAAAGCACAAGCCCGCTTATCGTAGTGAGTGGCAATTCCTCTGTATTGTTTGAGTTTGGCAAAGAAGTTCTCGATCAGATGTCGCCACCGATACTTCTCACTGTTGACCTTGCGAACTTCTTTTCCATTTGACTTCGGCGGAATCACCACCTCGACTCCACTCTGCTCCAAGCGATCCACTCGCTCTTGGGCATCGTGAGCTTTCTCAGCCAACAGGACTTGAATCTTTTCCAGCAGCTCTGGCAACAAAGCATCAGAACCCTCTAGATCATGAGCTTGCCCTGGAGTCAAATGAAATCCCGTTGGGTTTTCAAGGGCATCACAGCTTGCATGAATATTGGTCGTCAGGCCTCCCTTGAAGCGGCCGATACGCTCTCGGGCCCGATCGCTTTTTGCCCCTGCACTGTGTTGGTGGAACCGAACAATCATGCTGTCAATCTGGGCATACTCATTGTCTGCATCCGCAGCGAGGGTCTCAAAGATCTGTTGCCAGACACCACGGTTGCTCTAGCGCATGTGGTGAATATGTACGGTTCGAAAGCCCCCAAAGCGTTCGGGCAAGTAGCGCCAGGGGATGCCTGCCCGATAACGATAGAGCACTGCCTCGACAAACAAACGATTATCCTTGACAATCATCCCAACCGTGCCAACTCTGCTGGGGAGCAGGTGATCAATACGCTACCACCGATCATTAAGGAGAGCACAACGTCGGGTGGTCATCGGGTTCCTCTGAAGTGTGAAAACAAAAATTAACCGCAGAGTTTAAGAATCAAAGTGTTTTTTTAATAAAATATTTAAATAAATTAGACTAGCTCTTAGGCCGCACTTAAATACCCTTTCGCCTTGACAAAATAACACCAAATCCGCAAATTTTGGCCCACGAAAAAGCAAGGCCGTTTCGATGCTCTGAGGCTTTGCTTTGTGAGCAAGGCATTGCCTTGTTGATCTGAGAACCCTTAATCAGGAGGAAGACATCCCCGACGGATCCTTGTGTCGAATCGAGTACATACATTCAATGCAACAGAGGAGTTCATGAAGATTTCCAAACTATCGATTGCTTTGCTGGCGATCACGACTGCCTTTACGATGTTGACGACCTCGCTCTTCGCGGGAGGTCATTCACTAGCCAAGGTGCCTCGAGAGCAGACCCTAGTGCTAGGATGGAGTATCACCTCGCCGATTGGGGTGACGAATCCCTTTGCATCCACTGGATATACCCACCAGGAGGCCAACAACCTGATGTGGGAAGGCCTATCCTACTTCGGTATTTTCAATGATGAAGAAATTCCGTGGTTGGCTGACAGCATGGAGTACACAAAGAGTGACTACACACAGCTGACCATCAAGCTCAACGCAATGGCCCAGTGGAGTGATGGAACTCCTGTCACTTCCAAGGATGTGGTCTTCACTTTTGAGAGCCAGAAGAACAATAACAAGCTGCCCTATCACGCTAATTTCAAGCAGTTTGTGGACAAGATCACTGCAGTGGATGACAAGACAGTAGTGGTTGACTTCAAGATGCCAGCACCCAGATTCAAGTTCCAGGTGTTGACGCTGAAGTTCGACACAGGCATTCCAATTGTGCCTGCACACGTTCTCTCTAAGGTAGATAACGTTAATGAATACGAAGGTGGTAATGATATGCCACATTCTGGTCCTTACAACCTTGTGTTGTGGGATGCAAATCAGAAGATCTATGATCTGAATACCGATTGGTGGGCAGTCAAGGCTGGCCGCATCAGCATGCCAGAAGTCAAGCGTGTCGTGATGTTTAACATCGGTGGCCAGGTAGGGCAGGGAATGGATGTAGTTGCCCAGCGTGTCGTGAATAACGAATTCGACGCTACCTTGGATATGCGTAGTTCTGTGATTGGAAACATCCTGCGGCAGAATTCTAAGGTGACCACCCACTCGGCAGACAAGCCTCCTTATGGCTATCTGGATTGGTGGCCAAATTCACTCTGGGTCAACACCCAGCTTGAGCCCTACAGCGATGCGAGGGTTCGTCGTGCGATGAGCTTGTTGATCAACCGCGAGTTGATTAATGAGATTATCTACGAAGGGGCTGGCATTGCGACAATTTATCCCTTCCCACTCTATCCAGGACTGGAGAAGTTCGCTAACAGCCCAGCGGTCAAGAAATTGGAAGCTGAACTGCAGCCAGGACTCTATGATCCAGATCAGAGCGCTGAGTTGATGAAGGCTGCTGGATTCACCATGAACAGCGATGATTTGTGGGAGAAAGACGGCAAGACAGTGGGTGCTGTGATCAATGGATTCGAGGGAATTCACAGTGACATTGTTCCGATCTTGGTGGAAATGTTGCGCAATGGTGGAATTGACGCGGACATTAATTTTGGTACAGATGCCTACCAGAATATGGCTGACGGTAAAGCTGGACTGTATATGTTCGGTCACGGTGCCAGCCTGAAAGATCCATACACCGCTTTGGAGCTCTTTCATAGCCGCTACAGCGCAGCTATAGGAACTACCGCAGGTTCTAACCGCTTCTCTCGCTACGCCAATCCGGAGTACGATAAGTTATTGGATGAGATGGCTCCTTTGGGAGGAGATGATCCAAGATTCCAGGAACTGGCAGCACAAGCATTGGGAATTTACTGGAGAGATCAGATTGACATCCCAGTCATTCAATGGCTCCACCGGATTCCCTACAACCAGACCCACTGGGTAAATTGGCCGACCATCGCCAATCCTAGCTTGGGCATGAACGGAGCCTTCTGGGCTCACACCGGCATGCTGGTTGTCTCTACATTGAAATCCGCTAAATAACTACCTTCCAAGCGCCCCCATCCGGGGGCGTATCTAGAGTCTCCATGTTTGTTATCAAACGATTGTTATTCGTTCTGCTAGTAGTGTGGTCTGCCTCCACGATCACCTTCTTTATTCCCAGGATCTCAGATATCAATCCGATCCGGGAGCGCTTCGCAGAACTAGCCCGATTAGGTGGCTTCTCCGCTGGTGAGCTGGAAAAGATCGTTGAGTCATATTCCAAGGCCTTTGGTCTAGATAAGCCTCTGATACAGCAATATTTCGATTACATCGGAGGAGTGATGACTCTGGACTTTGGAGTCTCACTGAACAAGTTTCCTAAGACTGTTCTCATGTTGATTGCCGAGTCCTTACCATGGACGATCGGCCTGATCCTCGTTACTACGATACTTTCTTTTGTGATCGGGAATCTCGTTGGAGCCCTAGCTGCCTGGCCGCTTTCTCCCAAATGGGTTCGCGGTGTCTCTACCAGCTTTATTTTGTTTCAAGGGGTTCCTCCGGTCCTGTTAGCGATTTTACTGATCTTTTTTGTAGCGTTTAAACTTAATATCCTGCCAATCGCAGGTGCTTATTCGATTGGGACCGTTCCTGATCTCACCTTTGAGTTTATGTTGGATGTGGCGAGGCATCAGATCTTGCCCGGCATCGCTCTCATCTTCGGGTCCCTCGGAACGTGGGTGCTCTCGATGAGGGGGATGGGAATCACGATTCAGGGTGAAGACTACGTGATCTTTGCTGAGCACAAGGGTTTGAGTTCCTATACCATTTTCAAGGACTACTATCTGAGAAACGCCCTGCTACCACAGGTTACGGCGCTAGCTCTTGCGCTTGGGAACGTGATCACTTCCGCCATTGTTGTCGAGACCATCTTTGGCCTTCCCGGACTGGGATTTGTGCTGATCACAGCGATTCGTTCCAATGACTTTTTGGTAATCTACGGAATCGTCCTGTTTATCACGATTGCCGTAGCCGTACTGATGGCTCTGGTTGAGTTGCTCTATCCCTTGCTGGATCCACGCGTGCGACAAGGGTAAGAATGATTAACTACTTCAAGCGAAACATCAGCCTGACAATTGGGTTGGGGCTGTTGATTTTCTTAATCCTATTTACGTTGCACGGACTGCTGACGGTTGAGTTCAAACAGGCCTATCCGTTAGCTGTCCGACCCAAGCAACCACCTAGTCTAAAATACCTGTTTGGGACCGATTTTTTCGGTAGGGATCTTTACACTGCAATGGTTATAGGAGTTTGGCAGACCGCTATCATCGGATTACTAGCAGGAGCCGCAGGAACGATCATTGGTATCGTGCTAGGGTTCATTTCTGCTTACTTTTCAGGACTGGTTGATACGGCCATCAAGTTCATCTGCCAGATCCTCACCCCGATTCCTGCCTTTCTAATCCAGGTTGTGATTGCCAGTTCGATTGACAAGCGGGATGTCACGATTATCACGATGGCAGTTGTTGTCTTTCTGCTCTCCTGGATGGCTCCAACACTGGTCATTCGCTCCCAGGTACTCTCGATGCGGGAGCGTCAATTTGTTGCCGTTGCCAAGCTCTCTGGGATGAATTCTTTTGAGATCATCTTCAAGGAGATTTTTCCAAATCTCTTACCTTTCATCGCAGCGGCATTCGTGGCCCAGGTCTTCCAAGCTGTCTTTGCTTCCTTCTATCTTGCTGTGATTGGTCTTGGTCCCTTGCGTGAACCCTTGCTGGGCAACACGATCTGGGCAGCACAAAGCCAATCGGCTTTCTTCAATGGTTGGTGGTGGTGGCCTGTTGGGCCATCTTTGGCCATGATCCTGATTTTGGGTTCGTTAGCGTTGATCAATATGGGCTTGGATGAAATGGCAAATCCCCGCATCCGTAACAAGGAATAACGTTGGAACATTTGTTGGACATTTCAGGCCTGACGGTCAGCTACTACACGGATATCGGTCGAGCCATTGCACTGAACCAGGTGGACCTGAAGCTCAAACAGGGTGAAAAACTTGGTTTGGTGGGGGAATCTGGCTCTGGGAAGAGCACAATGGGCCTGGCCATGATGCGGATGATCAAGCCCCCCGGGAAGGTCGAAGGAGGCTCCGTTGTCATCGATGGAGTAGATCTGCTGCAGCTCAGTGATAAGGAGATGCTCAAGAAGCGACTCAGCACGATCTCTTATATCCCGCAGGGTGCGATGAACTCGCTCAATCCAGTGCTCAAGATCAAGCGCCAGATGGTCGACGCCTACCGTGCCCACTATCCAGATCACAAACTGGATCAGATCATGGACTTAGCCCACGAGGCGACGCGCTCCGTGGAGTTGCCCGAACACGTCCTCGAAATGCATCCCCACGAACTCTCTGGGGGCATGAAGCAGCGGGTTTGTATCGCAATTGGCATTCTGCTACGACCCCAGATCATCATTGCCGATGAACCGACCAGCGCGCTGGATGTGGTCACTCAACGCCAGGTAATCGAGACGCTCAACCGAGTGCAACAGAAGATTGGTTCCGCATTGATCCTGATTGGGCATGACATGGGTCTGATGGCGCAGTCGATGGATAAGGTCGCGGTGATGTACGCTGGTGAAATTGTGGAAATCAACGATGTTCAAACTACCTTTACCAACCCCAAGCATCCCTACACTCAGGCGCTGATCAGTAGTCTGCCTCGCTTGCAGAACCGAGGTGAGTTCCGGGGAATACCTGGAATGGCTCCATCACTCTATCGTCTACCAAGCGGTTGTCGTTTCCATCCCCGCTGCAATCAGCAGCAACCTCACTGCCAGACGCAGTCGCCAAGCAAGAGTGTCTTCGAAGATGAGAAATACGTCAACTGTCATCTCTACGGGGCCTCATGAGTAAGGCTGCACTGGAGTTGAAGAACGTCTCCAAGCTCTATCGGGTTGGCAAAAAGGAGGTTCACGCACTTAATCCAATCAGTTTTGATTTATTGGGAGATCCAGCCCGCATCATCACAGTGGCCGGAGAGAGTGGTAGTGGGAAGACAACCCTGGCCTCGATTATGTTGGGCTTGCTTGATCCAACCACGGGCCAAGTGCTCTATGAAGGCAAGGATGTCAGTAAGCTCAGTGGTTCGCAGTACCGAGATTTTCGTAAGAATGTGCAGGCGGTTTTTCAAGATCCCTTTGCGGTTTTCAATCCCTTCTATCAGGTAGATCATCTGCTGGAAGTACCAATCCGCAAGTTCAACCCCGGACTCTCGAAAGCAGCTCGTCGCAAGGCGATGGAGGAAGCCTTGGAAGCTGTGGGACTGCAACCGAGTGAGATTCTCGGACGCTATCCCCACCAGTTGAGTGGAGGTCAGCGGCAGCGAATCAATGTAGCTCGAGCCATCGTCATTAAGCCGAAGATCCTGGTCGCAGATGAGCCGGTTTCGATGGTGGATGCTTCCTTGCGGGCAAACATCCTGGAGGCCTTGGTTTCACTCAGGGAAAACCACAAGGTCAACATCCTCTACATCACCCATGATCTGACCACTGCTTACCATGTCTCGGATTCCATCATCGTGCTCTACCGAGGGAGTGTGATGGAGGCTGGCGACATCACCAGGGTGGTGGAGTCCCCACAACACCCTTACACTCAGCTGCTGATCAATTCGATTCCCTGGCCAGACTTAGAGCGCAAGTGGGACAACCAGCAGTACGCCAATCCTGACATTCAGGAGATTTCTGGGGAGGGTTGTAAGTTCTACAGTCGTTGTCCGAACCGCAAGCCGGAGTGTCAACAGACTCCCAACCTAGTACCTCTTTTCCCAAGGCATCTTGCCAGCTGTCGGTTACATCCACCGAAAGTGGATCTTGATGCACACCTCACGAACAACCTTTAGGCAAACAGCAGCAGTTCATGAAGATCGCAGTCACCGGAGCCAATGGCCATTTTGGAAAGATCCTGGTTCAGTTTCTGAGAGAAAAGAATTTTGAAGTAAAGCCGTCAGATTTCTTCCCTGGTCGCTCCGAAGAGGGAGCAGTCAATTGTGATGTCCGTGATTTGGGCCACTTGGTTAGTGTCTTTCAAGGCTGTGATGCCGTTGTTCATCTTGCTGCTTTTCCAGGTCCTTGGACTCAGCCGGATGCCAAGGTGTATCAGGATAATACGGTGGGTAGCTACAATGTTCTGCTGGCTTGTGAACTACTGGGGATCAAGAAAATCTGCCAAGCTTCGAGCATTAATGCGATTGGTGGCGTTTATTCCCGTTTGCCAACCTACGATTACTTCCCCGTGGATGAGGAGCATCCGACCTACAACGAAGATCCTTACAGCCTCTCCAAGTGGATTCTAGAAATTCAGGGCGACTGCTTTGCCCGTCGACGCGAAGACGTTTCCATCAGCAGTATGCGCTTCCACGGACTGCTATATCGTGACTTTGTGGAACCATGCACAACCAACAGCATCTCTTTCAAGCATCTCTGGGCCTACACCGATCCAATTGCTGCGGCCAAGGCTTGTTTGGCTAGTCTGAAAGTGACCTGGACTGGACATGAGGCGTTCTTCATCGTTGCTCCAGAGACCGCTAGTTCCACCGACTCCGAAGAGCTCATTCGTGAGCACTATCCACAGGTGCGAGTAACAAAGCCAATGCCTGGTAAACATGGATTCTACAACTGTGAAAAAGCGAAGTGCTTACTGGGCTGGGTGCACGAAGATCATGAGCATTGATACACTGAAATTCCCCAGAAATTGCTGAATCAATCACCATTGTTCACCTCTTTGATTTCAAGATTTGACTTCCCCTACGGTTTGAGACTACACATCTTTTGAAAAATTGGGCGTTGAAAAACGCTCGGTCTAAGCGCCCGTCCGCCT
>JACLAC010010801.1_pt1 | contig 73897 bp, 65 predicted proteins | sample 8027881 | NCBI WGS metagenome assembly JACLAC01 (sample SAMN15725517, study PRJNA655200) | protist metagenome | isolation source: fluorescence activated cell sorting (FACS) single amplified genomes of... | place: Spain: Blaines Bay Microbial Observatory, Mediterranean Sea | collected 2016-01-19
GACAGTCTTTTTTGGTTCTTTTCCTGGTCGCATTTGTTTCGTTCATGATTTTCCGCTACGTCGGCAATCCCGTGGACAACCTGCTTGGGCAGGAGGCAACTAACGACAGGCGCGATGCGCTCATTGAGGCTCTGGGTCTGAACGACCCTCTGCACGTGCAATACCTCAGCTTTGTTGGCCGGGCCTTGCAGTTTGATTTCGGCATTTCGTATCGAACCGCCCAGCCTGTCGCAGACATGATTATCCAACGCCTGCCCGCAACCCTCGAACTCGCTCTGGTCTCAGCCATTTTTGCGATGTTTGTTGGTGTCGTTGCGGGGGTCTATACGGCGATTAACCGGCGCGGGTTCATTGCCAATTCCATTTTGTCGTCGTCCCTGATCGGCGTCTCATTGCCGACCTTCCTGATCGGGGTACTGCTGATCTGGGTGTTTTCGGTTGAACTGAAATGGCTGCCGTCGTTTGGACGTGGCGACGTGGTGGATCTGGGGTTCTGGACCACAGGCTTCCTGACGGTGTCCGGGCTGAAGTCGCTCATTCTACCGGGCATCACGCTGGGGCTCTATCAGATGACCCTGATCATGCGCCTGACGCGCGCGGAGATGCTCGAAGTGCTGCGGCAGGACTACATCAAATTCGCGCGCGCGCGCGGTTTGCAGGACCGCACCGTTTACTTCGGCCACGCCCTGAAAAACACGCTGGTTCCCGTAATCACCATCGCAGGGCTGCAACTGGGCTCGATTGTTGCCTTTGCCATCATCACCGAGACTGTCTTCCAATGGCCAGGCGTGGGGCTGATGTTCATCAATGCCGTATACTTCGTGGATATCCCGGTAATGAGCGCCTATCTGCTGCTGGTGGGGACGCTGTTCGTGCTGATCAACCTGATTGTTGACCTGCTCTATCTGGTGATTGACCCGCGCCTGCGCGACGGTCAGCTCAAGCGGACGGGAGGATAAGCGCACCATGAGACGCTTTCTGAATTCAGACTTCTTCTACGCCTTCACCCGCTCACCACTGGCGATTGTATCGCTGCTGGTGGTGGTCCTGATGGTCTTGAGCGCGATACTTGCGAACTTCATCGCGCCGACCAACCCCTTTGACGCAGCCAGCCTCAACCTGATGAACGGTTTCACCGCACCGATGGAACCAAACATGTTCACGGGTGAAACCTTCCTGCTTGGGACCGATGATCAGGGCCGAGACCTGTTCTCCGCCATTCTCTTCGGATTACGGGTGTCGCTGTTCGTTGGTGTCATGGCCGTGGGCCTGGCGATGGTATTGGGCGTACTGCTCGGGCTGATCGCAGGTTACCTGGGCGGATGGTTGGATACGTTGATCATGCGCCTGGCCGACATCCAGATGACCTTCCCGTCCATCCTCATCGCCATGCTGATTTTCGGTGTTGCCCGCGGCCTGCTCCCCCCGGAGTTGCGGGAGGAAATGGCAATCACCGTGCTCATTCTGTCGATTGGCCTGTCCGAGTGGGTGACTTTCGCACGAACCGTGCGCGGGTCGACCATGGTGGAGAAGGAAAAGGAATACGTCTCCGCTGCCCGTCTGATCGGCTTGAACCCCTGGCAGATCATGCTGCGCCACATCTTGCCCAATGTACTGGGTCCGGTGCTGGTGATTGCCACCATCACGCTCGCGCTGGCGATTATCGCAGAGGCAACACTGTCCTTCCTCGGCGTTGGTGCGCCGCGCACCGAGCCGTCGCTGGGAACCCTCATCCGCGTTGGGCAGGACTTCCTGTTCTCTGGCGAGTGGTGGATCTTGCTCTTCCCTGCCCTGACGCTGTTGGCGCTGGCTTTGTCGGTCAATCTGTTCGGTGACTGGCTGCGCGATACCCTTAACCCGAGGCTGCGCTGATGACTGACACTTTGCTTGAACTCAAAGGTCTGGAAGTTACCTTCACGACCCGCCGCGGTACGCTCAAGGCGGTCGATGACCTGTCCCTGACCGTCAAGCGCGGCGAAATCCTTGGCATCGTTGGCGAGTCCGGCGCAGGAAAATCGATGACGGGGGCAGCGATCATTGGCCTGATCGACCCACCGGGCCGCGTCTCCAACGGTGAAATCTGGTTTGAACAACAGCGCGTGGACAAGAACCCGGAAAGCATGCGTGGGCGCCAAGTCTCCATGGTGTTCCAAGACCCGTTGACCAGTCTCAACCCCCTGCGGACGGTCGGCGATCAGTTGGTTGAGACCATCCTCGCCCACATGGATGTCACCAAGGCAGAGGCCCTGCAAAGGGCGCGCGATGGCTTGACCGAGGTCGGCATTGACCCGAACCGGATCAACGCCTATCCCCATGCCTTCTCCGGCGGAATGCGGCAGCGGGTAGTGATTGCACTGGCCCTTGCCACTGAGCCACAGCTGGTCATCGCCGACGAGCCAACCACGGCTTTGGACGTATCAGTTCAGGCCCAGGTGCTGGATCTGCTCAAAAAGCTCTGCCGGGAACGAGGTACGTCGGTGATCCTGATCACGCACGACATGGGTGTGATTGCCCAGACCAGCGACCGGATTGCCGTCATGTACGCCGGCCGACTTGCGGAAATCGGCGAGACGCGGGAGGTTCTGACCAACCCCCAGCATCCCTATACGCAAGGCCTGATGGCATCCACGCCGAGCGTAGACGCCAAGTCCTTTGGGCAGGAGCTATTCCAAATCCCTGGCGCCATGCCCAAGCTTGATGCTCTGCCCAGCGGCTGCGCGTTCAACCCGCGCTGTAGCCAGGCGCACGCGCGGTGCCAGGCGGACAGACCGCCGATATTGGCAGACCGGGCCGCCTGCTGGTTGATGGAGAATGCATCGTGAGTTTTGTTGTTGCCAGAGACCTCAGCCGCACTTTCAACCTGTCGGACCCTTGGATCGTCCGCAAGTTGACCATGCGACCCAAGCGGCTGCTTAAAGCCGTTGATGCTGTGAACTTCGAGATTGAGCGAGGAACCACCTACGCTCTTGTGGGCGAGTCCGGATCGGGAAAATCCACAATTGCCAACATGGTTGTCGGTCTGCTCGCACCCTCCGCAGGCTCTATCACCATCGACGGCCAGAATCTGGGCGATGCATCCATGAGTCGGCAAGAGCAGCAGCGTTTGCGGCGGCGCATCCAAATGGTGTTCCAGAGCCCCTACGCCAGCCTTAACCCGCGCTGGAGAGTCGGTGACATCCTGAGCGAGCCTATGCGCGCCTTCAAGCTGATCGACGGCGCAACGGCGCAGCGCAAGCGCGTGGCGCAGTTGCTGGAGCAAGTCGGGCTGAGCGACAGCGACGCTAGTAAGTTCCCGCATGAGTTCTCAGGCGGACAGCGTCAGCGCATCTCTATTGCCCGCGCCCTGGCCAGCCAGCCAGAAGTCATCATCTGTGACGAACCAACCTCTGCGCTGGACGTATCGGTTCAGGCTCAGGTGCTCAACCTGCTGAAATCATTGCAGAAAGAGTTTGGGTTGACCTATCTGTTTATCACCCACGATTTGGCGGTCGTCTCCACCATGGCAAACAAAATCGGGGTTCTCAATCAGGGTGTTCTGGTTGAGGAGCAGGATACAGAAGACCTGTTCACCACCCCGCGCGAAGACTACACGAAAATGCTCCTCTCTTCCGCGCCCAAGATTGATTTTGACAGCTAAGAGCTCAATCGTCGGATGGAAGATGCGCGTAGATCGTAGTTCGCGACAGACCGAGTTTGCGTGAAACCAGAGAGACATTGCCGTCGTTTATGTGCCACGTCCGGCGGATGGTCAGGCATTTGTCACGCTTAATCACACTGTCCGAACAGGACGGGCATGGCTGGACATCGTCAGCGTGCACGGCCAGAAGCGGCTCGACGACAACCGGACGCACGTATTGATCCGTGCTCACTCTGAGGATCTGGCGAAGGGCTCTCTGCAGGGCCCGTATCGAGGTCGGCCAGTAATACTGGTTGAGCAGGCGCACCGTCTCGACCGTCAAAATCTTGGTCTCATCAATGCTCGAAGCCGCGCTGCGAATGACATAGTCGATGTCCAACCGCTCGTTAAGGTGTGGAACCACCAACTCGTTTGGTGTTTCGGCTATCAATTCGCTCAATGCCGGGCCTGCCTCAGCAAGCACCTCAGTTCTGTCTCTCGAGGTCGCGAACACCATCAGCTCGGGCAGCAACAGGTGAAATTTATACATGTCAGGATCGGGAGCTTCGATGGCGGACGCCACGCGGCGCAAGTCCTCAGCCATCAATTCAGGCATCTTTTCGAAGTTGCGCAGATACAGCATGCCTTTGGCCGACTTCTGGACCTTGCCGGAAAACACGCGCGCCATTTCATTGGGTTCCGCGGTCGGATCGCTGGTTAGCGGCGTGGACACATATTCTGGTTCGAAGAAACCCAGCCGTCCGCCGTTGCCAAACAGAAGGCCCTCGTAATTATCCTCATTGATTAGGGCGCAATCCAGCTCCAGCACGGGCGCTTCGGGTGCGATGCGGCTGAACAATTGGCGGCTGATGACCGACTTCCCTGCCCCCTTCGGTCCCCATCCAAGCAACGTACCGCCTTGTGCGAGGTTGCTCTCCAGCCGTTCTAGCTGTGCAAGAACCTGGGCGTCGCGACAATCGGTTGATGCGCGAGCGGCGGACGTTTTCCGCTTCGCGTCAGTCTTCCTCTCTGCGGTGGAAAAGGCCGCCGATTTATTTGTCGAAAAGTGGATCTTGTTGATGTACCGCATCAAGTGACCAATTTCTTTGATGGTAAAGTACACCGCCGAGTGCATGTGATCCTTCACCATGGCCGACCCGCGCGTCAGAACCTCCTGCAGCAACGTGGAGAACCGGGCATCGAAAAGGCTCTCAAAGGCAATGGGACGGCTCAGATCCGAGCCTTGCAGCATCTCCTGTGCACTGCCGTTGGCGCCGATGACAAAGCCGTCCTCGTTTAGGGCCAACAGCGCGGCGCTGGTGGTGTTCAGATACTCCTGACGAGGGTGAAAGCCAAGGATCAGCGCACCGGCGTGCTCAGACCGGAACAGACGGTTTTCCACGTTTACCGCCGCCAGCTTAACCAGCGCCAACGTGTGTCGCTGGCGCGAGCGGGCGTCGGTAGAGGCATCGATAACCCCCACGACCTTGTTCTGTGAGTCACGCACCGGGCAGGCAAAGCATGAAATTTGCTCGAGGCGGTTCAGGAAGTGCTCATGCCCATCGACCACGGAAGGTCGCCGGGTCGCCAGTGACAGACCAAGGGCGTTGGTCCCCCTAATGTCCTCCTGCCAGACCGATCCAGGAATGACCATGCGGCTAGCACTGCTTTGCGCGAATTCCTGATCGTGGATGGCTTCGAGAATAGTGCCGGTCCGGTCAGCAAAGGCGACAACATAGTTTGACCCGGCGACTTGGGAGAACAGCTCTTTCAGCTCGGTCTGGGCAAGCTGCCACAGTTGATGATTTTGCTCTCGTTTCTCACGCAGCTCGGCATCGTGCAGCACAACCGATCGCAAAGGATCCTCGCGGCGCAAGCCGGCAGTGTGGCAACGCTCCCAACTTTTCACCACCAATGACCTAAGCGAAGGGACCTCAAAGATGCCATCTGACTGAGGCCCGGACAACGCGTCTTCCATGTCCTCTATCCCCTGCTGTACAAACGTTACCAAAGCTTAAACTAGACGCTTCAGGGCCTAAATACAGCTTATTGTCCAATTATTGGACACAAAGATGCGTGCAATGCCTGAAAACTGAACAACTAACGCACTGTTGTTCTGCGCCCTCCTGCTTGAGTTTAGCGCTCAAGAACTGTTCGAGGAGGAATGCCGTGAAAGCGCAGGTTCTATACCAATACGATCCAGAGATGAAAAATGACGTCTGGGTTCAGGAAGCGGATTTAGCCGAACCAAAAATTGAAAAATCGTCGGACGTGATCGTAAAAATAGGAGCCGCAGGCGTCTGCCGCACTGACTTGCACATCATTGAGGGTGTGTGGCGTCACATCCAGGATCCTGACAATACTCTTCTCCCCTGTGTTATGGGACACGAGAACGCAGGCTGGATCGAAGAAGTCGGCCCGGACGTGACCAACTTCAAAGTTGGTGACCCTGTGATCCTGCATCCGCTGATTTCCGGCACCGATGGCACCTGTCTATCCTGCCGCCGCGGCCATGACATGCAGGCTGAAGACGGCGCCTTTCCAGGCTTGAACATCAAAGAAGGCGGTTACGCTGAGTATCTAAAGACCAGTGTAAGAAACCTGATCAAACTGCCGTCGATCCTTGCGCCCAAAGACGTGGCCCCGTTCTCCGACGCCGGCTTAACCGCCTACCGCGTTGTGAAGAAAGCCACCCGCCATCTGCTGCCCGGACAGGCTTGTGTCATCATCGGTGCGGGCGGGCTGGGTCATATCGCCATCCAGTGTCTGAAGGCCATGTGTGCCGCAGACATCATCGTGGTGGAAAAATCAATCAACGCTCTGACCCACGCGATGGATCTGGGTGCGGACCACGGTGTTCTGATCGACGGAAATGAATTGGAAGCCATTCAATCGCTGACAGGCGGTAAAGGCGCAGAGGCCGTCATCGACTTTGTGGGGGAGCATGGCTCCACCAACATGGGTCTACAAATGACCGCCGCCGCCGGATATTATTACATCGTTGGATACGGTGAAGAGATCAAGATTCTCGCAGTTGATATGGTGATTTCTGAAAAGAATATCGTCGGCAACTTGGTGGGAACTTGGGCAGAGCTCTATGAGTTAATGGAGTTGGCCAATAGAGGACGCGTGAAGCTCTCTATGACCGAGTACAAACTTTCTGAAGCAAATAAAGCACTGCACGACCTGAACGACGGGAACGTCAAAGGTCGAGCCGTTTTGGTGCCCTGAGCCCAAAACACAGTCTCTTTTTATTGGGAGGTAAAAATGAAGAGATTAACCCTAGCCGTCACGAGCATGCTGGTTGGCGTTGCTGCCGCTGGTGTCGCCGTTGGTGACAAGTGGAGCGATCAGTTTCCACACATTAAGAACACCGGAGATATTCCCGGTGAGTGTTCCTATGAATCCATGTCCCAGAAGGACTACAGCGGTCAGACACTGACCATCAATACCCACGCGGTGCCTGTGATGGGTGAGCCTACTGCTTTGCACGCTGAGCAGTTTTCTGCACTGACCGGTGCCAAGGTCAACGTGATCCATACCCCTGCGGGCGACCTGTACTCAAAGGCCATGATCCCCTTCCAGGCAGGTCAGGCACCCTACGACATCGTGTTCGGGTTCTCCAACTTCATCCGCGACTGGATGGGCTACCTTGAGCCCGTGCCTGAGTACTACGTCAACATGCGTCAGATGCAGGACGTAACCAAGTCGCACATCGACGTGGCGTCCTGGGACGGGACCATGATGCAGTTCCCGATTGATGGTGACCGTCATTACCTGAAGTACCGTAAGGACGTGATCGATAACCCTGAGTACCAGGCGAAGTACAAGGCCGACACTGGCAACGAGCTTCGTGTTCCACAGACGTGGAAAGAGTACGCAGAAATGGCTGCTTACTTTAACGGCTGGGACTGGGATGGCGACGGCGAGCTGGAATACGGCTCAGCAGAAGTCATGAAGAAAGACGACCTGATGTACGCGGCGTTCTTCAGCCGTTCGGTCGCTTACGCCAAGAACCCAAGCACGCCGGGTGGTTTCTTCTTTGATCTGGAGACCATGAAGCCGCTGATCAACAGCCCGGGTTTTGTGGAAGCACTCACTGACTGGGTTGAGGCTGTGAACTACGTGCCGCCAGGCGGCATTAACTTCGGTCTTGGTGACGAAATTAACTCCTTCGGCGGCGGACAAGCACTGTTCAGCTTCTCTTGGGATGATGCTTTCGTAGCTGCCATGGAAGACGGCAGCGCCATCAAGAACAAGGTCGGTGTTGCTCCTCTGCCGGGCGCAGATCGTGTATGGAACCGGGTTTCCGGCTCTTGGGAAGAAAACTACAACCAGGCACCATACATTGTATGGGGCTGGGCTGCGGCTGTTGCCAAGAAATCCAAGAACCACGAGATGGCTTTTGACTACCTGTGCTTCTTCTCCAACGATGCAAACCACCAGGCAGACATCGCAATTGGCCGCTATGGCGTAAACCCGTTCAAGAAGTCTGACTTCGTGCCGGACATCTACGTGGAGCGCCAGGGTTGGGATCGTAAGATCGCTGAAGAGTACACAGAGACGCTGTTGGAAATGGAAGAAAAGAGCACCAACCGCGTGTTCCCACTTCGGGTTCCAGGCGTGTTTGAGTTCACCAGTGCGGTTGCAACGGGGACTTCAAAGGCCCTAGCTGGCCAACTTTCTCCTCAAGAAGCCCTTGATGAAGTGGCTGTAGAGTGGGAAGCCATTCTCGAACGTGTCGGTAAAGACAACGTTCGTGAAGCCTACGCCGTGGGCGTCGCTCTTGAAGACAACCTGCGTTGATCTCCTGACCCTACTGTAATGGCCGCCGTCCCAAGGTGGCGGCCATTACACTTCTCTCTTGGAGGAAAAAAATGCGCTACGGGCATAAATACGTTTTCCTGTTGCCTGGCCTGCTGGTCCTGATCGCTATCCTGATCTTTCCGGTGCTCTTTACGGTCCGACTCAGCCTGTCCGGCTGGAACAGTTACAATCCCTCGTTGGATTTCGTCGGGATCAAGAATTACGTGCGCCTGTTCACCAGTGATCCGCGCTTCTGGGAGGCTTTTTTCCGGCTCTCCTTTTTCTCGCTCACAACCGTATTCCTGCAATACATCCTCGGCTTCAGCCTCGCGCTGCTGGTCTGGAGGGATGTCCTCTTCAAGCGCTTCTTCCGCGTGCTGTTTCTCATCCCCATGATGACTACCCCGGTGATCATGACGGTGATCTGGAAGACCGTTTTCCATGAATCCCTTGGCCCCGTGAATGACTTCCTGTCCATGTTCGGCCTGACCCCTCTGTGGCTCAGCGACCCCATGCTCTCCAAAGTCACCGTGGTCATCGTTGAGGTCTGGCAGTGGACCCCGTTCATGTTCCTTCTGCTGCTCGCCGGCCTGCTCTCGCTGCCCAAGGAGGCCTTTCTCGCCGCTTCCATTGATGGCGCAGGGCCGATCCGGAAGTTTATCTACGTCACCTTCCCGCTCATGGCCCCCATCTCCATCGGTGCCATCATCATCCGATTGATCGAGGCCTCAAAGATCATGGATACGATCTACGTTCTGACCTCAGGCGGACCGGGAACCTCAACCGAAACAACCAGTTTCTATATATTCATCAAAGGCCTGCGGGAGTTCCAGATGGGCTACTCTGCGGCCATGTCCTTCACCTATCTGATTGTGATGATCCTGAGCCTGACGGTCATCGTCAACATTCTGGTTCGTGTATTCATCGGGAGGAACAACTGATGCGCTCCCTCTATACCACGCTGAAATACCTCGCCATTGCGCTGTGGACTGCGTTTGTGGTCGGCCCCTTTCTGTGGGCGCTGAGCACGTCGTTCAAGGACTTCTCTTCGGTGACGTCCGGCGCACAGTACATCCCCTGGCTTCAGTTTGAACCCACGCTGGAAGGCTGGAAAGTGCTCTGGCGGACCCCGGCGCGTGGCGGTATTGATATCGCCGAGCCGTTCCTGAACAGCATCACGGTCACCCTGTTGGCCAGCTTCATCTCCCTGGCTCTGGGCACCCTCGCCGCCTATGCCCTGTCTCGCTACACCTTCAAGTTTGGGTTTGTGAAGAACAACGACATCACCTTCTTCTTCATCTCTCAGCGCATTATGCCGCCGGTCGTGCTGTCCATTCCATTCTTCATCATGCTGAGCACCTTAGGTTTGCTCGACACCATCTTCGGCCTGATCATGGTTTACATCGTACTGCTGATGCCAATCGCGGTCTGGATCATGGTGGACTTCTTCAACAAAGTCCCCCGGGAGATCGACGAGACCGCTCTGATTGATGGCTGCAACCCGTATGAAGCCTTTTTTCAGGTGGTACTGCCCAACTCCATCCCAGGTCTGGTCGTTGCCTCGATGTTCTGTCTGATCTTCGGTTGGACCGACTTCTTCTTTTCCTTCATCCTGACGTTTACTGACGTGCAGCTCCTGCCCGTTCGTATCGTCGCGTTGAACTCGTCTATTACCCCTTGGTGGAGCCTGTCTGCGGCGGCCCTGATTTCGGTCGCGCCACTGCTGATCGTCGCCTTCGTGGTCGAACGCTTCCTCTCCAAAGGCAACCTTTCAGGAGCGCTGAAGTAAGATCATGCTGATCGGAAACAACATTTCGCTGGAAGTCGGCGGAGAATCACACCTTTCTGACGTTTCCTTCGAGATGGCACCGGGGAAACTCTACACCATTCTGGGGCGCACCCTGGCGGGCAAGACCACCCTGCTCAAGTCCATTGCCGGGCTGGTGCAGATCAACAGCGGCTCCCTGAGCAACGGCGGAGTGGACTTCCTGCAAGTCCCTGTGTGGAAGCGCAACGTCGCTATGGTGTACCAGCAATTCATCAACTACCCCCATTTCACGGTGTACAAGAACATCGCCTTCCCGTTGCGCAAGCAGGGTCTGGACCGGTCTGAAATCGACCGCCGGGTCAGGCGTGCGATCGAACAAGTGGGCCTGCAAGGCTTTGAAGAACGCAGGATCCAGGCGCTCTCCGGTGGCCAGCAGCAGCGTGTCGCTCTGGCCCGTTCGCTCGCCAAATCCTCACAGATCCTGCTGCTTGACGAACCGCTGGTGAACCTCGACTACAAGCTCCGTGAAACCCTGCGTGAAGAACTTAAAACGCTGATTTCATCTCAGTTCAACGCTGAGAGCATTGTGGTCTACTCTTCTACTGATCCGCTTGAAGCCATGCAGTTTGGTGGCGATCTCATCGTCATGGATGAGGGTCGTATCCTGCAGCAGGGACCGGCCGTCGAGGTGTTCGAGCACCCGGCCACCTGCCGTGTGGCGGAAATCACCAACGATCCGAGCATGAACCTGTGGTCGGCTCAGCTTGATGGCGATCGCTTCCGGGTCGCTCCTGGGCTGGATCTTCCCCGACCTGAGCGCATGCGTGACCTGGCGCCGACTGACTACACCGTCGGCTTCCGCGCCAACGACATCCGCATCGAGGAGGGCGGGCTCGACTTTGAGGTTGAGCTCTCAGAAATTGCCGGTTCAGAAACCATTATCCACCTGCGCCGGGGGGAAAAACGGATGATCGCACGGGTCGAAGGCGTGGTCTCATTGCAGATGCAGCAAACCGTGCCGGTCAAAATCAACACTGATTGGCTCTACGCCTTCAACAGCAACCAGCACCTGGTCCATTCGCCGTTTGGGAGGACAAACTGATGGCACGCATTGATCTGGAGGGCGTCCAGCACAGCTATGGCGGCGTAGAAGCCCTGCAACGGTTTGATCTGACCTGGGAAGACGGCGGACGCTACGCCATCCTCGGGCCCTCAGGCTGTGGCAAGACCACGATGCTGAACATCATGTCCGGTATCATCCAGCCCACTCAGGGTCGCATCCTGTTTGACGGTCACGACATCACCAGCTTGGCCACCGCCGAGCGCAACATTGCCCAAGTGTTCCAGTTTCCGGTGATCTACGCCACCATGAAGGTCTGGGACAACCTCGCCTTCCCATTGGTGTGCCGCGACGTGCCAAAGGAGCAGATCGCCAAAAAGGTGGAAGAGGTCGCCGATACCCTCAGCCTGACCCACCTGCTTGACCGCAGCGCAAACCGCCTGACTGCTGACCAGAAGCAGTTGATTTCGCTGGGCCGAGGCTTGGTTCGAGATGACGTCGCCGCCGTGCTGATGGACGAACCGTTGACCGTCATCGATCCCGACCTAAAGTTTCGCCTGCGTCGCAAGCTCAAGGAAATCAACGAACGGTATCGCACCACTTTGATTTACGTCACCCATGACCAGAACGAAGCCATGACTTTCGCGGAAAAGATCATGGTCATGGACAAGGGCCAGATCGTGCAGATGGGCACACCAAGTGAACTCTTCGAGCGGCCCAACACCACCTTCGTGGGCTACTTCATCGGGGCACCGGCGATGAACGTATTTCCGGCAACGGTCAAGGGCGAGCACCAAGTTGACGTGGGCGGCAGTACTGTCACCGTAGCGCCCAACCTAACCCAACTCACCGACGCGACCTCACTAAAGCTGGGCATCCGCGCCGAGCACATCGACCTGCAAAACTCTTCCCAAAACCAGGACCCTGACCACAGCGCCCTGCCTTTTAAAATCGACCGTATCGACGACTTTGGCACCTACAAGCTGGTCATTGGCACGGCCTCCGGACACGTCGCCAAAATCAAAGTTGACCGGAACCAAACCGTCCACCCCGAAAACCTGTTCATGACCTTCAAAACGCAGAACTGCTGCGTCTATGCCAACGAGCAGCTGGTTGAAGGATAACGATTCCGCGTGCCACTTGCTGGTGGCATGACGTCGTGCATACTTTGGAAAGCCGTTAAGGTCGGATGACTGGTTCTTTGCACTTTGCACCTTGGGGGTCATCGCTCACTCCTTCACGATCGATGACCGCATCGCTGATAACGTGTCCGTGCACCTTCCCCCCTGCCCGCCTAAACAGCGGTCTCAATCCAACGATCGAGGATCTAAACCCGGAGAGGTTTTGGGCGCGTTAGAGGGTGACTCCATAGGCCCTACTGGCCTAGTCTGCGCCCGCTGATGACGCTGGTCTCGAGAAATCAGGAATGGGCCGCTGAACCGAGCCTGCGCGCTTGGTGTGGCGTGGCGTTAGGGGGCAAGGGCGTGACATGACCGACAAGCAGGAGCTGGGACGATGGCTGACGAACACCTGAATTCAATGATGGAAAACCTCTATTGGTGGGGGATTCCGACCCTGTTCCGCTGCCCTAACGAGGGCCCAGAAGGCAAGGATATTGCGCTAGTCGGCGTGCCACACTCGACCGGTAATGGTACCACTCAGAGGGACCAGCACCTGGGTCCGCGCGCCCTGCGGGATGTCTCAGCGGTCGGGCGGCGCATGCATATGGATTTTGAGCTTAATCCCTGGACAGCCGCGAAAATTGCGGACGTCGGTGATGTGCCATTTCCGCGCGCCAACGACAACGAGGCCTGCATCGAAGAAATCACCCGATTTTACACGGCGATCGACCAAGCCGGTGCGCGGCCAATTTCGATTGGTGGAGATCACTCGATTACCGGCGGGATTGTGCAGGCCATTGGTTGCGGCCAGATCACTCAGGGAGAGCCCGTTTGCTTCCTGCATCTGGACGCACACACAGATGTTTTCACCAAAGTCGATCACTTTTTGGGCGCAAAGAAATCAGCCGCGCACTGGGGGGCTTACCTCGCTGACCAGGGCAAGGTTGATCCCACCCACTCCATGCAGATTGGTTTGCGCGGTCACGCGCGCACGCTGGACTGGCTCCAACCCTCCTACGAATACGGCTACAACGTCGTCACCATGAAGGAATTCCGCAAGCGCGGTGTGGCCGACGTCGTGGCGCAGATCAAGGACGTGATGGCGGGACGGCCGGTTTACATTACCTTTGATCTCGACTGCCTCGACCCCACCATCGCCCCGGCGGTGTCCAACATCGAAGCCGGAGAGAAAGGCTTTGATATCGATGAAGCAGTGGCGCTGCTGCACGCGGTTCGGGGCATGAACATAGTGGGCGGGGATATCGTCTGCATGATGCCTACCAAAGACAGCCCCAATCAGATCACTGCGCTGACCGCGACGTCGGTGATGTTCGAGATGATCTGCATGGTCGCGGAGAACGTAGGCGGGAAATAAAGCGGATACACGGGCTCGCTGCACTAGCAGCCTGAGCAGGAAGCAGCGTGCCGCAACGCCTCAGGGAGTCCTGACCAAACGGAACCGGCCCCACAAGGGGGCCGGTACGCTTTACGGGGGTATTTGACCCGACAGACTTGCCGATCAACCCCGCGTCGTCACGCGCTGTATTCAGCGATCGGTTCACCCAAGACGTCGAACTTCGGCACGATCCCTAAACCCGGCGCGTCTGAGGCTGTCATGAAGCCGTCGGCGATCACGGGGCCGCCGTCGGCGATTTCGATCGTGGCATACTCGCTGAACGCTGAGGACTGAAAGTGGCTCTCACGCGGGATCGAGTGGGCCAAGTGGGCGATGGCGGCGTCGGTGATCTCACCGCCCCAGGTGTCCTCGATGGTCAGGATGATTCCCAGCGTGGTGCAAACATCGCGCACGACCTTGGTCTTGGTGATGCCGCCCATACGGCTGATTTTAAGGTTGATCGCGTCCATGGCGCGGTCCTGATGCCCCTGTATCACTGCCTGCAGCGAGGTCATACACTCATCCAGGATCATCGGGTGATTGGAAAACGACCGTACCACGCGACAGGCTTCATAGGTCTCACAAGGCTGCTCAATATAGAGCGGCAGGTCATTGACGGCGGAAACAACGCGCACCGCTTCGTGCTGCATCCAGCCGCAGTTGGCGTCCGCGGCAAGTTTGTTGCCGGGCTGGAGCACGGATGTAACCTTGCGGATGCGCTCTATATCGACATCGGCGTCCGCCCCCACCTTCATCTGGAACTGGTTGAAGCCCTGCGCCTGATAGTCCAGAAGCTTCTGCTGCATGGCGTCTGGGTCAGCCCGTGAAACGACTTTGAACAGACGCACGCTATCCTGAAGCTTGCCGCCCAGCAGGGTATAGAGCGGCTGGCCCGTGTCCTTGCCCAGCAAATCCCAGCAGGCAATATCCAGGGCTGATTTTACGTAAGGATGGCCCTTGAGCGAGCGATCCATGACAGCGTTGATCGAGCCGACTTGGCGCGGATCCAGACCGACGAGGTGTTCGGCCAGCAGCATGATTCCCGTGCGTGCACCTTCGGCGTAGGCGGGCAGATAGGCCGGGCCCAGAGGGCAGATCTCGCCATATCCGGTAAGGCCGGTGTCGGTGGTGATCTCTACCACAGTGCTATCAAAGGCTGAAAAGCTTTGGTTGGACCAGGCGTACGAGCCTTCCTTCATCGGCAGACTAACGCTGTACAGGGCAATGCGTTCGATTTTCATCGGGGGGCTCAAGCCTTTCATCGATTCCACAAAATGGGCGTTTTCGCCGCCTTCAGCTATACGCACACTTGAAGGTGCGGGGGAAGTCCCAGCGCGGCAACAAAAGCGGTTGTCTTTGCTCACTTTGTGTCGGTTATATACGCCTCGTAGACCAAAGTTCGAACAGAGGAGATCGTTCATCCATGAAGCCAGGTTATATCGTTGTTGATACATCAATCCACGACCTTGACGCCTACGAGGCCTATAAAGCCAAAGTGGTGCCTATCGTTGAATCCTATGGCGGAGAATACCTGATCCGAGGCGGTGATATGATCATCGACCAGGACGAGCTGTGGACACCCACGCGGATGGTACTGCTCAAATTTCCGTCCGTTGAACGGGCAAAAGCATTCCTCGACAGCGACGAGTACGCCCCCGTTAAAGCCGTGCGACTGGGTGCGTCTAAGGCAACAGCGGTGATCGTCGAAGGCTTCTAGAGCCTCCAACGCGGTACAGCGCTAACCCGCGCGCTGGCAAGCCTGTTACGGTGACGGGGGCAATTGATTACTCGGCCATCAGCACGATTTTGCCGGCGTCCACCCGACCTTCAAGCAAGTCGGCGAAGGCCTGTGCGCCATCGCGCAGGCTGCGCTGCTCCACCCAGTCGAAGCGGCCGAACGCCCCGTCAAAGATCGCCTGTGCAGTCTCACGGAAATCAGCTGCTGTGTAGGTGTAGGTGCCGCAAAAGGTGATTTCCTGCAAGGTCATGCGGCGCACGTCCAGGCCTCCTTCGGCCTCGCCCAGGCCAATATGCGCGATCACGCCGCCGGGCTTGACGATGGCGGAGGCAATCTTGCGCGTCGGTGCGAAGCCAACGGCGTCCATCACCAGATCCGGCGCGCGACTGCCTGCCTCCTCGAAAGAGGCATGAAAGTCGAACTGGGGCAGATCGCGGCGAAGCCGTGCCAGCCGACCAGGGTTGGTTTCCAGCACCGTCACAGACGTCACACCCTGCGACGCAAGGCTGAGCGCAGAGCCGATCCCAATGGCGCCGCCACCCAGCACAACCGCGTGCATCTGATCCGCTGTGCGCTGGGACAGACGCAACGCCAGCTTCACGGCATGCCAGCCACAGGCCATGGGCTCGGTCAGTGCCGCGTGCCATAAAGGCACCGTGTCGGGAACGGTGACTAGGTTCCCCGGCGACATGGCAAGACGTTCAGCGAAGCTGCCTTCGCGTGGGGGCATGGAGATGATTTGTCGGTCCGGGCAGAGGTTGTCCCGCCCTTCCCTGCAGGCCTCGCACACCCCGCAGGAAACCAGCGGATTAACCGTCACGCGCCGCCCGGTTTCTGGACCTGCAGCAATCACCCCAGCGGCTTCGTGGCCCAGGATCAGTGGCGCAGGTCGGCGCTCGTCATGACCAAGGAAAGCGTGCATGTCCGAGCCACAAATGCCCGAGCAATCCAGATCAATCAGCGCTTCACCCGCGCGCGGCGCCGGGTCGTCTACGTCCGTGTAAACCAGCTTCTTGGGGCCAGTATAAACAAGAGCTTTCATTTCGCAGTGAATCCTCCGTCAACGAACAGGACCTGCCCCGTGATGTAATCACTGGCGGGCGAGCAGAGAAACAACAGTGGTCCAACCATATCGTCCATCGTACCATTGCGACCAATACAGGTCTGGTTAGCCAGCGCCTGCGCTTTGACCGGGTCAGCGAACACCGGCCCAGTCAGTTCGGTTGGAAAGAACCCCGGCGCCAGCGCATTACACAAGACGCCGCGCGCGGACCAGGCTTCGGCCATCGCGCGGGTCATCTGCTCGACACCGCCCTTAGAAGCGCCATAGCTGATGCCGCTGGCGAAGGCTCGGCGCGACTGCAAGGAGGCAAAATTCACGATCCGTCCCCACCCCCGTTCGGCCATTGCCGGCACAAACTGCTGAGCAAGGAAGAACGGTATGGTCAGGTTGAGACGCAGGGTCTGATCCCAGTCGGCGGGCTGCACGTCGTCGGCGTGAACTCGGGTGTTGACCCCAGCGGCATTGATCAGGATATCGGGCGGGCCGAAGGGCTTGGCGATCTCGTCTGCCAGTTCGGCACAGTCAGTCTGGGCTAACAAATCCGCCGCGACCACAGCAGTCTCACCAGGGGCTGTGTCAGACCAAGCATCCAGCGCAGTTTTGCGCCGTGCAACGCCAACAACCTGCGCGCCGTTTTGCGCGAGAATGCTGGCCGTCGCCTGCCCCAGACCGCTGCTCGCACCCGTCACGCAGGCGACCTTGCCCTTGAGTGAAAACAACGCCTGATCGGTCATGATTAGTCGTCCCCTTGAGCGCTGAGGTCAAAGTTCTCGCCCGGGAAATACTTGGCCAGGCGCACATCTGCGGCGCGGGCGTGACCTTCCATGCCTTCGAGCCGAGAGATCCGGGCCGTCGCCTGTCCAACTTGCTTCATGCCATCACGCGTGGCGCGCTGCCAGGTGACAACCTTCATGAACTTGTGGACCGACAAACCGCCCGTGTACTTCGCCGCACCGTTGGTGGGCAGAACGTGGTTGGGGCCAGAGGCTTTGTCGCCAAAGGAAACCGTGGTCTCCTCCCCCAAGAACAACGAACCGTAGTTGCGCAAGCGACCCAGCCACCAATCCAAATCTCTCGCCTGAACGGTCAGGTGTTCGGGCGCGTAGTCATCGGACACGGCCGCCATCTCTTCGCGCGTGGAACACAGCACCACCTCGGCATAATCGCGCCAAGCCGCGGCTGCATTGTCTCCGTTCTGACCGGGAAGATCATTAATTAGCGCCGGTACGCGGCTGAGAACCGAGTTGGCCACCTCGCGGCTGTCGGTCACCAGCCAGACGGGCGAGTTGTAGCCGTGCTCGGCCTGACTGACCAAATCCACCGCGACAATTTCCGGATCAGCCGTCTCATCAGCAAGAATGAGACTGTCGGTCGGTCCAGCGAACATATCGATGCCAACGCGCCCAAACAGGATGCGCTTAGCCTCTGCCACAAACTGGTTGCCCGGCCCGACCAGAATATCGGCCTTGGGCAGGTCGAACAGGCCAAAGGCCATGCTGGCGACGCCCTGCACCCCGCCCATGGCCAGGATCTGGTCCGCGCCGCACACGTGGGCAGCGTGAATGATGGCCGGCGCTATGCCGACATCCTTGCGCGGCGGTGAGCACGCCGTGACATGAGACACACCCGCAACCTTCGCGGTGGTCACCGTCATGATCGCGCTGGCAATGTGGCTGTAGCGCCCGCCGGGGACGTAACACCCGGCAGAGGAAACGGGAATCAGTCGCTGACCGGCGACCAAACCCGGCACGATCTCCATCTCAACATCCTGCATGGTATCCCGTTGCTTCTCGGCAAAGCGACGCACGTTGTCGTGCGCGAAGGCGATATCGTCCTTGAGCTTCTGGCTCACCTGAGCTGACGCAGCGGCGATGTCTTCCTCGCCCAGCAATAAAGCGCCATCGTACTGGTCAAAGCGGGACGCGTACTGGCGGGCAACCGCCTCGCCTCCCTGCTCGATTTCATCGAGAATGCCTTTGACAGTATCGCTAACAGAGTCGGCTTCTTGGGAGGCCGTTTTTGCCGCGCGCTTTAGGTACTCAACAGCCACGAGCGCATCTCCTATTTATAGATTTCGGGTAGAAGGAAGGTTGAAACAACCGGAACAAAGGCGATCAGAAGCGTTACCAGCAGCATAAAGAAGACAAAGGGCACAGCACGCGCCGCAATCTTCAGCACTGACTCGCCCGTCAAGCCACTGACAACAAACAGATTCAGACCAAGCGGCGGTGTAATAAAACCGACGCCAAGCGCGGTAATCATCATCACGCAGAACTGGATTTCGTTCATCTCGATGTTGTCAGCCAGAGGCTTCAGAATCGGGGCCAGAATAACGATGTTGGGCGTCGTCTCCATGACGCATCCTGCCGCAATAAGTATCATGATCATCAGCAGGATCAGCAGGTAAGGATTGTCGGTAATGGAGGTCACACTATAGACAAAACCCTGCGGCACCCCCATCGCAGCCAGCGTCTGGGCCAGAGGCAAAGAGAAGGCGATAATGGGTAGTATGACGCCGTTGACCTTGGCCGAGCTGATCAACATGCTGGGAAAATCTGAGAGTTTCAGCGTTCCCAGCATGAAGCCCATGATGATCGTCACCACAACCGCCGTCGCCCCGGCTTCGGTCGGGGTAAAACGGCCAGAGAAGATACCGGCAAAGATGATGCCAGGCACCAAAAAGGCGTACCAACCGTCGCGCACCGCGACGCCCAGCTGCATCAGCCACTCACGAAAGCCAATCTGATTGCCGGACTCGTAGGCCATGCGTCGGTTAATGATGATGTTGGTCACCAAAATAGAGGTCAGAATGAGCACGCCCGGGATCAATGCCGCCTGAAACAGCGTTGATGCGGAAATGCCCAGCACCAGGCCAATGATGATGTAAGCGATCGACGGCGGTATCAGGATACCGGTACAGGCACCCGCGGCGACGAGCGCACAAGCGTAGGGGCGCGGGTAGCCGCTTTCAACCAAGCGGTCGATGGTCATGCGTCCCACAGCAGCAGCGCCCGCAGCATCCGAGCCTGAAATCGCGGAAAACATGCCGCACACCAGCACCGTCGCAGAGCCAAAACCGCCTCGGGTCCAGTTCGTCAGGGCTTCCGCCACGTTGAGGAACTTGCGGCTTAAACCCGTGCGCACCAGGACGTCGCCCGTCAGAATAAACAACGGTACAGCGGTCAGCGCAAAGGCATCGATGCCGTCGAACAAGGATTCACCCAACAGCGCCAACGGCAACACGTCGCTCATGACCATCATGGCCACGGCGCTGGCACCGATGGACGCCCAGACGGGGACACCCAGCGCGCACAGCGCGACAAAGAGAATCACAGGAAGATAGAATGACCAGCCCAGCTCAACGCTTTGCTGGAGTGTTTGCCACAGCATGCTGAACCTCAATCAAACAGTTTGTTGCCCTCAAAGGGCGGGCGGCCTTGGACCAGATCGCGCACGTCGCGAATGATCGACTGCACCAGGCGCAGCAGCACCAGTGCAAAACCTGTAGGAACGGCCAATAGAAACCAGAACTTCGGCAACCGCAGACCGTCGGTCACTGAGCCGTATTTGACGCTGACTTGGACAGTCTCAAGCGACCAGTAGAACGCGAGGACCGCCACAAACAGCATGGCCAGATCGCCAAAGATATAGAGCAGCGCCTTCACGCGTGTCGGCACGTAGTGGAACAGTACGTCGATCCGGATGTGCGCGCGCTCCCGCACCGCTGCCGCAGCCGCGATCCAGGCCAGGTAGATGAAAGAGTAGCGGACAATTTCTTCGCCCCAGACTGAGCTGTACGAGAAAATCTCACGACGAATGACTTCCACCGCCATGGTCACCACCAGGATGACGTAAAATGTCAACAGCGCCCATTTCTCGATGTCTCGATCGAGCACGCCAATGAGAGACCGCACAGTCTTATCCTTCCCCACCATCCATGAACCACCCCTTATAAACCGAGTGGCACGCACGATTTACGAGTCAACGACCTAAACAAAAGGCCCCGCGCCCCTATTGAGGACACGGGGCCTCTGTATATCAGAGACTTAAGCGTCGTGGACGTAGTAACGACCGCGGGTGTTCGCACCCTCTTCAAGCTTGGAGAAGGCATCCATGGAGCCTGCAAGATCAACCTTGAACTCATCCCATTCGCTGCGCTGGTAACCGCCAGCGGCTTGCCACTCTGCCAGCTGATCGTCAGAGAGTGAGTGGAACTGAACGCCGGACTTGGATAGCTCAGACATGGCGAAGGAACGCGCCGCTGGAACCTTGGCGAGGTTCTGCTGCGAGGTCACTTCAGAAGCAAACTCAATGCCTTCCTGAACGTCGCCGGGCAGGCTGTTGAACCATTCGAGGTTACAGCTGAACACCTGGCTGTCTGGAACAGCCTGGGTGAAGGTGACGTGGCTCAGAATGTCCTTGAAGCCAAACACGTACAGCGCGCCAACGGACGGATCGAGAGCATCCGCGACGCCCTGCTTGATCGCAGAAGGCGTCTCGCCCCACGCGACTGGTGTCGGGTTTGCACCAACCATGCGGTAGTACTGCTGGAGCATCTTCGAACCCGGCACGCGGAACTTCACGCCGTCGAGGTCGGATGGAGACAGTACAGCGCCTGCGCCGCCCTTACGAACAGCAACAACGCGTGGATCGATGACCACGTAGAACAGCGGCTTAAAGCCTTTTGCTTCTACCTTGGGATGGACGTTGCTGATCCACGCGTCGGAGCTGACCAAGTTGGTGAAACGCTGGTTCGCGCCACAGAAGTAAGGCAGGTTGATCAGGTCAACCGCAGGGGCGAACGGAGCAAAGTTGGACAGGGAGTGCTGAGCTGCCTGGATCGTGCCGCTCTGTACCTTCTGCACCAGAGCACCACCCGCGCCAAGCTGACCGCCCGGTGCGAGCTTCACGTACACTTTGCCGTTGGTTGCGTTCTGGATGTTCTCTTTCAGGTCCAGCTGCATGATCGGGTAGCTGCGCGATGCGCCAACCACGTAGGCAGTTGCGATCAGCATGGTGTGATCCGCTGCCTTTTCCCGCTCGCGCTCTTCGGCTGCTGTCTGGGCAACCGCTTCTTCAGACCACAGTGTACCAGCAGCACCGGCAACCATCGCAGCGGTGAAGCTGCCAGCGGCGGTGAGCTTAAGGAAATTACGACGGGACGCGTTGTCCAGCTCGTTGGTATTGTCTTTCGATTTCATTAAAGAGACCCTCCCAGTCAAAAAGATTTGTAGAGCGCTTTCACTTACGGCTTCGCTGTGATTCAAACAGTAAAGTGGAGATAACAAAAAGCGCGCACGCCAGAACCAGAACCAGCATTTCGCCCACGTCTTGCAGCCAAACAGCGCCAAAAAAGGCGCCAGACGCAACGTTTGCGAAATAAAAAGCGAAGATAGCTATCGAAGCCAAGAGCGTCGTTATTGCCCAAGTTTTCATGTCGCCTCCCAACAACACGATGATCATCCACCGCCCCTACAGGGATCAGTTCTACGCCCCACTAAGACACAAACTCAGAATATTGCAAGCGCTTGCATACGGATTATCACAATTTATCCCACATTGCCCGATTTGCACTTGTCGGGATGATGGGGCATCAACAGGGGGTAAGTTCAAACTGCCTGACTTTAGACAGGTTGGCTATTACCTGCCGAATAACAGAGAGCCCATGATCGCGAAACCGCCAACCCTTGAAGACGTCGCTCAGGCCGCCGGTGTATCGGCGGCAACAATCTCGCGGTGCATAAATACACCCGAGCGCGTCGCTAAAGGCACGCGCTTGCGCATCCAGGCCGCGATAGATGCGCTGGGCTACACCCCGAATTTCGGTGGTCGGGCCTTGGCGACGCGGCGAACCAATATCATCGGTGCTGTTATTCCTTCGATGGCCAATTCCGTATTTGCCGGGGGAATCCAGGCGTTTCAGGAGGTGTTGGCACGGGAGAAAGTGACGCTGCTGATCGGCTCAACGAACTATGACCCCGATTACGAATTTGAGCAGATCCAAACGCTGATTTCCCATGGCGCAGACGGCATGCTGCTGGTGGGCAGCAAGCGACCCGATCGCACGCAGCAGTTTCTGAACTCCCGCCGGATCCCGACCCTCAATGTTTGGTGTTTCCGCGCCGATTCAGACCAGCTCTACGTGGGCTTTGACAACTTCACAGCGGGCGAAGATGTCGCAAAGCTCGTGCTCGAGTACGGCCACAAGACGGTGGCAATTGTCTCCGGCATCTGCGACGGCAATGACCGTGCTGCGGATCGGCTCGCAGGGATGGAGCGCATCATGAACCAGCCGGACAACGGCGCGCGGATCGTGATGGTGCATCAGACCAAATACAGCTTCGACCATGCCGCCAAAGCCTTTGACACCGTCATCGCCCAATCCCCTCGCCCCACGGCTATTCTCGCTGGCAATGATGTCCTTGCCGCTGGCATGATCCAGCGCGCCAAAGCGCTCGGGTTTGGGGTGCCGGGGGATGTGTCAATCACGGGCTTCGATGACATCGCCCTCGCCCAGTTCGTCGATCCGGGCCTGACCACCGTGCGCGTGCCACAGGTGCAGATGGGCCAGCGGGCTGCAGAAGAGCTGTTGGCTGAAATTCGGGAGCCGGGGTCAGGGCACAGTGTTGAGCTGCTCACCCATATCATCAAGCGCGGATCGCTCGCGCCACCTGCGTAGCAGCGCGCTACTCTGCCTCACGCGTCGCTGAGGATCTCGGAGGAAGCCTGCTCCACGTTGGTCAGCCCCGTCATCGCCATTGCAATGGACAGTTCATCGACCACGCTGCTCCAGTACTCCGCCAGACCGCGCTCCTGCCGAGCCGCAATCGCGAATTGAAGCGGGCGCCCCAGAAAGGCAAAGTCAGCGCCCAGGGCGAGCGCCTTCAGCACATCCTCACCCGAGCGCAGGCCGCTGTCGAAGAAGACCGGAAACGATGGCCCCACGGCCGCACGCACACGGGGCAAGGCCTCAATAGGAGACACCCCGCCATCGAGCTGTCGTCCGCCGTGACTGGAAACCTGGATCGCATCGACGCCGCGCTGCTTGAGTACAAGCGCATCGCGCGGATCCAGGACGCCCTTAACCACCAGTGAGCCCGGCCAGAGGTCACGCAAGCGATCAAAGAAGCCCCAGTCTGCACCCGCCCGGCTCTCGGTCCGGTCGAATACAAAGCCTCGCGCCTGATCTTTGGGGCCAAAATTACCCAGGCTCGGTGCGCCACGGACCAGTGTAGTCAGTGACCACTTCGGGTGCAGCGCAAAGTCGGTGAAGGTCTTGGGGCCCATGCGGAAGGGCATCTTGAACCCCTGCTTGAGCTCACGCGGTCGGCGACCAACTTCAGGCACATCGACCGTCAGTACGAGGGTCCGATACCCAACCGCTTTAGCCCGCTCGACCAGCTTGATCGTACCCGCCCCGTCACCGCTGTAATAGAGCTGGAACCAGGCTCGCCCCTGCGCCGCGTCCCAAACCTGCTCCATGGAGGTTGAGGCGACGGTCGAAAGCCCATGGGGCACCCCTTCTCGCGCCGCCAGACGCGCCAGCAGCAGATCCGCCCCCGGCCAGGCCAGATTACACATGCCCATGGGCGCAATTCCGAAGGGCAGGTTCATATCCTGCCCCAGGATGGTAGTCGCTAAGCGTCTATCCCGCACATCGCGCAGGATGCGTGGCTGCAACTGAGTGGCGCGCAGGGTCGCCCGGTTGTGGGCTTCGCCTGCTTCCTGACCCGCTGCGCCGTCGATGTAGTCAAACACCAGGCGCGGCAGCACCCGCCGCGCCCGCTCCCGCGCATCAGCGGCATCCGTCAGAGGGCCACCCAACATGCCAATCAGGCCTTTACAGCGCCCATGAACCGATCGCGAATGGTAACAGGATCCATGGTGATCACTGGCACCTTGATGTTCCCAGATTCGCACTTGGACACGATAATGGTCATCTTATCCGATGCGATCGCATCCTTAACGGCCTGCACGGTATCTTCCGCGCTACATTCGACGACAGTCTCACAGCCACAGGCCGAGGCCACTGCGGCAAGTGAGGTTTTCTTGCCCGCATAGGTCGGCTGGTCACCGGTCGAGCCATAAGAGCCGTTGTCGATGATCAGCAGGATGAAGTTGTCGGCCAAGTTGTTGGCGATCGTCGGCAAAGTGCCGAAGTTGGTCAGGACCGAACCATCGCCGTCGATGGAGATCACCTTCTTGTCCTGCGCCAGTGCCAGACCGAGCCCAATCGAAGAGGCCAGCCCCATGGTGCCGAGCATGTAAAAATTGGTCGCCCGGTCATCGATCAGGTGCAGCTCCTGACTGGGCAGGCCAATGTTGCAGATGACCAGATGGTCCGCGAGGGTCGGCGCGAGTTCACGTAAAATGTCAGAACGGATCATGGCTTAGTACCCCTTCCAGAAGGTTGCATCGGTCAGGATCGCGACCGGCTTATTACACATGAAAGTGTACTTCAGAATCTTGTCCAACTCCTCCACGTCCTCTTCGCGGTGGAAGTGGTAAGTCGGGATATTGAGTTGAGCCAGCAAAGCCTTGGTGTGCACCGCCATCTCCACCTGACAGGCCACCGGCTCGCCTAACTCACCGCGGTAGGAGATCAGCATGGGCAAGGGCATGCGGTAAAACTGGGTCAGCGTCACCAGCGTGTTGATGGTCACGCCAATCGCCGTGTTCTGCATGATAATTGCTGGCCGCTTGCCGCCCATGAAGGCACCGGCACACAGCCCCATGCCCTCGTCTTCTTTGTTGGCTGGGATGTGGTAGATGTCCGGGCTTGCCTCGACAGCATCAATCACACCAGCAAGCTGCTTACACGGCACGGTTGTCACGAATTCGATGTCGTTCGCGACAAGATCGTTCACAATCCTTGTGTTAATATCCACCCTGATTTCCCTCAATTTCTCATCAATGTAAGCGCTTGCATAACACGGGTCGCAGGTTTCGGAAAGCCAGCGTGACAACGAATCAGAGGCGCAAATTTGCGATATCTGGTAACAGGATAAACGGTCCTCTTGCCAGCGCGATCTGGTCAGTCAACCCATGACAGGATGGGCCCGTGGGAACTAGCGCGCCAGCGACCCTCAGAGGACGGTGGCCGAAGACTGAGGTACTGGAACGTGAGAAGGGGCGCGACATGTTCGAATTGAGCGAAGAACAGCAGCTGATTATCGATGCCGCAACGGCCTTTACTGATGACCGCTTGCGGCCCAATGCCGAGCACTGGGACCAGAACCGGATCCTTGATCGACCGGTGCTCGAAGAGCTTTGCGCGCTGGGTTTCGGGGGGATTTATACCGGGGAACAATACGGCGGCGCGGGTCTGGGGCGGCTCGACGCGGCCATCATTTTTGAGCAGTTGTCCAAGGGCTGTGTCGGCCATGCGACCTTTCTGACTATCCACAACATGACAACGTGGATGGTGGACCGATTTGGCAGCGATGAGCTGCGCGCGCGCTATGTCGGACCGATGGTGCGGGGTGAGATGATTACGTCTTACTGCCTGACAGAGCCGAACAACGGCTCAGATGCCGCCAATCTTACCACACGCGCGGATCGAGACGGCGAAAGTTACGTCATCAACGGCTCCAAAGTGTTCATTTCCGGCGCTGGGTTCTCTGATCTCTACATCGTCATGGCCCGCTCCGAGGGACCAGGGCCCAAGGGCATTTCAGCGTTTCTGGTGGAACGGGACACACCGGGGCTGAGCTTTGGCCCCAATGAACGCAAGATGGGATGGAATGCCCAACCCACGGCTATGGTGACCTTCGACAACTGCCGAATCCCAGTCAGCAATCGCCTGGGCGATCCCGGTCAGGGCTTTAGCTTTGCCATGCAAGGGTTGAACGGTGGCCGGGTCAATATTGCCGCCTGTTCCCTGGGCGGCGCACAGGAAGCAATGGACCGGGCCTTGCGCTACAGCCGCGAACGCAAGCAGTTCGGTCAGGCCATTGGCGATTTCCAGAACACGGCCTTCAAGCTCGCTGACATGGAGACCGCGCTCCATGCCGCGCGTCTGTTCCTTTACGCTGCGGCGCAAGCAATGGACACCGGCACTGGCGACATCGCGAAGCAGAACGCCATGGCCAAGCGCTTTGTGACCGATGAGTGCTTCGAGGTGGCGAACCAGGCGCTGCAAATCCATGGCGGATACGGCTACCTGTCGGACTATGGACTGGAACGGATCGTCCGGGACCTGCGGGTCCATCAGATCCTTGAGGGCACCAATGAAATCATGCGCGTGATGATCTCGCGCTCGCTCAGTCAGCAGGTGGCGTAGCGACACCCTTCCTGTGCATCAAAAGCGCAGCTCATAGGCAACACGGCCGATCAGACGATGCTCTCGGGGCGCGTGACCGTGGTGGTCGCGGTAGCGGCGTGTGAAGTTTTCAGGTGAGGAGAACCCGCAGGCAAGCGCGACTTCCATTACCGGCATGTCCGTTTGTACCAGCAGCTCCCGCGCTTTTTCGAGCCGCAAACCGAGATAATGGTGAATGGGCGTATGGCCAGTGTGGCGACGGAACACCCGTTCCAGACGCCGTTGCGATACGCCGAGCATGACACAGATTTGCGGGATGGTGATCAAGTCTTCGAGGTGCTCAACCATCAGTTTTTCAGCCAGCCCGAACAACACGGGCGGGTTATGCTGGTCCTTGGCAGCCGAGCGATCACCGGCCAATGCGACAGGATCGAGCAAATAGGCCGCAACGCGTTGCCGAGCCACGCTGCCCCAGTCAGCCTCAACCACACCAAGGGCACAGGTTGACGCCGCAATCCCACCTGCACACGAAATCGCCAGACGATCCGACACCACCGCATCATCACACACCTCGGTCGCCTGATACAGCTCAGCCAGTGCCTGGCGATGCTCAGGATGCACCGTGACGCGCCCTTCGGTCAGCAAACCCGCCTCCCCCAGCACAAAAGCGCCTGTGTCCAACGCAACAAGCCGCGTCCCACGTCGGCTCCACCTGCGCACCGTCGTCAGGACGCTGGCGCTCGCCATGGCCTCAGGGCTCCATGAGGTTGAAATCACCAGATAATCAGGGGGCGGGCCCTCACCGTTCAGCGCTTCTACCTGCAAGACTGCGCCGTTTGAGGCCAGGACCTCGCCCGCTTCCTGTGCGTGAAACGTCCAGGCGTAGCGTCGCCCGAACAGGTAGTTCGCCACGCGCAGCGGATCGACGAAATTCATCGTCGCTGCCATGTTAAAACTCCCCGTGACCAGCACCACGAAGGTGCGCAGATCGCCGTTTCGGGACTGTTCCATCAGCGAAGGTCTTTGACCGCTTTCATATGGGCAACGATCAAGGCGTCGCGCTTGGTGCTGAGCGCCTCGACACCACGGCCCTTGGCCTCCTCGGCGACGCCCTGCCCAAGCTTTTCGGCAACCTCAGCCGTGATCTTTGGCGCGCCCAGGTCGTCCCACCAGCGGTGAAAGCTGTCCGCGTAACGGTTACAAAATTCGGCGAGCCCGCCGGCCCCCGCGCCCAGTGAAAACAGCATGTGCGGCCCCATTGCGCCCCAGCGCAGACCCGGCCCGGCCCAAACGGCCGTATCGACGTCCTCGACACTGGCAACGCCTTCGTTGACCAGATGGATCGCTTCTCGCCAAAGCGCGGCTTGCAGGCGGTTGGCGACATGACCGGGAACCTCTTTGTTAACGCGAATAGTGACTTTACCCACCTCACGATAAAAGGCCTCTGCATCAAGCAGCGCGGCCGGGTCCGTCCGCTCGTTGCCAATGACTTCGACCAGTGGCACCAGATGGGGCGGGTTGAAAGGGTGACCAAGGATGAACCGCGCCGGGTTAGTCCATCCAGCCTGCATTTCCTTGACCATCAACCCAGAGGCCGAAGACGAAACAATAGCGTTCGTTTTCAGGTGCGGCTCGATGCGCCGGTAAAGATCCAACTTGATCGGTAGGCGTTCCGGAACGTTTTCCTGAACAAAATCAGCCTCCCGCACGGCCTCTTCAGGCGTCTGGGCGAAGCTCAAAACCCCACGACGGCCGTCTACGGCCAAACCAATTTCGACCAGTGTCGGCCAGGCTTTCTCGACGTAATCGGAAACGTCGTCCTGAACCGTGTCAGAAACGTCGAAAACACAGACATCCTTGCCCGCAGCCAGAAACAATGCCGTCCAGCTTGCGCCAATAACGCCCGCGCCCAAAACGGCTGTTTTCTCGAAGTGTGTCATCAGAACAATCCCGGATTGAGCGGCGAAGCGGCGGTCATACCGCCGTCAATGGTGAACAACTGGCCCGTCGCAAAGCCAGACTCGTCAGAGGCCAACCACGTCGCCATCGCAGCAATGTCAGAAGGCTCGCCAAAGCGCCCTGCCGGGTGCCGGGCCAGTGCATCGGCCTTGGCGGCATCCGGATCAGCCGCAGCGGCAAAAGCGGCATCTGCCATTCCAGTCATGATCCAGCCCGGACAAATGGCGTTGCACCGAACCGCCGGGCCATGATCAACGGCAATCGAGCGCGTCAACCCGTGAACAAAGGCCTTGGAGGCGTTGTATAGCGCCAGGCCGGGGTCGGCTGTGGTGCCTGAGATCGAGCCAATATTGATGATGGACCCGCCCTTGGTCATTTTCGGGATGAAGGCCCGGCACATGAGAAACACGCCCTTGGCATTGGCCCCCATGAGCTGGTCCCAATCAGCATCAGTGGTGTCGAGCACGGTTTTTTCGATCTGGACCCCAGCATTGTTGACCAGCACGTCGAGCCCCTCCGCGCATTCAGCAGCAAGCACCTGGACAGCTTCGCCATCGGAAACATCCGACCCGTACCACTGAAAATGCGCCGGTAGATCGCCAGGGCGTTCGCCTCGGCCAGTCAGGGCAACCTGTGCGCCTTCGCTGTGGAACCGATCTGCAATGCCCCGCCCAATGCCCTGCCGACCCCCGGTCACCAGAGCGCGCTTGCCCGCTAGTCGCTCGTTCATCATCTCATCTGCCTTCCTCTGCTGCACGATCATAGATGCTGGCTTAAAAGCCGACCTGATCGCCGCCTTTGAGCCCCAGCCGTTCGCGCGCCTGCGCCGGCGTTGCGACTTCGAGGCCAAGGCTTTCCACAATGGTTCGGATTTTCTGCACCTGATCAGCGTTACTCTGGGCCAGCTTCCCCGGTCCGATATAGAGGCTGTCCTCCAGCCCCACACGCAGGTTTCCACCCAACATCGCGGCTTGCGTGCCGAAGTTCAATTGGTGCCGACCTGCGGCGAGCACTGACCATTCATAGTCATCGCCAAACAGCTTCTGCGCAATGGTGTGCATGTGCATCAGGTTGTCGAGATCTGCCCCAACCCCACCCAGAACGCCAAAGACCATCTGTACGAAGAACGGCGGCTCGACCCAGCCCTGATCCATCAGCCAAGCAAGATTATAGAGGTGACCCAGATCGTAGCATTCGAACTCGAACTTGGTACCGTGGCCCTGCCCCAGCTCTTTGACCACGTATTCCATGTCCGCGAAGGTGTTGCGGAAGATGAAATCGCGGGTCATTTCGAGGAACTCAGGCTCCCAATCATACTGCCACTGGCTGTACTTATCCTTCATGGGGAAGATGCCGAAATTCATCGAACCGACGTTCAGTGAAGCCATCTCCGGGCTCGCCGTCGCAGCCGCGCGCAGGCGCTCTTCGCGCGACATGCCAAGACCGCCGCCGGTCGAGACATTCATGACCGCGTCAGTGGACTGTTTGATGCGCGGCAGGAAGTCCATGAACAAATCCGGGTTGGGGTCGGGCCGTCCGTTTTCTGGGTTGCGGGCGTGCAGATGGATGATCGACGCCCCCGCCTCAGCTGCCTCAATCGAAGCCGTCGCGATCTCGTCTGGAGTGATGGGCAGATGCGGGCTCATCGTTGGGGTGTGGATGCCGCCCGTGACGGCACAGGTGATAATGACAGGTTTAGCCATAGCGCTGTTCGGATCGCCCCCTTTAAAGCTTCATTTGCTGAACTTGCGCCGACAGGCCGCCATCAAGCACCCAGAGCTGCCCGGCGGCATAGCGCGCCTCGTCCGAAGCCAGCCAATTGACCAGATTGGCCATATCTTCCGGGGTGCCGTACGTGCGCATCGGGTGAACATCCCGTACAGCCTGTTGCAGGCTGTCGATGCTGCCGCCGTCCCCTCCGCTGCCCTCGCCCTCAAAGAACGACTGCAGCATGGGTGTATCGACGTAACCCGGGCAAATGGCGTTGACGCGGATGCCTTCAGGGCCGTGGTCGCAAGCCATGGCCTTGGTCAAAGCATGCACCGCGCCCTTGGTCGCGCAGTAGGCCGCCAGCCCCGGATCAGCGATGAAACCATCATAGGAGCCGAAGTTAATCACCGAAGCCCCGCCTGCCGCATTGGATTTGCGCAGCAGTGGCAGGGCGTATTTTGAGACCAGAAACGTACCAGTGACGTTAACTGCAAATATCTGGTTCCACTCGTCAAGGCTGGTGTCTTCGATGGTCTTTTCGATCTCCACGCCCGCAGCGTTGACCAGAATATCAAGCGCTCCGCTATGCTCGGCCACGTGGTCAAAGGCCGCCTTAACGCTTGCCTCTCTGGTCACGTCGAGTTGCAGGAAACCCCGCGGCGCATCCCCACTTTCCAGCGAGCCACCGGCGGACAAATCCGCTGCGTAAACCGTGGCTCCTTCGCGCTCAAACCGCGCACAGATCGCCCGGCCAATACCGCCCCGCCCCCCGGTTACCAGTGCCGTTTTACCGTTTAACATCATGCCGTCAGCGCCTTCTTGTAAGCATCGAGCACCAGCCCGTGAAAGTGGTGTACTGCGTGTTCGGACTTACCCGAGCCGTCGGGGTCGTGAACGATCCGGCCCTGCTGGAAAGCGGGTGTGCTCATGCCGCGTTGCACACTTTCCACCAGGTTGATGTCTTCGACCTGCAAGACCTCATCGAGGTAACGAATAGCCTCAACCTCGGCTTCATCCGGGGTCGGCTCCAGCAGAAAGAAGTCGTAGGTCTCCAGCGTGCGGTCAGGGCCAACGGGAATGATGTTGAGAATGATCATCGACGGCCGTCCGGGATAGCGCATGATGCAGGTCGTCGGGTAGAGCCACCAAACCGCATGCGTTTTCACAGCGGCGTTGGAGACATCATAGGCAGTGTTCGAGCCCTGCCCCGCATCGGCCATGTGGCTGGAATAGATGCCGTGGGTCGTGACCTTGTAGGTGTCCATATCGACCAGCGTGCAGAAATCCTTATGCGCGGTGGGACAGTGGTAGCACTCCAGAAAGTTATCGACGACGTTCTTCCAGTTGGATTTGATGTCGTACGACAGCCGATGGCCAAAGGTCAGCTCCTCAACCTCTGGCGCCCAGTACATGATCTCCCGCCGCAAGTCGCCGGACTGCTCAGCCAGCGGGGCCGCGTGGGCGTCGAGGTTGACGTAGACAAAGCCGCAGAACTCTTCGACCTGCACCTGATCGAGGCAGATTTCCGCCTTATCGAACCCCTTTAGCGAACCGGTATGCGGCGCAACGGCGAGCTGGCCATCCAGCTTGTAGGCCCAGGCGTGGTAGGGGCACATGATATGGTTCAGCGTGCCCTCACCCTGAAGCAGCTCGTGCGCGCGGTGCTTGCAGACGTTGTAAAACGCCCGCAAGGTGCCATCACGGTCGCGGACGATGGCGATCGAACTTCCCACAATCATAGTTGTGGTGAACGAACCCGGCTCGCGCACCTTTTCCACGTGACAGACCCACTGCCAGGAATGCGAAAACACCGCGTTCTGCTCGGCTCGATACCAGTCGGCGGAGGTGTAGGCCTCGGCTTGCAGCGACTGCGAGGCGGCGGGGTCGCTATTATAGCCGCGCTGGATGCGTTCGAAGTCTGCTGCGGTCAGCGAAGAGATCATGGTTAAGTCTCCTGTCCCTGTTTTGGAAACCGATACCTCTCGGCGGCAACGGTCCAATCCATATTGTTGCGGACGTATTCGCGCGAAGCATCGCGCGGTGGGTTGTAGTCCCATGGTTCCGCCGCACCGGCTTCCATCGCGGCATGGATCGCACGGCGCTGCTTCTGCGTGGCAATAACGTCATCGCGCAGTTGCTGACTGTTCCAACGATCGGCGACCTCCTCCGCGAAGGCTCGTGCCTGCTTGGCGTAGGCGGGATCATCAACCAGGTTCCGGGTTTCCAACGGGTCTGCGATGACATCATAGAGCAGCGGCGCATCACCCTCACAGGCGATATATTTCAGCGCCCCGCGCCGGATCATGAACACGGGGTGGCCCGTCATCTCGGCGCAGTATTCGCCAATCGCTTCCTCGACCGGATCCGCCTGCCCCTGCGCCAGTGGCATCAGTGAGCGGCCATCTATGGCCATGCCCAGCGCGGGCCGCTCAGTCCCATCCTGGGCGGCAAAATCCAGCATGGTGGGCAGGATATCGACCAGAGAACACGGATTGCTTGCCGCGCCTTGACTGATCCCAGGCCCCGCCATCACCAGCGGCACGCGCGCGGAGTGCTCAAAGAAGTTCATCTTGTACCAGAGCCCCCGCTCGCCCAGCATGTCGCCGTGGTCTGCGGTGATGATAAAGATCGTCTGATCCATCATCCCAGCCTCTTCAATGGTCTGAACCAGCTCACCGACCTTGCTGTCGAAATACGAAACGTTGGCGTAGTAAGCATGGCGCGCGCGGCGGATTTCTTCCTCAGTGAGTGCAATCGTTGATGCTTCGATCCCGTCCATGACGCGCCGGGAGAAGCCGTCGTGCTGGTCGGGTTCGAGCACGTAGGCGGGCATGTCGATGTCTTCGGACCGGTACAAATCCCACCATTCCTGCCGGGCAACGTAGGGATCATGTGGGTGGATAAACGATGCAACCATACAGAACGGCGTGTCTTCGTCGCGGGCATAGTTAAAGATCCGCCGCTTGGCGAAGAATGCGACTTCGTCGTCGTAGTCGATCTGGAAGGTCGCAGCGCCAAGGCCGGCTTCCTTGACCGTCTGCATATTGTGATACCACTTGTCGATCCGCTCATCAGGCAACTCCCAATCCGGCGTCCAAGCGTAGTCGGAAGGGTAAATATCGGTGGTAACCCGTTCATCGAAACCATGCATCTGATCGGGACCAACAAAGTGCATCTTGCCCGATAAGCAGGTCCGATACCCCATCATCTTCAGGTAATGAGCAAAGGTCGGGATCGAGGCTGGAAACTCAGAGGCGTTATCGTAAGCCGCGATCCGAGAAATGTGCTGACCCGACATGAACGAAAACCGCGATGGCGCGCAAAGCGGGGAATTGCAATAGGCGGCATCGAACCGCATCCCACGCGCGGCCAACGCGTCAATATGGGGCGTTTTGACCACCGCGTTCCCGTAAGCCCCGGTAAAGTGCGGGGCCAACTGGTCGGCCATGATCAGTACAATATTCGGCTGCTTGAACCCCTGGGACACGCGTCACTTCCTCCACCAATTTCACGCTGTAGACTGTTGGAGAGTACCGCAAACAACTTGATTATTTTGATGCTGAAATTGACGTTTTTTGAACCCCAGCGACGCGAGCAACCAAACGGGTGCACTTCAGGGTACCCGCGTCTCTGCGGATCAGTATAAGCCCAACTTCGCCAGAGTGGCCGGGCCAGCGACACCATCCACCGACAGCCCTTGGTCCGCCTGATACGCACGGACGACCTTTTCCAGACCTGCATCATAGACGCCATCAACCGCATCGATGGTATAGCCTTCGCGTATCAGCGCTTGTTGCAAATTTTCCACTTCAAACCCCTTGTCACCGCGTTGCATCAAGCTGAGTTTCCGCTGGCCTTTGTTGGCATAGAACAGCGACTGGTTGGCTGATTTCAAACTGCTTGCCGCGACGGCGCTAGGGGCCGAAAGACGCTCAGACTGCAGGTTCAGGGCCTCATCTTTGGCCACCAGAGTGTTGAGCTTTGCTGAGGAGATCAGACCGCCCAGCGCTCCCGTCGCGGCCTCCAGCCTCACCCGAGCGCCTTCATAGACCTTATTTGCGGCGTCATAGTCACCGCCCGCAGCCAGCTTGGCCGCCTGCTTCTCGGCACGCTCAATCTCGACCAGAGTGCGCTCAACCGCGACGTCGGGCTTGCGGTAGGCTGCAAGGGTCGCAGCATCATCAGAAACCTTCACACTCAGCGGCTCTTCAAGCAAGATTAACCGGCCCGTTTCCCGATCCTTGAGCGACAACTGCACAGCACCCAGGTCGATCTCATCGCCAACCTGCGCCTTGGCCACGCGGAAAGACGCCACCAGCACGATGCTTTCGTCATGCCGCAGCGTGCCCAGGTCAAAGCGCTGATCGGCGAAAGCAATGTCGTTGAGCAGCTCAGCCTTCACACCCGGTGCGCCGACCAGATTCAGTTTCAGGTCTTCCGCAACGGTCTGGAACAGGCCCCGCACTTCCTGATCGAAAATCGCGGTGACCTGTGAAGGGCTTTCCACGTAGTAGTAGTTGCCATTCCCCGCCTCCGCGATCGCCCGCAGCATAGTCTCGTCGTAATCCGCGCCAAGACCGATGCTCGAAACCGTGGTGCCGCCACCGGCGATCTTTTGCACCAAATCGCGCATACCTTGAACGCTTTGGATGCCGTCATTGGCCAGTCCGTCCGACATGAGCACGATCCGCGTCAGACGTTCATTGTCCTTGCCGAACGAGAGGAGGCGCGCGTTGTTCGTCAACCCCGCAGAAATGTTTGTGCCGCCGTCAGGATAGAGTGCAGCCAGCGCTGCACGGAGCGCTTCGGGTCGGCTGAGATCGTCCTGAGCCGCCAGAACTTTGGCCGCATTGCTATAGGTCGAAATTGACAGCCGGTCGCCCTCGTCCAGTCGATCAATCACACCGTAAGCAGCTTCCAGCGCGTAGTCCCACTTTCGAGCATCGGACATGGACCCGGACGTATCCAGCACCAGACCCAAATTCAGCGGCAATCTCTCCGCATCCTGGTCAATCACCGGTGCTGGCGAACCCTCGATCCGTATGAGCACGTGCACATCAACCGGTTGTTCGCTCGGTGCAATAACAGCCTGCTCAAGGTCGAGGTTGAGCGCCGCAGGGACTATCGGCCCGGCTTGAGCCGTGAAGGCGGCAAACAGCGGGACAAGTAAAGCCGCGACGGAACGGCAAATCGAGAAATGGCGGAACATAGGGAAGCCTCCAATGAAAATTTCGACCCTAACATCATTGCAATCAGCCTTGTTTTCATCATGCCAAAGCCGCGTACTTCCCGCGCAAAAATTGTGGCGATTTTGCGCGATTAACCAAACACCGTTTGCCTGGGCTTTCGATACCCACGTCCTCAGATGCACCGAAGCAGGCAACGACGACACGTAGGCGTAAAGAATTCTCTTTAGGATTTTAGGACTGTATAACGTGGGTAATTAGTGGCTGCGTTGCTGTATTATGAAGGGGCTCAACGTGATGGAGAAGTCTCAATTGGCCAATTGGTACGCGTTTTCAACGAAGCGAAGTGAGGAATTCAGAGCGGCGCGTCACCTGTCTGAACAGTCTGTCACGACATTCTTGCCCTACCAGACCACAACCGTGAATCACGCCCGCAAGCTGACCTATCGTAAGAAGCCACTCTTTCCTGGTTACATCTTTGCCAACGTTGATCTGAATGAAATATCGATCACTACCCTCTGCTCCACGCGAGGCGTCAGTGGCATTCTTTGCGGCGATCAGTCCAGACCTTCCCCATTGCGGACCGACGTTATCGAAGCCTTGCTCCTAAATTGTGACAATGCAGGCGAACAGCTGCCACCTTCCGCTCTGGCGTCCGGGGATACAGTGCGGTTAACCCGCGGACCGCTCATGGATGTCGTTGCGAAGGTTGAAAAGGTCGCAGCAAAAGACCGCATCTGGCTGCTACTCCAGGGAGCAAATATCGGCACCCGCGTAAACGTGAAACGTGAGGCGCTCGAAAGGGTCAAATGACCAATTCTCAGAGGGCGGCCCGCATGTTGAGGCAATCCCTGATAGACGAGCAACCTCGCGAAATGATCGAAAATCCCCTCGAACGAGTGAGTGCCGCTCCATTGCTAATGCAAATTGACTTACTCTATGGATTTTATATTATTGAAATGATGTAGGTGTCTTTTTTTGGATCCGAATTTTCCAACTATTTTTTCCCGATATATTCCGCTCTTTTATTATGATCCAACTGTTGCAAAGTCCTACAAATGTGGATTGACATATTAACCTGATGGATCTCTAGGTGGCTGGTGCGGCGCAGTGGGTAAACCTCAACCACCCGGCTGTGTAAACCTCAACCACCCGGCTGTGCGGCAGCCATAGCGGACCTTTCACTAAGGTATGAGCGAAGATGCCGGGATTCCTATGCCTTTCTTTAAGAATCCGTCGAAACACGGACTTGTTAAACCAGGTTCAAACTTACGATGGCGTAAACATTCTGCGTTTTATTCGTCCCCCATTGACTAACCCTAAGAAATTCATGTCGTCAAAAGACGAATTTCATTAGGTGAAACACACTGATAGCAAACATCGCGCCGTGAAAAATTTTATTGTCGCTCTCCAAAACCGGACCTGTGCTTCTCGTTTGGGCGGACCAGCGGGAATTCTGCCACTTCTCCAGAGTGCCCCCTGGCCTGGAGGAGGGACACCACAGAACCGCGAGCAGAAACATTCTTCAGGACACACCCAACAGGCGTGGGTGACCGATGATGTATTGATGCTCCGGCCGCATGCACAGCCCCGCAAAACCAGCTGCGGAGGAATTGGCCTGTGACTTTGATCCAGATGATCATCGTCTCCGCCCTGACCAGCGCCAGCATTTGCGGACTTTTGGTTGCGGCCAGCCGCGACTTCCCTCGCCTGGCCGGACGCTCAGAGGACCTCTCGGCGATCCAGCGAACTCATGGTCGATTAACACCTCGTGTAGGCGGCCTTGGAATCTTTGCGGCCTTGGTGATGGGTTTTTTCGTGAGTGGATCCAGCGGTGACTTGAATCTCCTGATCCTTCTGTTTGGGCCTGTCTTGCTTACGGTTGTTTCTCTGGCCGAAGACCTGGGATTCCGCATCAAACCATGGGGGCGATTGGCAGCAACATTCCTGGCAAGTCTTTTGGTGGGGGCTTTTTCTGGTGTTTGGCTGACGGACTTGGGCCTAGGCCCTCTTGACCTTCACCTCACACACTTCTGGCTCACAATACCCATTACCTTGATTGTGACCGCTGCTCTGGCTCAGGGGTTCAACCTCATCGACGGGGTCAATGGTCTTTCGTCTGGGGTCGGGTTGCTCAGTGCTTTGGGTCTGAGCTTCATTGCAAACAGCGTGGGCGAATACGAAATCAGCGCGGCAGCCCTAATACTCGCCGCAGGGATCGCGGCCTTTCTGGCCTTTAACTTTCCGTTTGGCTGGATCTTCTTAGGTGATACTGGCGCCTATTTGATTGGATTTACCCTTGCTTGGCTTGGCATCACCCTCATTGAATCAGGAATTGAGGTGACGGCTTGGTCGATGGTGTTGATCATGTTCTGGCCGTTAGCTGATGTGTTGTTCTCGTTCCTGCGAAGGATCATCAGCAGGCGTAACCCTTTTGTCCCTGATCGCTTGCACATGCATTCGATTGTCAATCGCGCATTAAAGCTCTTAGGCAGAAGCTCGCCGCTGATCCAAAAATGGCACAACCCACTGACCACTGTCGTAATGTTTCCCTTGTACGGCACGCCCGTCTTGCTGGGCCTGCTGCTGTACGATGATGAGGTCTTGGCGTTCATCGCGGCGTGTGTTTGTACAATCAGTTATTTGTTCCTGCTGTTTGGAACCCGTATTCTGTACCGCAGTGCTTGCCGCTGGCTATCGTCATTACGCAAGCGCAGCCGATCCACAATCAATACGGGAGAGACTTAAAAACTCAAATACTCTAAGATAGAAATTTAATTTAGCATTTACATTAATTTCGCAAATTATCGGGTTTTATACTTCGATATGGTACTTTTTTATTGAAAAATGGGGAGCAGACGGAAATATCGATAATAATGACTGACCAAATTGATGTTCGTATTGATTTTCATAATCATATTTTTATATCTTATTAATAGTACGTAGCGTTCCGTGTGATTATGCAGCGTTCTGCGCGGAATTGGTCTCTTTCAGCCTAATATTTCCGCAGAAAAATGAGAGTTTTGAAATGGCTAATGAAGCTTTTTTGTCAAAGCGTTACAGTGTTTTGCTTTGCTATTTGATTCTTTCTGTTGATGAAATTGTCAGCGGTTACACTCTTGAAATGCTCTATTCTGCTTGGCAGCGCGGCAATCCTTCGCGCTCAGCGTTTGTCAATCTTATCTCCGAAATGGAAGGCCTCGGCTGGGTCCAGAAGGTTCCCGGCCGTAAAAAGAGCGCTCGCACCTTGAGAGTGAACGGCCCTGCAATTCGCCAGGCCCTTTTTATTCCCCTCGACACGAAGATTTCAAATTCGTGGTTCTACGATGAGGGCGTCTTCGACAGTACCGTTTTTGAACAATACGGGATTCCGACCAGGGAACTACCTGTGTCTGGTGAAATGCCTGATGGTAATCACACTGCACTGCAATACTCAGCCCCTCCGAGCGATCCGAACAATGCCCAATCCGGCCACCAATTTGCACCGAGCAACAGAAGCGGAGATCCAAAACCGCTACCGGAACAGAGCAACTTGAAAATCGACTTACTCAGCCACGATCAAGCAGAGCAGCTATTTGACAACATCTACACCTCTGCGGCGGCACAACGCATGTCTTCGCAGTCCAACAAATAGAACGTGCGACAGACTACAACGCAGCTAAACTGAGCCTAGGCAGCCCCCATCAAGCCTGTTGACGGCACGCCGTGTTCTTCCGTGTTTAAACCCCGTCCGAACTGACGATAGCCCCTTCCCTATGAACGTCCTGATCACAGCGAATAGCGCCTGGAATATCTGGAACTTTCGCAAGCCAGTGGTTGAAGCGCTGCTTCGCGATGGTAATAGCGTGTCGGTGCTGGCCCCCTGGGATGAAAAGGCGGCTCAACTCGAGCAGTTGGGATGCCGGTTTCAACCCCTTGAGATGAGCGTGAAGGGCATGAACCCCTTTGAGGATCTTCAGCTCGAGCGTCGGTTCAAACGCATCTTCAGGCGTGCAGGCGCGGACTTCATCCTCTCATACACCATCAAGAACAACATCTACGGCGCTCGCGCTGCCCGAACGCTCGGCATTCCGTTCGTACCGAACGTGACGGGTCTCGGCACTGCATTTCTGTCAAACTGGTTGCTCCAGTCGATTACTGAGCAACTCTATCGGCGCTCGTTCAAATCAGTACCAACCGTCTTTTTCCAGAACGAAGACGACCAAGGCTTGTTTCTAGACCATAAACTCGTCCGGCCAGACCAAGCCCACCTTCTGCCTGGATCTGGCATCGATCTCGCGTTCTTTGAAACCGCCCCCATGCCTGCAGCGGACAAAGCCCCAGTTTTCCTGATGATCGGACGGCTGCTGCGGGACAAGGGAGTTACGGAGTTTGTCGATGCGGCCCGTCGAATCAAATCCCGGCATCCAACGGCCCGCTTTCAATTGCTTGGGGCGACCGACGCCGAAAATCGAAGTGCCATTGACGCTTCAACCCTCCAAAAATGGTTGAACGAAGGGGTCGTGGAATACCTCGGCACCACTGACGACGTACGACACGCGATCGAGGACGCATCCTGCGTTGTGCTGCCGTCTTACCGCGAGGGCGCACCGCGCGCGCTGATCGAAGCTGCCGCCATGGCGCGCCCGTTGATTGCTACCGATGTACCTGGCTGTCGAAGCGTCGTAGATCACGGTGTCTCCGGCCTGTTGTGTAAGCCCCGCAATGCGCAGAGCTTGGCAGACTCGATTGAGACCATGTTGGGTCTGTCCTCTGCCGAAAGAACAGCCATGGGCCACGCGGGGCGCGCGAAAATGGAGCGGGCGTTCGGCCATGACATTGTTGTCGAGGCCTACCGTTCGGTGATCAGCCGTATTTCAAGTGGTCAAAAAGGTGGCTGAGCCCTGAACCGGCGTTGCTCGTGCACCTGATCCATATGGGCAAGATTGCGGCTCCCAGCATAAGGGCGGAAATTTAAGATTTCATCGGAACCTAAATTATTGATGGCTACCGTGCTACCGCCGGTTAGCATCACAGTAGCAAGGTCTTAGCTTTGCACAGGCCCAATTCATTGACCGCACTGGATTTCGGCGATCGCCTTACAGTTTTGGAGGCGGGTTGGCGGGGTAGCGTTGATGCAGGGGCAAACCTCATGCCCAATAACACGAGTTTCCAGCGGTTGGCTCATGAGCGAAGGATGATAATTAGCCAATTTGACTTGTATTGGGGATAGCCCTTGCTTTGCATCGGCGCCCACAAGGAGATATGACATTGCCAGGCAGCCAGAACAGCACGCACAGCTCGCACGCCCGCGATGCGTTCCGGCTTGAGGCCGAAGCTCTGAACCGGTTCGCGGCCGAAATCCCAGCGGACTTCGAAGACGCTGTTGAACAAATCCTCGCATCCCGAGGCCGGGTCATTGTTTCTGGCATTGGGAAATCGGGGCACGTGGGCCGAAAGATCGCGGCTACCCTGGCCTCTACCGGGACACCTGCGATGTTTGTGCATCCATCGGAAGCCAGTCATGGCGATCTGGGCATGATAACGGAGCACGACATCTGCGTTCTGATTTCAGCCTCAGGCGAGTCCTTCGAACTGGGTGATATCATCGGTTACGCGCAGCGTTTTTCGATCTCTCTGATCGGGATATCGCGTGGCGCGGACAGCACGCTGATGCGCGCCGCTGATTTCAAGCTGGTGCTGCCGGACTCACCCGAGGTCTGCGCAGTTGGGTTGGCGCCAACAACGTCAGCCATCCTGTCCATGGCGCTTGGGGATGCTTTGGCGGTCGCTCTGATGCATGCCCGCAGCTTTCGCACCGAAGACTTCAACGTGTTTCATCCCGGCGGAAACCTTGGTGCCAGGCTCAATTACGTCGATCGGCTCATGCATGGGGTTGATGCTATCCCGTTCGTCACTGCAGACACGCCGATGTCAGAGACGCTGATCAAAATGACCTCGGGGGGCTTTGGCGTTGCCGTGGTCATGGCGGAAGATGGGACGCTGGGCGGTATTGTTACCGACGGTGACCTGCGCCGTAACATTCTCGGCCTTATGGATGGAACCGCAGGTTCCTTCTTCTCCAACAAGCCCGTTACTGTGCATCCCAAAACGCTCGCGGAAAAAGCGCTAGCCATCATGAATGACGCCAAAATCACAACAATTGTTGTTGCCAATGACGCTCATAAACCGGTTGGCATACTCCACATCCACGACCTTCTACAGGCAGGTATCATATGACTGTCGCGATCCTTATTCCTGCCCGCTATGAGTCCGTCCGCTTTCCGGGCAAGCCGCTTGCGGAGCTTGAATTGCCGACCGGTGAGCGAAAAAGCCTTCTGCGTCTGACATGGGAAGCCGCCTGCGCTGTTCCCGGCGACTACGCTGTCCATGTCCTGACAGATAGCGATCGCATCCGAAGCGCAGCTGAAGGCTTTGGCGCTTCGGTGATCATGACATCCTCCGACTGCCGCAACGGCACCGAACGATGCGCTGAAGCCGCGGGTCAGGTTGACGCCGACGTCATCGTGAATTTTCAGGGCGACGCGCCCTTGACCCCGCCTTGGTTTGTCGAAGAGCTGATCGCAGCAATCCTGAACGCCCCACCTGAAATCGGCATGGCGACGCCGGTGCTCAAGTGCGATAAGGCCACCTATGAACTGTTCCGCGAGGATCGCCGAAACGACCGCGTTGGCGGCACCACGGCGGTTTTTGATGCGAACCGCAATGCGCTGTATTTCTCCAAAGAAGTCCTGCCTTGGATGGACCCCACCGAGGCAAGGAACGACCCGCAGACTTGGCACCACGTAGGCCTCTACGCCTACCGCACAGCCTCCCTCGCCGCCTATTCAAACCTGCCTGAAGGGCGGCTAGAGACCCTGGAAGGCCTCGAACAGTTGCGCTTTCTCGAACACGGCTACAAAATCCGTTGCGTCGAAGTTGAAGCGCGTGGTCGCGTGTTTTGGGAGCTGAATAATCCTCAAGATATTCCGCGTATCGAAGCTGCGCTCAGGGAGTTATCGCAATGACTCGTGCCATCAATATTGGCCCTATAAGCATTGGCGGCGGGCAGCCGTTCGCCTTGATTGCCGGGCCCTGCCAACTTGAGAGCCTAGACCACGCTCGCATGCTGGCCGAACGCATTCTTGAAGCCAGCGCACCAACCAAGACCCCCATCATTTTTAAGGCCAGCTTCGACAAAGCAAACCGGTCTTCGATGGCATCAACGCGTGGTTTGGGTATTGATGAGGGTCTGTCGATCCTAGCCCGCATCAGTTCGGAGTTTGGTATTCCAGTCTTGACAGACATTCACGACCGCACCCAATGCGCCCCGGTTGCCGAAGTCTGCGATGTCCTACAGATCCCCGCCTTTCTCTGCCGCCAGACGGATTTGCTGCTCGCCGCTGGCGAAACTGGGCGGGCCATTAACGTCAAGAAGGGGCAGTTTCTCGCACCCTGGGATATGGCAAATGTTGCTAAGAAGATCGAGTCAACGGGCAACCAGAACCTAATGCTGTGCGACCGTGGCACGTCCTTTGGCTACAACACACTGGTTTCAGACTTCCGAGCACTACCGATCATGGCGAGAACCGGCTATCCGGTGGTGTTTGACGCAACGCATTCGGTGCAGCAACCCGGTGGGCAAGGAGAAACCAGCGGCGGGCAGCGGGAGTTTGTTCATATCCTCGCGCGGGCCGCTTGTGCAATCGGGGTGGATGCGTTGTTTATTGAAACCCACGAGAACCCGGACGCCGCCCCGTCGGACGGACCGAACATGCTTCCGGTCGATAAACTGAAGACTCTTCTGGGGACGCTCAAGCAGCTTGATGACGTGGCGAAGAGCGGTGACGATCCCTATACGCTTTGAAACTGCGCCCTGTTCAGGGATGGGGAACGCCCTTCGCGGTGGTTGACCTTGCCAACGCTCGCACCCTGAGCCTCTCGCTTGCGTTTACTTGAACGAGACGCTTCCGTCACTTTATCAGGCCGGCCAAATAGGCGCCGTAGGTGGTTTTCGCAAAGAGTTCCGCTCGGGCAACCAGCTCTGATCTGCCGATCCATCCCATCTCAAATGCCACCTCGTCGGGGCTACCGACCTGCTGACCTTGGCGTTCGGTTAGCGTTCGCACGAAATTGCCTGCATCAAGCAGGCTGCCGTGGGTCCCGGTGTCGAGCCAGGCAAAGCCGCGACCCATTTTTTGGACCGTGAGCTGCCCGTCATCCAGGTAGCTTTCCAGCAGCGTCGTGATCTCCAACTCGCCGCGAGCCGAGGGACGCACGGCGCGAGCGCGCTCTGACGCTGTCCCATCAACAAAATAGAGCCCAGTTACAGCATAGTTCGAGGGTGGGACGGTCGGCTTTTCGATGATGCCCTTGACCGTGCCGCTTGCGTCAAAATCGACCACGCCATAGCGCTCAGCGTCGGCCACGCGGTAGCCAAAAACCGTCGCGCCTGCGGTGGTTTTACCCGCCTCTTGCAAAAGGTCCGGTAGGCCGTGACCAAAGTAAATATTGTCGCCCAGCACCATCGCTGCGGGGGTGCCGGCAAGAAATTCCTCAGCCAGAATAAAGGCCTGCGCCAACCCATCGGGGCTAGGCTGCACCTTGTACTGAAGCGTGATGCCCCATTGGCTGCCATCGCCCAAGGTGCGGATGAACTGCTCTTGGTCATGGGGGGTGGTGATGATCAGGATCTCGCGAATGCCCGCTATCATCAGCACGGTTAAGGGATAATAGACCATCGGCTTGTCGTAGATCGGCAGCAACTGCTTCGACACACCCATGGTTATGGGGTAAAGCCGCGTACCAGAGCCGCCCGCAAGAATAATGCCTTTGCGCTGTGTCATGGGGAGACCCCTAAGTCTGTTAAACATTCCTTTAGACCTGCACCCCAATCTGGGCGCGGCAGGCCGAATATGGCGGTGGTTGTGCGGCAATCAAGACGGCTGTTCAGCGGGCGTGCGGCAGGCGTGGGATAGGCGCTCGTTGGAATACCCTGCACGCGGGTTGGCCGTCCGGCAGCTGTGAATATGGCGCGGGCAAAGCTGCACCAGCTGGCATCGGGGGCACCGCTGAAATGATAAGTGCCGGTTTTGTCAGGCCCATCTTGCAGCTGCTGGGCGATCGAAAGGCACGCCGCCGCAATGGCGCGCGCAGGCGTAGGGCCGCCGATTTGGTCGTCCACCACGTTGATCTCGTCACGGGTTTCTGATAGCCGCAGCATGGTCTTAACAAAATTCGCACCATGGGCGGAAAAGACCCACGACGTGCGCAGAATGGCATGGGTGGCGCCACTGGCACGAATGGCCTGCTCGCCCACCCATTTGCTGCGACCATAGGCATTGGCGGGCGCCGCTGCATCATTCGGCGCCCAAGAGGTTTGGCCGGTGCCGGCAAAAACGTAATCTGTGGAAATATGCACCATTGGAATGTTCAGTGCAGCACAGGCAACCGCCATTTCCGCAGGCGCTGCGCCATTGATTGCGGTGGCCAGTGCTTCCTCCTCCTCGGCGCGATCTACCGCTGTATAGGCCGCGGCATTGATCACCGCGCGGGGGCGGTGAGCGTGGATAGCCGCCGCGCAAACCCCGGGCTGCGCCAGATCAGCCGCGTCACGACCCAGCGCCCGCACCAATGCCAAGTGCTGCAGTTCCTGCGCGACCTGGCCCGTACGGCCAAAGACCAGTACGTCGCTCATCTTGAGCCAGTTCCCAGCCGCTGTCCCACGCCCGGGCGCGCCAGCAATGGGCGCCACCACAGCTCGTTTTCCAGATACCACCGCACGGTGCGTTCCAGCCCCTCTTCTACCGTCACGCTGGGGCGCCAGCCCAATTCACGGCGAATGCGGGAGGGGTCGATGGCATAGCGCGCGTCATGGCCGGGCCGGTCTGTGACGAAGGTAATCAGCTCGGCATAGGCGCCGCTGTCACGCGGGCGCAACCGGTCAAGAATGCTGCAGATCGTTTCAACCAGCTGCAGGTTTGTGCGCTCGTTCTCGCCGCCAATGTTATAGCTGCGCCCCAGCGCGCCCTTAGTGGCCACCAAAAGCAGCGCATCGGCGTGATCCTCAACATACAGCCAGTCGCGGATATTGCTGCCGTCTCCGTAAATCGGCAGAGGTCGCCCCGCCAGCGCGTTGAGTATAACCAACGGGATTAGCTTTTCAGGAAAGTGGTAAGGTCCGTAATTGTTGGAACAATTGCTCAGCACCACAGGCAGTCCGTATGTCTCGAACCAGGCACGTACCAGATGATCCGAAGCGGCTTTTGATGCCGAATAGGGACTGCGTGGGTCATAGGCCGTGGTTTCGGTGAACTGCACCGCAGGGTCTGCAGGCAGCGAGCCGAAGACCTCGTCCGTCGAGACGTGATGAAAGCGAAACCCATCCGGCTGCCCCGCCGCCTGCCAATATTTGCGCGCTGCTTCTAGCATGTTGAACGTACCGGTGATGTTCGTCTCGATGAAATCACCTGGCCCATCGATGGAGCGATCGACATGGCTTTCAGCGGCCAAATGCATGACGATATCGGGCTGATGGGTCGAAAAGACACGGTCCAGCGCCGCGCGGTCGCGGATATTGGCATGCTCGAAGGCATAAAGCGGGCTGTCTGCGACGGACGCCACATTAGACAGGCAGGCGGCATAGGTTAGCGCGTCAAGGTTCACTACATGATGGCCGCGCGCCACCGCCAGCCGCACCACTGCCGAGCCGATAAAACCCGCGCCTCCTGTCACAAGGATCTTCATCTATGCCTATCCTTCCACGTGAAATGGGCTGTCGAGATCGGCCGACACCGGCGCCACTGCGTCTTTCTCGCTCAGGATCGCTGCGCCCAGCACAGGCCAGTCGATGCCGATAGCCGGATCATCCCAGCGTAGCGCGCACTCAGTTTCTGGTGCGTAATAGTCCGAGCATTTGTAAATGATTTCGCTATCGGGCCTCAGCGTGGCAAAGCCATGGGCAAAACCGGCAGGGATGAACAGTTGCGCGCCATTCTCGGCGCTAAGTTCATAGCCAACCCATTTGCCATATGTCGCGCTACCCTTGCGGATATCGACGGCGACATCAAAGATCGCGCCACGCCCGCAACGAACCAGCTTGGCCTGCGCGTGTGGCGGGCTTTGGAAATGTAGCCCACGCACTGTGCCAGTCTCCGCTGAAAGTGAGTGATTGTCCTGCACGAAATCGACATCGATCCCCAGCCCCGCGTAAACGCGCAGACTGTAGGTCTCTGCAAAAAAGCCCCGATGATCACCGAAGCGATCCGGCTCGATCAGTAATATACCGGCCAAGTCGGTCTTTTGGACGTTCATCACTCAATACTCTCTTTGCAGTTGCGGGGCATGGACATTAGAAGCCGCAAGGATCCCCTTTATCCAATCCCCATCTGATATGGCATCCAATAAGTTGAATGGGTGGCAAAATTGAGCCAGACGAACAGAGTTGTGGAATAGTACAACAGGATGCATGCGACGATGGCTTGGTTGCGCCGACCAAAGACACCGATCGCGTCTGGAAGATGAGCAAAGAACACCAATTGGAAAGGGATGATGTACAGCGCCATCCGGTCAAGCGCTGTGCTTAAACTTGTTGGAAAAAACGCTAAGAACATAGCAATTGCTATAAGCGAGAAGATCAGCAAAAGTCTTTTCTCAGCCGGTACGAGCGCGAAGCGATTTCTATAGAGCAAAAAAAGAGTGGCCGGAATAGCGTTCATTCCAAGGCGTATTAAAGCGCCCTGAGATACAATATTCGCATCTTCATAGACGTTGATCATCTGTTCGACGCTGTCCGCCAAAAAAGTGACGTAGCCCACCGCCGTCGCCATAGCGACAAGCAGCAAAGTCAAGAGCCGGTTCTTCGAAATCGTCAGACCCGCTATAGGTATCAGCACGATCGCAGTTTTATGAAACAGCGCTCCGGCCAGCACGCAAAGCACGAAAACCACGAGTCGTCGACGGCCCAGCATGACTAAACCGATCATCACCAGGCCCAACGCAATCGATTGGCGCGTATAGCCCATGGCAACCACAGTGACGAGGTAAGGCATCGCGCAAGCCAACGCCAGCCACGGACGGGGCAGACTTCGACAGAACACGACAAGGCCGATGGAAAATAGGAACGCACCGAAGGTGTTGACCCCTGTAATGCCCAAACCGAGTTTCACCGACAGGATGTTGAGCGCCCAATAGCCCAGATCGTCTGAGGCACGGAGGTCCGAAAAGTTCAGATTTGCGGCCCTTAACAGCCATCGGTAATAGCTTCCCCAGTCACCGCCCACTTCGAAACGAAAGCCGATGATCAGGGTGAGTGCCACAATCATCAGCATCCACGTGGCATCTATCCGCAGCGGGCGCGTCCCATCGGCCCGCATTCTCACTTGGGAGCCGGACACGAGGGCCGCTAGCGCAGGGGCGAGGAAGAAAAGCCAGTAGGGCAGCATTGAATTGAGTCTTTCATGTAAAAGCAGGCAGAAGGTCCGCCGACCGCGCACGCACAACGTCATGACGATAGTGCCTCAACCAGTCCAGCAACATCAGAATGGTCCAAAGCTTGGTACCATTGTTTGCTTTACGCGACTGATGCAGCTTCCACAATTCATGGATTGCAGTGAGTTTCAGACCTGCCAGGTCAACAAGATCTTCATCAGACAACAGGCTCTCGCCCCATTGCCGCAAGGCACCACGCAACCATCGATCCAACGGGATTGCAAAGCCCTGTTTCGGGCGCTCGATGAGATCCCGAGGCACAAACCTATCAAGTATTGAGCGCAGGGCCTGCTTGCCCTTGCCGTCAACGATCTTCATTTCAAGCGGCAGCCCCCAGGCGGCTGTTACCACACGCGCATCCAGAAACGGCGCCCGCGTCTCAAGCGAAGCGGCCATTGCAGCACGGTCCACCTTCACCAAAATATCGCCCGGCAGGTACGTCACGCTGTCCGTCGCCATCATCCATTCTGCCCCTTCCACCGGAAAAGCCGGTTTCGGTACCGTTACGGTGCTGGCGTACCGCATAAAGTCTTCGGGTTTATGGATGCCGCGGGTGAAATGTTGATAAAGATCTGGCAGGTCGTTGATATCGCCTAAGTGCGGCGCAAGTTTTGCCGCCTTGTCGAGAGCTGTTACCGGCAGGCGCATCCTTGATGCGAGACGACGCGGCCATCCATTCTCGGGCGTGATCTCAGGAGCAAAGGCCGAAATGACCCAACCGGCAGAGTGCCGCAAACCGCGCGGTATGGGTTGCAACCTGGCCAAAAGACGCGGCCCTATAACGTGACGATTGTAGCCACCGAACACCTCGTCGCCCCCGTCCCCTGTCAGCGCAACCGTAACGGAATTGCACGCCTTACGACACAACAGAACCGTCGGAATCTGTGACGAGTCGGCAAAGGGTTCGTCATAGATTTTCGGCAGATCAGTAATCACCCCAAGCGCGTCCTGTTCGGACAGGATGAATTCGGTATGCTCTGTTCCGAGGTGCCGGGCCACGGCGGCGGCATGGGGGGCCTCGTTGAAACGCGCCTCGTTAAATCCGATGGCAAACGTGCGTACCGGTTGCGTACTCCGGCTTTGCATCAAAGCGGCGACCAGCGAGGAATCTACCCCGCCCGACAGAAAACAGCCCAGAGGTACATCGCTCAGCATCTGCTCCTCGACAACATCGCCCAGTGTCGTTTCAAGCCTTTCAAGGCCATCGTTTTGCCCTACGTCGCGCCGTGCAACGGCGGCATCGATCAACTCGCCGAATGTCTCGTAGGGGTGGGTTACGGGCGCCATGGCGGCCAACGACACGCTTGACACATGGCCGGGTGGAATCTTCTGAACATTCTGAAATATGCATTTTGTGTCAGGCACATAGCCATAGGCAAGGTAAGCGGAAACTGCATCGCGACACAGGTGCGCCTCGAAGTTCGGCACGGCATGCAACGCTTTCAGTTCCGATCCGAAGGCCCAGCCATCAGAAAGTCGTGCGAGGTAGAGTGGTTTTTCACCCATACGATCGCGCGCAATGTGAAGCTGCCGTGCTTGCCTATCCCAAAGGGCTAAAGCAAACATTCCAAAGGCACGTCGAAGCGCATCTTGAAGGCCCCAATGTGATACCGCTGCAACCAGGGTTTCGGTATCGGAACTCCCTCGCCACGCAGGTGCCGCACCTTCTTGTGCAAGATCGTCCCGCATGGTCAGATGGTTATAAATTTCACCATTGAAAGCAATGACGTAGCGACCGCACGGCGACATCATTGGTTGCTCTCCTGCGGGGCTAAGATCGACGATGGAAAGCCGCCGGTGGCCCAGCGCCAAGCCCACATCGGGATCGGCCCAGACACCAGCATCATCTGGACCGCGGTGACGCAATGTATCGGCCATCATTCGTGCGGTGCCTGCTAGCGACGCATCTGACCCAGACGACAATATTCCACAAATTCCGCACATATCAGATTACCTAGTTCAGAACAAAATAACACATCACGCCTCATCGCCCCGACTGCCGATCAATTCTCTCGCAGCATCGAGGAAATCATCTCGATAAAGCGGTTTTTCCTGCCAGTACTTTGCTGCAGCGCAGGACATCCGCCCGTATTGATCTGGGTCCGCCAACAAGGCCAAGATAGCCTCTAATGTTGCGTCGCCTTCTTTAACGAAAATGGCGCTTTCTTTGTCATGACAGTAGTTGGCAATCTCGCCAACTGGGGTCACCACTGGCACGAGCCCGCTCTGCATGGCCTCGACGACCGACATTGCCATGCCTTCTCCCAGGCTGGTCTGTAGATAGAAGGAAGCGCGCGAGGCTGCATCCGCGATATCCTCATGCCCCATACGCCCCTTGAAGACAACGTGGTCACGCAACCCCAACTCTGCCACCCGCGCCCGTAGTTGATCCTCGATGCCCCCGTCCGGCCCAATGATCGTGAATCGCGCATCTCTCCTGTGTGATACTACCTTTGCAAACAGACCCAGCGCTCTATCCAGCCCCTTCTGTGCGTTTAGCCGACCCCAAAATATGAATTCAGGTGCGGGATCACGCTGTTCTGGCAAGGACTGCCAATTCAAGAGAAAAGACACGACCCGGCCCTTGCCGAGCAGGCCTCGCGGTACACGCTGTTCGAGCGTGACGTTCGAGTCCGCCCAGATCGCATCGGAAAGTGACATCGCGGCCCTGTTAGCTAGCTTGTCAACAAGATGAACATCATGAGCAAGATGCAGAAAGATTACCATTTTCGTCCGTGGCCGCAGCAATTTTAGACAGATCAAAACCAACGCGCTACGCCATAGAGACGCCACCAAAAGGTCAGGCGGATCACGATACAACTGCCAAAGAGCGTGCCAGTACACGTGGGGATTGTTTAATGATGTCGGCAGCCCATGACGCTCACCTGCTTCGACAGTAGAATTGGGAGCTCTAACCAAGTAGTTTCTCTCGAACTCTAATTCTCCGTGGCGCCCAGTCGGCAACGAACGCGCGGCGATCTCCACACCACCAATTTCGTGGTATGGAATGAGATGAACAATTCGTTTCACAGGCCCAGCAGCCGGAAATGCTCAGCGAGAACGGCATCCTCCTGAAAAGGTTTGAGCGCCTCTGCCAAAACTTCGGTGGGTACGGAGCTGCGCAGCGCGTTCTCAATCCCCGCGGCGAGCGCCTCAGGATCCTGAACTGGTACCAGATAGCCATATCGCCCGCTTTCGAGAATTTCGCGCGGCCCGGTTGGGCAATCCGTGGCCACGGGGGTGCAGCCAGCCATCATCGCCTCAATCAGCACATTAGGCATGCCTTCGAGCAACGAGGACAGCACGAAAGCATCAGCATGGGCGAAATATTTGAGCGGATTGGATACATTCCCTTCTAGGCGGATATTGTCGCTCATCCCCAAATCGTCAATCTGCGCTTGCAGGGTCGCGCGCTGTGCGCCTTCACCAAAAATCACGAGGCGGAGGGGCTGTTTTTGCGCGACGATATACACGGCGGCAATCAGGTCGGAAAATCCCTTCCATGGTCCCAGCTGACCGGCGGCAACAAGGATGGGAATAGTGCTGTCAGCGAACCAAGGGTGATCCACCGGTTCGGCAATTTGGGCCCGCGCGGTGGGGGTATCCACGATATTATAAACGCAGGCATGCGGCGCATTGCGAAAAAGCGTGCGATATTGATCGACCATTGCCTTTGACACACAGGTTAGCGCATTTGCCCGCCACATCAACGCGCCCATGATACGCTTGAGAAACCAGCGCTTGGACAGTATCTTTTCGCTATAAGTATCGAAGGGATTGACCCGCGAAGAGCCCGTGATTTTTGTCTTGGATCCTGACAAAAGCGCACTCGCAATTATGATAGCGTTGAGGTGATCTTCGGCGGAGAAGATTGCATCCGGTTTCGCATTTTTTAGATAACGCACCATGTCGAACAGGATATGACGCACCTTGGGTCTGTTGAGGTGGATAACGGTCACGCCGTCCAGTTCCAGCACGGGCAGGCTTTCAGCGACGTATCCAATGATCAGATCGACCTCATGCCCACGCGCAGCCAAGGCGCTGGCCAGCCGGGCTTGGGCCAGGGGAACGCCGGTTATGGCATAGCGTGCGACGATAACAGTGAATTTCATCATAACCTTAAACAGTTACCCAATGGCCGTATGCTGGCATCAGGGGAGGTCTCAAGAGAAGAGGGCGCTAGCGCGACCCTCATATAGATGCTTTGGCGCGGAGACGTTTGCAGCCCCAGTCGATGACCGTGTAGAGCAGCGGAAAGTACAAAAAAAACTGATCCACTCGCTCGAGATGGGCGGTAAGGGCCGTTTTGTTGTCGAGCCTGCGGATCTGGCGGCGCAGATCTCCGAGGTCAATCTCGTCCAATTTCAGCTCCAATGCTAGAAAAATGATGCTACGCGCGACCTTCACCCGCATCAGATCGCGTGGTAACGATGGAGGCAGCGCGCTGACACGCTGAAAATGCGCGAGCATCGTATGAGCGTGCTCTGACCTATGATTGCGGGTCGTGCCTTGGGGGTTGTCGCGATAAGCGTATAGGGGTGTTGAAAGTAGGTAGATCTTGAAATCGTAAAAAAAGATAAATGGTAGGGTCAGGAGGTCTTCGTAAAAGACTCGTTCGGATGGGAACGGGTGTGCCAACATGATCTTGCGTGCGAAGATCCGGGACCATGGAAACCACTTCCCTATTCCGAAAATCTCTGCTCTGACGGTGTGCATTTCGTAAAGACCATCCGGAGATGTGTGGCAGACGATGGCATAGTGCCCGGTCAGATTATCGTCGAGCACCCGCAGGCAATTGAATTGCACAATATCGGGGGCGCTTTCCCGCAAAACAGACAGGCAACGCGCAAGATAGCCGGGCAGGATGAAATCGTCGCTATCGAGAAAGGCGATATAGGCACCGCGGGCAGCCTGAACCCCCGTATTGCGCGCGGCCCCTGGCCCGGCATTTTCAGTACAGATCAAGGTGAGCTGGCCGCGCTCCAATGCTTGGGCAAAATCGCGGCGGATCAGTTCAACGCTGCGATCGGTAGAGCCGTCATCGACCAGCACCACCTCGCATTGTGGCGTGATTTGGTTAAAGACCGAGCGCAGGCAGGCGGCCAGGAAGGCTGCGCCATTATAGTTTGGGATCACAATTGAAATTATTTTGTCCATAGCTGCAAAATTATCAACGGGTGATATCACGAATAAAACTACGAATTCCGTTGAAGTGTACATACTGACCGCTCATCAGCATGTAATTTGCATAAAGCTTGCGTTTAAACGAGCTATGCTCCAACAAAGCTTGGCGCGAATATATGGCTTTACGTTCACTTGCGAGCCGCGTCTTGGCGCGCAGCGCCGCGTCTAAATCGGATGGCTCATTCTGTACGCTGTACATCTGATTAACAGCATTTGTGAGACCAGTATTTAATGCTAGGCGATCTGTGTAGTCACTAGCAGGTGCCGTCTTCGCCTGAGCCCGTATAACATCCAAGCGACTAAGCTTTCTGTCATTATTGACTATCCAACTGGAAGTGTTCTCGTCATGTCTTCGAATGTACTGCAATGACTGTTCTAAGATCACTCGTCTACCAGTTAATAGTGATGCAAGCTGATGAAGCCAAGTATCATGTGCAATTATGCCTGAAGGAATTGGAAGAGCAAATTTCAAAAGATCTCGTCGTATCGCGCTAAGCGCACCAGTCGAGACCCTTTCGGCTGTACCATATCCTCTACGAATCTGTGACATCTTCGTTTGACCTGACGGTACAAGCTGCCCATCGGTGAGTTCTCCATCGTGAATTACAACCCAGCAATTTGGATTTTGTTGAAATACCTGTATTACAGTTTCAATTTTATTGGGGAACCACATGTCATCTTGGTCAGATAGAAATACTATGTCTCCGCTACACAAAGCCATTGCCTTTGCGAAATTTTGCACATGCCCAAGGTTCTCCGCATTCTGTATGATTTTTATAATAAAAGGGGCCGTCTTCTTGAACTTTGAAATGATCTCAACAGTGTCATCTGTTGAGCCATCGTCGCAGATTATCAATTCGCTTGGGAGAGTGCTTTGGGCCGCAAAACTATCAAGTTGGTTCTTTATGTACTTTGAACCATTAAAGGTAGCCAGTGCAATTGAGACAAACATGTATTATTTCGATTTTATGGCGGTAACAGTTAAAAACTCTCTGCGGTATGATTGTAAAACTCCAAGCAAACTCGCTGCGTGAGCTTTACATCTTACACTCATGGGAGCAGATATAGACGAATATGGCGACATTCCCATCGACATAGCCAGACTTGCTTTATATGTCCAAGGGGTTGGGCTAGGTTTCCCAACATCTTTAGGCAGATTAAACCCAGACTGCCGCAGGATGCCGTGAAGGACGCGACGATTAAATATCGTAAGATGTCGTGGTGCTTCCAAACCACGCCAATTCCTACCAAATCTTTGGTGTCCAAAACTATCAATGTTTGGAGTTTCGATCCAAATCGTGCCACCCGATTTGAGCAGCTCAAAACAATTTTCTATAGTTTTTCTTGGTGAGTGCACGTGCTCAATTACGTGGCTCAGCGTTATGACATCAAAAATTTCTTTCTGGCCTTTGAAGTAGTCTTCTCCACCCTGGTACACATTTAGTCCCATAGCGGTTGCGCTCGCGACTGCTGCTGCGTCGGGGTCCACGCCGCAAACCTCCCACCCGCAGGACTTTGCCTGAAGTAAGAAACCTCCGTCGCCACACCCAACGTCAAGAAGCTTATTGGAACCACTATTGGGAAAAGGTATGTGGCGAAAGTATCGGTCAGGTCTGTTTTTAATGAATGGAATTAGGTAGGCTAGGCAGAACCCGATTTCATTTGCTGGCTCGTCAGAAGACCCGTATCTTCTTTTCGTATAGCCGTTAACCATCTGCCTCCGAATTTTCTGAAGCAAGGAAAGTCTTTGGTATTCAACTTTAGAACCACTAATAACATGCGTGTAGTAGCTTTTGTATGCTAGCCCAATAGTCTCGGGCGTCGGCCTAGGGTCTAAATATGCAACTTGGCAATTTGCGCACTGCCAAAGTGTCCAGACGCCTGGTGCGCAAAAGAACGTGTTATCCACTAGATCTGGATGTAGGATACTGCGGTCCACTTCACCACAAACGGGGCATTTGCCCACCGTCTCAAGTCCTTCTTTAGGCCAAGGTTTCTCCCAAGGGCGATCGGTTTCGATTGCTGCTGGTATGGCTGTTGTCATGTCCGTTTGGTGCTCCATTATTTTCTTGTAAGCGTACAGACCCGAGATGCCAGTTTGATCTTGACGCTCCGTGGAAGCGTCTTCCAAGCTCGCAATACAGCAAAGCTGAGGATCGCAGCCGACAACAAGAACCAAATTCCACTGATTGGTTCGACGCTTGCTGCGACCAGGACTATGGCGAAGATCGTGACAGTTGGGGTCACGAGATCCTTGATGAACCCCCGAAACTGCCTCGCGAGCCAGTTTAGCAGCAAAGCATCAATGGCGCTTCGCGTTGAGAAGGCGATCGCTGCGCCTGGAAGCCCCAAGTACACGAGTCCAAGGTATAGCATCAAAAAATATGGTAAAAGTTCGGCTAGATGCAGCTTTGCAATCAGATCGGGTCGTTCGCGCGCCAGAATCAAGGAATATGGAACGACAGCGAAACAGTTAATCCAGAAACCGGCAACAAGTATGATACCGACCGTCGCCGCATTGCGAGCAAATTCCGTAGAAATCCAAAGAGATAAAAATGGTTCGACCAGAAGAATCGCCACGACACTAAGCGGGGTCATGATTGCAATTAATGCCCGCTGACCCTCTTGCGCCATTACAGATCGTTCGCAATCATCAAGTCCAGATAGGCGTGGGAAAAGAGCGCCCGAAAAGGCCCGCGCAAGCATGGTAGTTCGTTCCGCCAATTGGAAGGGCACAGTGTAAATTGTGACTGCGACCGCGCCCGAGACAATACCAATGATAATACGGTCAAGGATGACCATCATGGGCGAGGCGATCGACGACACTGTCACCCAACCCCCAAATTTCAGCAGGCGTATTGCTTCGGCCCGTTGAAAGACGATGCGGTGACCCGGACAAACGTGGTGAAGACAGCGGCTAAACAGAGCCAAAAGTGTTAATGCTCGGCTCAGCAGAACAACTGGCATAATCACTCGAAGGTCGGGTCCCCACAAGATAACGGCCAAGAGGGGAAGCGTCTGAAACATCGCCGATCCGATGACAGAAATGATATTAAGGTCGAGGAATTTCTCCCGCCCAATGAGTGAACCGCTCAGAACGCTCGATAGAGTTGCAAAAGGCATTGACAGGGCAAGCCATGAAACAGCGGCTAGCATTTCTGGTCGCAGGTCTTCATCAATGGTTACAGCACTGCCAAAAATATAGTGCGCAACTGGCCAGATGATAAGACCTGCGATGATCCCCAGACCCAGGTTCACTGAGAAGGCCGTCCAAAAGGCGATGGCCCTTTGCGTCATGGTGCCCAACCTCAGTGATCCGATGCGCTGCGCTGTCGCTCGACCGAGCCCAAGATCAAAAAACCCAAAATATCCCAAAAGTAACCATGCGATCGCAAGGACGCCATATCGCGCTTCTCCAATCAGTTTGAGGTAGATTGGGATCGTAATTAGCGATATCGCCAACGGCAGGATCGCGCCAATAAAGTTAAAGGCAGTATTCCTGCTAATACTCAATTGTTTGCCCGCGCATGATCAACGTAGTATGAGGTATCAGTGCGTTTAAGGAAGGTTGAGATGTCAGCACTTAATAGATCAGGCATTGCTTGCAACAATAATTCGTCTGGCCAATCCCACCACTTAACGGCCTCAAGTTTAGTTATAGTGCTTTCATCAAAACGCATGCGGGAAAAACGAGCCGGACATCCGACCACGATAGAATAAGGGGCAACAGACTTCGAAACGACAGCTCGCGCACCAACCACAGCCCCATTCCCAATCGTCACCCCTGAAAGTATAACAGCTTCCGCTCCAATCCAAACGTCGTTGCCGATGATGACGTTTCCTTTAGATTTTGGGTGCCCAATGTGGCCCCTTGCTTCCGGCCAGAGTACGTTGAAGGGATAGGTTGTTACCCAATCTGGTCGATGTTCACCACCTAGAAAAATCTGAACTCCAGCAGCGATTGAAGTGAAATTACCAATTCTTAGGGTTGCGCCCTCTCCCCACTGCCGAAGTGTCAGGTCACCATAGGTGCCACGTCCGAATGCGTGCTCAGGAAATTTCTCCCGCAATACTGCGATCGGGTCCACAGGCCGGTTATAAATCCCTTTGAGCTTTTGAATGGACTTGCGCAGGAAGCGGTAAAATTCTTGCCGAATCATAGCCTCAAATCGCTTTCACCACGCGCAAAAACGCTTTTCAGATCGCAGAACACATGACCCGGTACCCCGTAGCCGCGCAAGGCTGTTGCCCCAGCGTCGCGATAGCTGTCGTGTGCAACAGCCAAGATCACACCGTCATATGCTGCGGGCTCTAGCGTTGTAATTAAGTCGAGCCCATATTCGTGCTTCGCCTCGATCGGATCAACCCAAGGATCATGTACATCCACCTGCACACCGTAATCGCCTAGTTCCGCGACAACATCGATGACGCGGGTGTTGCGCAGGTCTGGGCAGTTTTCCTTGAAAGACAGCCCGAGGACCAGCACCCGCGCGCCATCAACCTGAATGCGCCGTTTCAGCATCGATTTGACCAGCTGGTTAGCCACATAAGACCCCATTCCGTCATTGATACGCCGCCCGGCAAGAATGACCTGCGAGTGATATCCCATCGCCTCGGCCTTGTGGGTGAGATAGTAAGGGTCGACCCCTATACAGTGCCCACCGACCAGCCCAGGCCGGAAGGGCAGGAAGTTCCATTTGGTCCCGGCCGCCTTCAGCACGGCATCTGTATCAATGCCCATCTTGTTGAAGATGATTGCCAACTCGTTGATAAGCGCGATGTTCAGGTCGCGCTGCGTGTTCTCGATCACCTTTGCGGCCTCGGCCACACGGATGCTTTCGGCCTTATAGGTGCCAGCGGTAATGATGTTGGCGTAAAGCTGATCGACTTCTTCGGCGATCTCGAGGGTCGATCCAGAGGTCACCTTGCGGATATCAGGCAGGCGGTGGGTCTTGTCGCCTGGGTTGATCCGTTCGGGGGAATATCCAGCAAAGAAGTCCTTGTTGAAGGTCAAACCCGAGACGCGCTCCAACACAGGGACGCAATCTTCTTCTGTGGCACCGGGATAGACAGTGCTCTCATAGACCACGATATCGCCACACTTCAGTACTTTGCCGAGGGTTTCGGAGGCCTTGATCAGGGGTGTCAGGTCAGGACGCTTGTGCGCGTCAATGGGCGTGGGAACAGTGACGATGTAGATGGTCGCCTCTGCCAGATCGGCCGGATCGGTCGTGAACGACAAATGCGTGGCATCACGAAGTTCATCTTCAGAGACTTCCAGTGACCCGTCGCGGCCCTCACGCAGTGCATCAATGCGGGTTTGGTTGATATCAAAGCCGATCACAGGCTGGATCTTGCCAAACTCAACTGCAAGGGGAAGGCCGACATAGCCAAGTCCAATAATTGCTATCTTCTTCATATCTTGCATCATTTCCCCGAATACCCTCTGTACCATTCGACAAACCGCGCGATGCCATCCCGGAAATCGGTCTGGGGACGATAGCCAGTTAGTGTTTTCAACAGTTCTGCATTGGCCCAGGTCGCGGGCACATCACCGGTTTGCATGCCCATGTAGTTCCGCTCTGCCTTTTGGCCGAGGCAGTCTTCGATGGCGTCTACGAAATCCAGCAAGCGCACCTTGTCGGAGTTACCGATATTCACCACGCGGTAGGGTGCAACAGGCGACAGGCTGTCGCCCTCAGGCACAACGCCGTCTTCGGGACGCTCTGGCACCGCATCAATCAATAGACGGATCGCGCGGACCAGATCATCGACGTAGGTAAAGTCGCGATACATGTCGCCATTGTTATAAATATCAATTGGACGACCATCGAGCATAGCATCGACGAATTTGTAGAGCGCAAGATCGGGTCGCCCCCAGGTTCCATAGACCGTGAAAAAGCGGAACATCGTCGTCGGCAAGTTCCACAGATGCGCGTAGGCATGGGCCATACTTTCGTTGGCCTTCTTGGTCGCGGCATAGATCGTGAGCTGCGTGTCAGCCTTTTCGGTCTCCACAAAGGGCATCTCATCGTTGGCGCCGTAGACCGAGCTGGTCGAGGCCATCAGCAGATGCTGCACCTCGAGCCGACGCGCCGCCTCCATCACGTTGAATGTGCCGATGACGTTGGAATCCAGATAGGCGCGCGGATTTTCCAGGGAGTAGCGAACACCCGCTTGCGCCGCGAGATGCACGATCACGTCGGGCTGGAAGTCGTCCGCCAGAGCGTCAAACCGCGCCTGGTCCTCAAGCAACCCTTCCATGGCCGAAAAACTTGGGTTCTTCAGCAGCATCGCGTGACGGCGCTGCTTCAGCATGACATCATAGTAATCTGTCATCCCGTCATAACCCTGCACCCGGAACCCCTCGTCCAAGAGCAGTTTCGCAAGATGAAACCCGATGAACCCAGCGGTTCCGGTGATCAGTACTTTTCGTTGTGTCATGTTTACTTTCAAAAGGATCCGACGCCCGAAGACTTTTCTGGCGACAGGTCATCGCCGACCTCATCCCGAAGCACTTCGATTTCGGTTTTGAGTGCATCAAATTCTTGGATCTTGCGCTCCAGAAACCGCTTGGTGATTGCGGCCTTCTCGGCAATGCCATTCGGCGTCAGGTTGTACGCATAACGCCGCTTGTCCCGCGCAGCCGTGAAATTCCCAAGCTTGACCAGACCTTTATCGATCAAGGCACTCAATAAGTAATGGGCGCTGCCATTACTTATGCCTACCGCGTCCGCTAGTTCACGCTGGGACATTTCGGAGTTGTCATGTAAGAGCCGCAGAACACGAAACCTTACGTCTTCCTGAGCCTTGGTACGTTGACCTGCCATTTGATTTTCTCAGGCTGCCGCACGAGGACTGCCTTCAGGGCGCCTCGGGATTCCAAACAAAAAACGAATGAGGAATGAATTACATTGCTCTACCTTGAGCGATATCAGAACGCCACAGCTGTGAAAAGGCATTTTCCCCTATGGAATTAGGCGTTTTTACCTTTTCCAAATGGAGCAGACCAAAATATGGCGTGGAGGCCGATTGGCTTCACAGCGCTGAGGCCATTTATTGGGCTTTCCCGTCGCCGAACAAACGGTTTTAGTGCGGTTGGACGTTTACTTGTGCGGCAAGCGGAAGGCGCTGGTCACCAGAAACTACGTTTCGCCGGGCACGGGTGAGGAACCCCGTCAGCGTGAAGCCACTGGAGCAAAGCACCGCCTCGTCATCATGAGCGCAACAATGATTCAGGTATCTGGATGCAGGAGCGCGCCGATCAGTTTCGAGGCGTCAAAGGCAACCGTATCCATGAGTTTAACGCTCGCTCGTTGCCGGTAATCAGCGCGACAGTCTGAATATCAGTGTATTATTTTCTTGGCGGAGTGGGCGCGTTTGCTTCCCGCTGCCGTCAATGGTAGACGCAACCCCGCTTAGTGGTATTCTTCATGTATGGTTTCAGCAGATATTCTGAAACAGCTTGAAAACCGGAGCCATGATAGGGCTGACATCAGGCTTTCGGCCGCTATGCTAGGGTTATTGAGGCACACTTTCATTTAAACACCGGGATAAACGTCGCTAGACGTGCTGGCCACATCCCATAGGAACCCCATTGCCTAAGATGAGCTCGCGCCTGATTACAGTTCTGTCATTGGCATCAACCTCCGCTTTGGGATGCGTCATCTGCTGGCTCGCTCTGACGCCCCAGGACTGGCCAGAGCTGAGTCCATCACTCCCCCATGACAAGCTGGCTCACACGGCCGCATTTGCGGCGCTCGTGCTGCCTTCCGCCGTCCTTCGACCCCGGTTTTTGTGGTGGACGCTACCACTCGCCGCTGCCTTGGGTGTTGGGATCGAATTGGTACAGCCGCTGGTGGGGCGGTCACAGGAAAGCATGGACGTTGTTGCTGATTTTATCGGGTTGGGGTTGGGAGCTGCGCTTGGACTGTTGATCCGGTGGTTTCTGAAACGGCGCTGGCAATAATCAGCGTAGCAACGGTGACTATTCAGGACGCTCTACCCAAGACCTGAAACAGTCTTTTGACCCCTTTGGCGGCTAGGTTCAGCGCGCGAGAGAGCCACTTCGCCCGTATTCGGAGCCAATACATCTCATTAATCCCCACACCGCCGTGTCTTGGATGGTTTTCAGGGTCAAGAGTGCTTGCAACCACTTCCCCCCATTTCAGAGCTCGCCGCAGCCCTCGATTGCTCATTACAGCTGGGTTATCGGCAAGGAACGCCCTGTCCACGTCGTCTAGCAACCGGCACATCCGCACGTAATCCAGCGTATACCTGAACGACCTGTGAGCGTTGCTTGCAAGGGCGGCATCTCGCCGGTGATGAAGCACGCTGTGACACAGCCGCATGGTCAGCGTGGGCACGTAAAACTGCCCCGTGGCACAGGACCGCTCGACGCTGTTAGCGGACAAGCAATCCGTCAGCTGCTGGAAGGGTTTACCCGGTCCCAAGGCGCGATGAATCTCTACGTACTGATTGACCTCAGGATGCCACAGAGGGTGCAGGTGATGGTGCCATTCCCTCGCGCCGTAGCGCGCCAAGCTCTTGTCATCTATACGAAATCCACGATCGACCAGCCCTTGAAATAGCGCTTCAGCTTGCGTCCCGGGCAACCAGAGATCGAGGTCGCCCACCACCCTGCTGCGATTGATTGCGTCACAGGGAGACACAATATCGATCCCGCCTTTCAGCACAGTTGGCTTGACCCCCAGGCTGGTCGCGACGGTGATGACGTCTTGAAACACGACACTCAAGTCTTTGTGCAGAAACTCATTGAGGAGCACAGTATCCTGAAGGAGTTGCTGGCCATCCGCGGAGATCAGGTCGAGCGCGTTGAACCTCTGCAGATGAAAGAACAGCTCGGGGGCCACAAGTTCAGAAACCGATGCCGTGATGATCCCCTGCCCCGCTGGTGTCGCACACAGCGCCGCGGCATCCCGCACGCGCTCTTCTCGTTCCGAAAACAGCGCTCCCAAAAGGCTCCAATCCAACCCGCTTTCCATCGACCCAGCGCCCCTACCCGAGAACCATCAGGAGGCGCAGCGCCAAGGCGTCGCGACGTAATGAGGGCTGGCGCCGGCCAAGCACGTTAGATCCAGTCATCGATCAGCTTTGCCGCAAGCGAGAAATCATGATAGCGCAGCTCGGCAACGCGTGATCCTGCGACAAGATCAAAGATCTGCTTAACATTCTGAAAACAAACATTTTTCATGACAACCTCTGAAGCAAAAACCCTCTGGAATGCGTCCAGACTATCAACGCTTTCCAGCGCATTGACCTCTGAATCATATTGCACGAACAGAAACCGGGTGTTCGACAGAGTACGGGGCGCGCAGGTTTGCGGTAGGGAGAGGTATTTGATCCGCTTCCCAAAGCGCAAAAAGTGCTGCTCCTCCAATGGCACTTTGGCGGTTTCGAGAACCGCCCACGAGCCTTCCTTGATGGTCGAAGGTGACCTGACCTGCTCGCAGGATTTGTCAGGGAAAACGGGGAGCACGTCGTCATGGAAGAGCGTCCATCCGGCCTGATGCAACAGCCAGGCCAGCGTTGTCTTGCCGCTGCCACTTGGGTTACACAGCACCAGCTCGACCCCATTTCTGGTCACCAAAGCCGCGTGCAGTGCACCAATGGCGTTCTGGTAGTCGATGGACAGCTCGGTGATTTCGTTGAACAGGTCCACCACCAGCGCGTCCAGGCTCTCATAAGTCATCCGGCTGATTAGTTTATGACCCCAAACCGACTTGATAATGCCATCAGGATTTCCATCGATCACGATGTCTGCGGCAGCGGGTTCTGGGTGGCCGTCAGTGATATCAAAACACCGGCTTAGGTCTCGCAAAAGCTGATCGCTGTATACAGGCGCGATGTGCAAGCGAATTGGTTTTCGACCGACGCAAAGACTGACCCTTATCAAACCAGTTTCGCCTGAAGGATCTGGCCATGCAGACACCGACGCATCGTGATTGAGCGGGTTTGTTTGAGTTTCAAGCGGAAGTCTTTGGTCTGCTTCCCAGAGACTATCCCAAACACCCGCCAGAGCACTTGGGCGGGGAAGCTCGTCAGGGGGATGTGCAACCGACGTCAGCGGATCAATGGAGCTGTTATACAACTCCAGGACCTCACTGCCAAAACTGTCTAAATATAAAACTTGGCCAGAGTTATCGGAAAAAACGGCTGTTTTTCCTAAACTCTGGCCAAGAATCTTATACGGCACTACTTAGCATTCCACCATTGGTGGTATTTAAGTGTTGTTGTCCCAAATATCACCGTCAGCACTTACAGCATGTGCCCGAGTGGCAGTGAACACCGCCACTACGCCAGCGCCAACACCCGCAGCAGCAAGGCGCTTCATCGCTTCACGGCGATTGTTAGTCTGGGACACTTCAGTGTCGGTGGTTTCCACGGCGTGGTTGGTCATTTCAATGCGATCGCTCATTTTCATCTCCTTTATTTCACCAATTTCCAAGACGCTTTGACTAGAAAGACAAGGTCGCTCCGATGGAGCCACCCTCGTCACCAGCGTCGTAATTGGCGTAAAGATTCAAACCGCTGAGGTTGTACGAAATGCCAATGTCAGGTTGGAGATCCTGGTCAAATCCAATGGCTAAACTGTAACCATTGAGGTTTGTGGAGGCAGAAACAGAGTACGTGATGCCTGCCTTTTCATGGTCATCAGCACTTGATGATCCGAAGGTTGTTGAAACGGCAAACTCGGCCAAATCCATGGAAGCCCGCAGACCCCAGTCAGTGGAGGAATCTGTTGCCGCTGCTAGAGATAGTCGGCCCATCGCGTAGCTCAGGCCCAAGTCCCAATCGGAAATGCCGAAAGCGTCAGTCGGGTTATCCAGCGCAACATCTATCGATGCAGCCAACCCACCTAGCGTAATCGTACCGCCGGTGATCACCTCTAGCTCTCCAAGTGAGTCGAGGGCATTGAGGTCCAGAGCGATATAGGGGTTAGCGCCCAGTGGGCCAATGCCTTGGGCGATAACAACGAGGCCGTCCGCTGAGATATCAGCCTGATCCCCAGCGCCAGCAATTGCGGATACGCCACCAGCGTAATCACTCGATTGCATGGTCAAACGACCAAAGCCGCCGTCAATGAAAATTGACGCATTCGATACGGTCGCGACTTTTGAGCTGTTATTCATGTAGTAGGCGGTCGAAGAGCCCTTGACGCCTGTCAAACACGCTGCACCTACAACCATCTTGGTCTCGGAAGACGCCATTTGCACTTCCATGAACGGGCCAACGTAAATCAGCGCATCTGTGATCGCCGCAAGCGAACCCCCAGCACCGTCAAAATCGACCTGGCCCTTAGACGCGAAGTCAATGTGAGTAGCCGACTGTGTCGAGGTGTTTTCCCAGGCTGACTGTTCAATCTTCAGCGACCCGGTCATTTTGGCCGTTACGCCACGGGTGGTCGAAACAGGAGCGCCGACGGGCACGCGCGTTTTGTCCGTGGTCGGAATAAATGCCCCAGGAGACACGCTTTTCTCAAGGTACCACATCAGCATTTGGCCTGCTGGCAGGTAGGAACCCGCTACGCTCTCGGCAAGATGGTCCTGCAACTCGGTCATACCTGCAATTGTACTTGCAGGTCGATCACCGCCCCAAATGCCAAAGTTGCCGCCTGTCGGCTTGGTGCCTCGCCCTGCTATCTTGCACAGATTGGAGGAAGAAAATTGACCTAAGTCCACTTGATAGAGCGTCTGCGTCCCTTCCAGGCCGCGCCATGACGAGTTGATCTTCACTGAAACCACATCGCCAGAATCGACTGCGCCACCGCCGGAAACGTTCCACAGCTGGTTTGCGATATTGGTCTGACCGGTCACAGTGGCCTTGACCAACCGCTTTCCGTTGTCTGTCACGTAGGGATCAAACTCGATCTCGGCAGCGGTACCGACGGTGAAATTGCCTCCAAAGACCAATCCGCCATCTGTTGTATGGCCCGCCGCGATCGATAGAGAGACCTCATTTATCGAGCCAGCAAAGGTAAGGTCGCTGTTGCTCTTCCCGAGCCCATATTCGACGCCCATGTCGATTGACCCACCAAGGGTCACGTCAACTGCACCAGCATTATAGGCAAATGCGGCTGCAACAAGGCTTGAGCCCGCGCACACAAACTTCTTCATCTCTTCGCTCCTCATGGGAATTCTCTTAGACGGAACTCCTCGTGATCAAATGGTAATGTTGAATGCTGAGCCGAGATACATTAGAAAACCTCATCATTTTTCATGGGTATTTTTCTTCATCTATCTGGAAATATTGCAATTTTCTTCAGAGACGGTTGTCTCAATACATTATCCTTAGGCACTGTGTATAATCATGTGGATAATTTTTACTCAGTGCCAATATCCATTTTCGCAATCAAAACCCCCAGCTTTCGAGTGATTACTTCCCCCTTAGGTTGGAACGGAAGGTCCTTCGTGGGAGGAAGAGTAATAAAATTCAGTGATCTCTTACCGCAACGCGGCCAGTGCCTCTCACGTTCAAGTGTCACAAGATCGAACGTTCGAGCAGTCTTCAGATCTCAAGAGCGTCTTGGATTATCCTCGGGGCCAAGATCTAGCCGCGAGACTGCCTCGGAAATGTCCAGGAAACGTGACATTAGTGGTATAATGATTTTTCACTATTTAAACCCGGCCATGACACCATGACAAAGGATGACCGCATTATCCTGAACTATCCATCTGGACAGGCACGCTAAACGGAAGATTTGCACTCACTTTTTAGCGCTAAAGACTAACCTTTAATGGCGTCAACCAGATCGATATTAAAGGATCAATAATGCAATAAGTTATTGATTATGCGAAATTTTTTATCAATGCACACCCTGTTTAAGGTGGTCTCCAGCACGCTCCTTGCGACAGCAGTTTTTGTTGCCAAGCCGACGCTTGCAGCCAGTCCTTCTGACTCGCAACTAGAGCAACTCATTGGCGCCTGTCTGACCAATGCCCAGAAACCCTGCGCCAAGCACGCGGAAATCTTCATGCGCAAATCAAACGTGCAGACGAGCACGCGGATGGAGCAGCTTACTCAGGCGCTGGGTGCAGACCTATGCGCCGGGATTGTAAATCAACCCCAGGCCCGGAGCATCATGCTCGAAGCCATGAGCCCAGTCCGCCTTGCAAGCGCAATAAGTGGCACTTATGGCTTTTCATCCTCATGCCGCAGCGCGCAGCAAGTTGCGATCGGTGTGATGGAGACCTTCACGCCAACGAAAATCCGCAACCAGGCACTTTCCGCAATGCTGCGGGCCCAGCCGACCTGTGACCAAACCTGCATAGCGCGCGCCGAAAAGTTCTATTCGCTCGAGCAAATGGCAAAAGACGATCCTGTCGCCTTTGCGGACATGGTTTTGTCGACAACCCAACCGTATGAGCCGGCCTTTGCACAGGCCAAGATGCTGCTCGAACAAGCATATCCGCGCGCTTCAATGGCGACACGTTCTGAGATCCGGCTCGCGATGATTCCTTTTCACGTGGCCTTTGGACAAACCGACGAACTGATTGAGTTGCTCGAAATTCTGCCGGGTCAGCTGCAAATCAACGGGGATTTCTCATCGGGTTTGTCGTCCGCCATTTCTGCCTACCAGCAGTTGTTTGCGGAACCTCAACATGAAATGGCCCTCGCGCTGTTAGAGGCTTTCCCGCGCGCTCGAAAGCAGCATATTCTCAGAGCTGAGATACTCGCCAACATGGTCACCTGCTCTGAGGCCTGCGCCCTGGATGCAATTTCTAAGATTAATCGGGTGGTCGGCATCGATAGCGTGGCAACCGTGGCGATGCTGGGATTGGTGCGGAAATTTGAGCGCCCGCCGGAAGATCTGTATCAGCGAGCCTTGCAAGCGAGTGCTGATTTACAGCAGGTTTTGCGCAAAAAAATCACGCGAGCTACGTCAATAACCTCCCTAAGCGTAGACGAAACACCGAGAATTATTGAGCTCCGGCAAGATCTTGCTGGCGTATCGGCGGCGCGCGCTAAACTGCTACTGTCCAACGCCCGCGGCTGTGACGCCCGATGCTACGAAAGCGCTCTGGCTGAATTGCGCCCTTTCATCGGTCAGGAATCAAACGCGACCATGGCGCTTGCTGGCCTGATTCAACAGGATTACCCCGCTCGACGGGCGCAAAAACCGCTTGCCGTGAAAGGGCTGCAACAGCTTTTAGAAGGCTTCAACAGTCTTGAACAACGCGCCTCGCTGCTGCTGGCGATTGCGCAGCTCAATCTCAACGACCCCGATGGTTGCTCGGACCTCTGCCGTCAGCAAGCACTGGGGAGCCTATCCTCGCAAGTTGGGCGCAACCTGAACATCACCTTAGCGATGGCCAGTTATGTTGCCACGGACCCCGTGCGCTATCAGCCTTGGAAGAGGCAAGCCATCCAAGGGCTCGAAACAATCCTTTCTCTGCCGCTAAATGCCGAAGAGAAGAGTGCGATTGCTTCTGCGCGGTCCAGTCTGTCTTTCTCGGACCTGGAGGGCTGTGATCCTGCTTGCCAACAAGAAGCCTTCGCGCGCCTCATCCCCTTTGTTGGTACCGATTTGGTTGCCACTCGGGATTTTGCTGATTTAGTGCGCTCCAATATCTTCGACTTTGAGGAGCAGATCGTGGTGGCGCTGCGGGGCCTGGACCAGATCGATCCGCGCAGCCTCAGCACGGCTGAACAGGGACAGCTTGCGCTCAGCCGCGCAGAGTTGCTGCTAAAACGCCCCCAAGGGTGTGATGAGCCCTGTGAACGCGACCTCTTTGACGGCCTGCGTCAATGGGTCGGAAAGGATATGGCCGTAACGCTGGCCTTCGCCAATCTGGTTGAGTCCGATGCGGTGGCCCGTCGAAGCCTGAGAGCTGCAGCTTTGGATGGCCTCAACCGGCTCGACCGCCGACAGTACCTGCCAAGCCAGCAAGCCACGATCGAAGGCGCCACGGTTTCTTTCTTACTCGGAGATCCCCAAGGCTGTCCGGCCGCCTGCCGCGATCAAGCCATGAAACCGCTGATGGCCTTACTGGACGACAGCGATGAAGCCATTTCGACTTTTGCCAACCTGATTGTCGCCAATAGCGAGGTGTTCGAAACGTACCTTCCCCGCGCCCGCGCGGAATTGGACAGACTGGCCCAACGCCCGCAAACAACGGCTACGAGCATTAGCCTAGCCAACCGGCGCTTCAGCATGATGGTTGCCGACAGCGAGCGCTGCGATGCGCCCTGCATCGAAGCGGCCACCGCGTTAATCAAGCCCTATGTCGGCCAAGACCTCGGCAGCACCCTCGAACTGGCCTACATGGTGACCCAAAACCACACGAAGAAAAACCCGAACAGCCTGTGGGCGGAGCATCGTGGGTGGGCTCTGGCGAGTTTGCGGACGCTGGATAGGCCCGAAGCCCGCAGCTCTTCAGAATTGGTGTCTATCCGCCTGGCGATCTCCCAACTCGTACTGGGTGATCCAAAGGGCTGCGACGCGGCCTGCGCAGACGCGGCCTTTAATGGCATTCGCCCCTTCCTTGGTATCAATTTATCGGCGACCATGGGTTTTGCGAGGGGCGTGTTGGCGGCACTGGACGCCGAGCCACTCACCTCGGGCGGCCGTTTCATTGTCCGAGGTCAGAAACAATCGCTGGATCTGGTTCTCGCCCCCACCAAGCAGGAGAGCATCGCCCTAAGCGCCTTACGCAGTTCTGCTCAGGTGATACGCCTAAACGAGGCGATCAGCGCGCTGGAAGATCTCAACTCATTTCGGCTAACCTTCGAAGAACGCGCCTTGCGGGCCAACTTGCTGGCAAATCTCAAAATTCGTGACATTCAGGGTTGCGATGAGGCCTGTCGGGAGGAGACTATTGAATTGTGGCTTCCTTACATCGGCAAGAATAAGGAATCCACGCTCTCCTTTGCTTCTCTGGTCGCAAATGATTTGAGCCGCATCCGCACTGCAGAACGCGGCCTGTTGGATGAATTGCAGTTGTTCAACTGGGACTATTCCAATCCGGAGAGCATTCAGGCTGATTTGCGCGCAATTTTTGAGCGCGAAATCGGCGATCCGCTGCCTCAAGCTTCAGTCCTGCGGGACCAGGCCCTTGCCGGCTTGCAGCGGCTGGCGCTGCCACGACTGACCTTTGAAGAAAAGGTTCGTGCCCTGTTAAGCAAGCTGACACTGCTGGAAGCCGATCCTTCGGCGTGCGCACAGTCCTGTCTGCAAGATGCCTTTAATGCGTTGACCCCATACCTGGGCAAATCGTCGATCACCACGTTGGAAATCATCCAAACAGTCTTTGGAAACCAGCGGTTGGAGCAGGCCTTTGGTACAGCGCTACAAGACGATCTGGAATCGCTGATAAAGCGCGAGTGGAACCTCCTGACCCCGTCGCAACGGGCGCAAGTGGTCTCGCTGCAGTTTCTGCAGACCCAGGGGTGTGAGGCCACTTGTCGTTTGAGCGCGCTTGAGCGGATGAGTAATGATTTGGGCACCGAGATCAGCTCTACAATTCTTTACGTCAGCCTTGTCGGCCGGCACGCGCCGCTGCTTCTGGGGTCGGTCGCGTCCCAGGCCCTGGATGACCTGCGTGGATCCAGCCTGACCGACGACGTTTTAGTCGAATTGGCGCGCGCTGAAGACCAACTGAATCTTGCTCGGACCTGCTCAGCAACCTGCATCAACGAGCGGCTCGACCGGTGGGCAGGACTGGCGCCCGACAACCCGAATGCCGCACTGGAATACGGCAATCTGGTCGTAGGTCGATTGGATATCGAGATCGATCACGTGCGTGAGGCGCTGTCGCTCATCACGCGCTTTGCTGAATCGGACGGGGATAACAATGCCACTGCAACCTTGCAGTATCGGGCGCTGATCAACAAACTTAGGTGGCATTTTGGGCAGGCTCCGGAAGTCAATCCGCTGTTGATGCTATGGCCGCCTCAGTTCGATAGCACTGGCAAGCCTTTATTCAAGACGCCGGCGGCGCGAACTCCTGAAGCAGCGGTCGCTTCCACGCCATCAAACGTGAAGAGCAGCCTTACAGGTTGTGCGCTGCAGGCGTACGAAGCCGCCATCACGCCCCCTGCAGAGTTCACCGAGACCATGCCTGCTTTCGATGTGCTTCCCGCTCGGTGCAAAATTGCCGCGATGCAGGCGCTATTCGTGGCGCTGGGTTATGGTATTGAAATTGACGGCGCCTTCGGCCCTCGCTCGCGTCAGAGTGCAATTGAGGTGTTGGCCAAAGCTGGTAGTGACCGCGTTGTTGTCGCGACTTTTGAAGACTGGATGTTGATCGAGGGTATGCGCGGAAATACGAGCGTCATCCGACCGATCATGGCCGCGTTGAAAGAGGATTAAACCATGACCCACTCTCGCTTCGATATGTCTTCGTCTTCTGTCGAACGAAAACACTCCCCTGCCCCATCAAGGCTCGCTGGTGCGAAACGGCTCGGCCTCGTAGTGCTGTTCCTCTCGCATGGCCTGCTGCTCGCAGCCAACCCAAGCGCTGCGCAAACCGCGGAAAATTCCGCTGGCGATCCGCGCAATCGGACCTTCGACACGCTGCTCAAGCACTTCATCACACGGAACCCGGATTTCATCCTAAGTGAAGACTTGAACCCCGCACAAACGAGCGCCAGCGCAGAAACTCCGATGCCTGAGACTGACGCAGAGGTCATTGTCGAAAGCGCAACGCAGGATGACACGCCCGCCCCCGTCACCAGCCTGTCCGGTGACGATCAGGACGTGTCCAGCACAAACGCAGTGACGGCGACCCTGCAGGAAGAGCAAAGCCTCAACCAGCCTGTGGCAGAGTCCTCGACGGCGGAGACGGCAGCAACGGCGCTGGTCGCCAGCGCTCTGGTCACCCTGCCGCCGCTCGACCCGCCAGCTGAACAGGAAGACACCGGCGAACCCCAGACCATGCTGGAAATGGTGCAGACCATCGAACCCGCCGCAGAAACGGCACCTGCGACCGATTTAGCCACCGATGACACAGTCGATACCTTCGCGGACGAGGCCCCAGAAACAGGGATCGCGGAGACAATCGTAGTAGACGGAGACGAAATCGCAGATACAATATCTTCCCCAGCACAAACGGAGTCCGAACTGGTAAGCAGCACCTTCGCCGAGCTTGGCGGTGACCCCTTGAGCCAGTCCCCACCTATTCCGATATTACGACCGGACGACCGTATAACTGGACCCTCGGTCGCCCCAGAAAGTGCTGTGCTATCGCCGAGTGGTTTAGAAGTGATCTCGGGTTCAGAGGCCCTGGAAATTTACGACCAGCTCAACCTCACTGGAACATCACGGCGGTCAGTTCGCTATTCAACAACCTTCAGCGAAACCGAAACCGATAACGCTCCCCTGAGCTTGTCGGAGACTCAATCCTACAGCGCCGAAGAGCTGGAAGCCATGTCGCCCGAAGAGCGGTGGGACGCGATCATGATGAACAATTCCCAATGATCGCTGGCCATCACCGGACCTAGAGACGGCTACTGGCGGCAGTGGTTAGCACTGCCGATCTTCCTCGCTCAACCGCTTGGAAATCAAATCAGCGAAGGACGGCGTATCGCCTTTCTCAACCGCTTTGCAAACCCAAAGGTGCGCTTGCAGCAGGTCGGCATCGCCTGTTAACCCGCTGAGTTCGATCATGCTCAGAACGGAAAAGGCAGGTACATAGCCTTGCTCAGCCGCTTGTTGAATCAGCTCTTTTCCCGCTTCGTACTGAACCCCTTGAGACGTTTTGCCTTCCAGATACAGCATTGCCAGCGTGAATTGGGCTTGTGGCAAGTTCTGGCTTTCAGCCAGTTGGTACAACGTGAACGCCTGCTCATAGTCAACGGACTGGCCCAGACCAAATTCAGCCATCAGGCCCAGGTTATAGGCGGCGACTGCGTCCCCCTCCCCGGCTAAACGCTCCAGCAGCGGCTGTGCCTGTTGGTACTGTTCCGCTTCCAGATGCTTGAGGGCCTGCTGCAGGACGGCGTTGCTTTGGGCGAAAGCCATTGTGGGCGTCGACACCATGAACCCTGTGACAGCGCAGATTAGACCCAGTTGGCCAACCAGCCCACGACAAAGGCGAAAGATGGGAGAGATCATGGGTTTAGATCCTTTCTAGGGGCAGACGATGCCGCCGAGGGGGTGAAACGCACAGCCTTACCCGCCACGGGGCCAAGACCGGACGGGTTCATGCGCAACGGTGTTAAAGGCGCAATGTCAGCCGATGCATCTCGCTGATTAGTTCCCGTGCTCAGTGCAAGCACCATCGTCAGCAAAGACATCACCGCGTATATTTCAAGGCTGAAATCGAGCGTCGCATGCAAGCCAACCACGGTAAGTGCTCCCACGCCAACCAGCCCCATCAGGGAATGATGATTGAGCAGCGCTTTGACCTGCTCAATCAGCAACCAGATAAACACAGCCGACAGAAATAAGCTTCCAATAATACCAAGTTCAACCAGGACAGTAAGGTAACTGTTGTGCGCTCTAGTCCACATCCGATCCGTATAAAGTCGGGTGTCTTTCACCGCGCTGAACGCGGTCTCGAAACTGCCTGCACCAAATCCGGTCCAAGGGCGCAAGAGCCAAAGCTCGATGGCTTGGCGATAGATTTCAAAGCGGACTCCAAAATCAAGCTCGGAGCGCACGAAGCGCTCTAAAACATCCAACGCAACATAGGTGGCGACGATCACCCCAAAGGCATAGAGGCCTAGAAAGACGCAAAGGGTGACCCAGGCCCGGTGCCGCACGCCGTGAACAACAATCACAATGAACAAGCCAACTGACGTGGCAATCAGACCCATTCGAGACTGCAGCAAAAGCAAGGCAAACACGACGAGCGTGAGCCCGAAGACAGCAATGGCAAGCCGCGGCACGGCTGTCGCCCTTTCGCCAAAGACGGACAGCCCTCGCGCTGCGTCCATGGCCAGTGAAAGCGCGACGATCGCACCGATGCCGAGATACGTTGTGAAGTGATTTCGATTGATAAAGGCCAGTTCCGTAGAACCTGCATCGGAACCGCGCGCAAGCTGTGTGGGCAGTACGAAGATCGGATCGAAGTATGCGTTGGCGATGGCGACAACCGCGTATGCGCACACAACCCCAAAGATGCACCACAAAAGCAAAGCCGCCCATTGGTCACGCGCCAGTTGAACACAGGTCCACCACAGCAAAGCGTGACTGATCAAAGCGATCAGGATCAGGAACGAGTCCGATGGCGAAAAACTGGCCAGCGGTTCAAGCGCCCTGAAAGATGTGGGAACAGATTGCGCAGGCATCACATCACTGGGGCCAAAGACGAACGCCATGCCAATCGAGCCCATTATCCAAAGCACCAAGGCAACAAAAGCCAGCCCCCCAAACCGGCCCAAATCAGAAGCCACAAAGGCCCGCGGGACGAACGGAAGCAGGAACAGCACCAACCCACTCAAAGCAAGCCCGTTGATGGCCCAGAGAAATGGACGGTTTGAACCAAAGACAAAGGGTGACCACAGGCTGAATGCCAGTACTGCCAAAACGACCACGACTTTGGACACGCGGGGCATGCTCACCGAATTGTTCATGATCCACTACCCGCTAGCAGAAG